>Ga0307486_1000449_pt1 | contig 37778 bp, 33 predicted proteins | sample CBIW02metaG_FD_203663 | JGI IMG/M metagenome (GOLD analysis project Ga0307486, IMG submission 203663) | Sea-ice brine microbial communities from Beaufort Sea near Barrow, Alaska, United States - CBIW 0.2 | ecosystem: Environmental > Aquatic > Marine > Coastal | place: USA: Alaska | collected... | reverse complement strand
TTGCGGCACGCAACCAGCCCTTCGATGTGGTTACCCTGGCTGAGGAACTTGATCGCGAAGGCTTGATCGATCAGGTGGGCGGGCTGGCGTATCTGGGACAGTTAGCCAAAAACACACCCTCGGTTGCGAACATCAGCGCGTACACGCATATCATCCGTGAGCGCTCGACGCTGCGTAAATTGATCAGTACCAGCTCGGACATCGCCGATAGCGCCTTCAATCCCAAGGGCAAGCAGGCCAACGCGATCCTCGATGAGGCCGAGCGACAGATTTTCGCGATCGCTGAGAGTCGGCCCAAAACCGGCGGGCCGGAGTCGGTGACCAACCTGCTTACCAAGGCTATCGACAAGATCGATACGCTGTTTAACAGTGATGGCGCCATTACCGGTCTGTCCACCGGGTTTGCCGACTTGGACGAAATGACCTCAGGCCTACAGCCGGCTGACCTAGTCATCATTGCGGGTCGACCGTCTATGGGTAAAACGACCTTCGCAATGAACCTGGTCGAGAATGTGGTGCTGCGCTATGACAAGGCGGTACTGGTATTTTCGCTGGAGATGCCCGGTGATTCCTTGGTAATGCGTATGTTGTCTTCGCTTGGGCGTATTGATCAAAGCAAGGTTCGTGCTGGTCGGCTGGATGATGATGATTGGCCCCGTTTGACCTCGGCGGTCAATCTGCTCAATGACCGGAAATTATTCATTGACGATACGGCTGGACTGTCCCCGATGGAAATGCGTGCTCGGGCGCGTCGAGTGGTACGCGAGCATGGCGAGATCGGGATGATCATGATCGATTACCTCCAGCTTATGCAGATCGGTGGCACATCGGAAAACCGAACCAATGAGATTTCCGAAATCTCCCGCTCGCTAAAGGCGCTGGCCAAAGAATTCAACGCGCCGGTAGTGGCGCTGTCACAGCTCAACCGTTCACTTGAACAACGGCCAAACAAGCGGCCAATCAACTCTGATTTGCGAGAATCCGGGGCGATCGAGCAGGACGCCGACGTTATTATGTTTGTCTACCGTGACGAAGTTTATAATCCGGATACTCAGGATCAGGGTATCGCCGAAATCATCATCGGCAAGCAGCGGAACGGTCCGATCGGTAATATCCGATTAGCCTTTCTGGGCAAGTTCACCCGTTTCGAGAACCTCGCCCCCGGCTCATACGCTGGGTACGGGGACATGGAGTAAAGATGTCCGCCAGCATGCCGGCCGCCAGGCCACTTTTCGATTACCCCAAGTACTGGGCCGAGTGTTTCGGTGCTGCGCCCTTCCTGCCCATGAGCCGAGACGAGATGGATCTGCTGGGCTGGGATAGCTGTGACATCATCATAGTGACGGGTGACGCCTATGTTGATCATCCGTCATTCGGTATGGCGATTATTGGCCGGCTGCTCGAAGCCCAAGGCTTTCGTGTAGGCATCATCAGTCAACCTGACTGGCAGAGCAAGGAAGCCTTCAAGCAGCTGGGCAAGCCTAATCTGTTCTTCGGTGTTGCTGCAGGCAACATGGATTCGATGATCAATCGCTACACGGCTGACCGCAAGATCCGCTCGGATGATGCATATACGCCTGGAGGCAAGGCTGGTAGTCGGCCGGATCGTGCCAGCCTGGTCTACAGTCAGCGCTGCCGAGAAGCCTACAAGGACGTCCCGGTAGTGCTGGGTGGGATAGAAGCATCACTGCGGCGGATTGCTCACTACGATTACTGGCAGGACAAGGTGCGTCACTCTCTGCTGCTCGACGCGAAAGCGGATATTCTGTTGTATGGCAACGCCGAACGAGCTGTCGTCGAGATTGCTCAGCGCCTGAGCCGCGGTGAAGACATTCAGGCTATCACGGATATTCGCGGCACTGCCTTTATGCGACGCGACACACCACTGGGCTGGTTTGAACTCGACTCCACACGCATAGACCGCCCCGGTAAAGTCGACAAAATCATCAATCCCTACGTGAACACCCAGGATACTAGTGCCTGCGCAGTGGAGCAAGCCAAGGGCCCGACGCCAGAGGGTGAACTAGAAGCCGCGCAGGAAGGTGTGCAGGTTCTCCAGTTGTTGCCGCATCCGCGTCTTGAGCGGGACAAGACCGTCATTCGCCTGCCTTCCTACGAGAAGGTCAAGAGCGACTCGGTCCTCTACGCCCACGCAAATAGGGTACTCCATCTGGAAACCAACCCGGGTAATGCCCGCGCGCTGGTGCAGCGTCATGGGGAAAAGGATGTGTGGTTCAATCCGCCGCCGATACCTTTGACCACGGAAGAGATGGACTACGTGTTTGGTTTGCCTTATGCCCGCGTCCCGCATCCGGCTTACGGTGATGCGAAGATTCCTGCCTATGAGATGATCCGCTTTTCAGTGAACATCATGCGCGGTTGCTTCGGCGGCTGTACTTTTTGCTCCATCACTGAGCACGAGGGGCGGATTATTCAGAATCGCTCCCATGAATCGATTATCCGCGAAATCGAAGAGATTCGTGACAAGGTTCCTGGGTTTACAGGGATAATTTCCGATCTGGGCGGGCCAACCGCCAACATGTATCGCATAGCCTGTAAAAGCTCTGAAATTGAAGCGGCCTGCAGGAAGCCTTCTTGTGTCTATCCGGGTATTTGTGAAAATTTGAATACCGATCACTCTTCACTGATCGGCTTGTACCGCAAGGCTCGCGAATTGCCTGGTGTGAAAAAAGTGCTGATCGCCTCCGGGTTGCGCTACGACCTGGCAGTTGAGTCGCCAGAGTACGTCAAGGAACTGGTAACGCATCACGTTGGCGGTTATCTGAAGATTGCACCTGAGCATACGGAGCAGGGTCCGCTTAGCCGGATGATGAAGCCTGGAATCGGCACTTACGACACCTTTAAGCGGCTGTTCGAAAAATACACCAAGGAAGCAGGTAAAAAGCAGTACCTGATTCCGTACTTTATCGCTGCGCATCCGGGTACTTCGGATGAAGACATGATGAACCTGGCGCTGTGGCTCAAGACCAATGACTTTCGCGCAGATCAGGTGCAGGCCTTCTATCCGTCTCCCATGGCGACCGCGACGGCAATGTATCATTCGGGCAAGAATCCATTGCGCAAGGTCACCTACAAGAGCGACGGCGTGGCAAGCGTCAAGGGTGAGCGTCAGCGTCGGCTACATAAGGCGTTTCTGCGTTACCATGATTCTAAGAACTGGCCATTACTGCGTGAAGCTTTGAAAGAGATGGGTCGCGCGGACTTGATTGGTAACAGCAAGCAGCACTTGATTCCGACCTTTCAGCCGGCGGTTGAAGGTTATTCCAGTGCCAGGCGCAAGAACTCCACGCCCCAGGGTGCCAAGGCCAAGCCTGGAGTATTACTGACTCAGCATTCTGGGTTGCCGCCCCGCGATAGCGGAGCTAGGAAAAAGCCGGCGGGAAAGAAGGTCGGACGTCCAGCCGCACGAAGCTCCACGCGTCAGTCCTGATCGATAGGATCGATCAGGACTCTTTGTCTTGTTTGCGCTCTACCCAGTAGTCGATCTGCTCACGCAATTGGGCCAGGTCGACAGGTTTGGCAATATGCGCGTTCATACCTGCTCGGCGGGAACGTTCTCGATGCTCCGGGAGAATGTGAGCGGTAAGTGCGAGAATGGGGAGAGCTGGGCGTCCTCGGTTCTTTTCCCATTCGCGTATTTGTTGCGTTGCACTGAATCCATCCAGTTCTGGCATTTCGCAGTCCATCAGAACCAGATCATATTGACCGCTTTTGACCGCTTTTACTGCCTGGTGTCCGTTTTGTACCGCGGTTGCCTGAAGCCCCAGCTTGCTCAACATTCCCTTGATGACCTTTGTAGATATAGCGTTATCTTCGGCGATCAGCACCTTGAATGCGCTGATGAGTGGCCCAGCAGTGTCCACAGGATCGTCTTCAGACATATTTGCGAGGACGCCAAGATGCTGCTGCCACTCGTCAGCCATTGTCGTGCGCAGTGTGTATCCAGCCACAGGTTTGTTGAGTATGCGGCGCACGCCTGCGGCGCGGGCAATCACCCGGCTCGGAGCCTGGCTAACACCAGTGAGCATGATAATCAGCAATCTATCGCGTAGCGTGGAGTCGTCCTTGATCCGACTCGCCAGTTCCAAACCGCTCATACCAGGCATAGCGTGGTCGATCAGTAGAATCTCGAAGGGGTTGCCCAAGTGCGCCTGGGTTCGTAACAGAGCAAGCGCTTCCTTGCCGCTAGCGACCGTCTCGGCGTGCATACCCCACGCGTTGCACTGGTTTTGTAGTACCTTGCGGCAGGTCGCATTGTCATCGACGATAAGCGTACGTCGTTCCGCAAGGCAACGGCCTTCAGCATCAAGCCCGGAATCGGAAGCAGGACGCTCAACAGTGAGCGCAAACCAGACCGAGTTGCCTTGCTCCGACGCGTACTTGATTCCTATCTTGCCACCCATCATACGCACCAGCTGACTGGCTACAATCAGTCCCAAGTGCCCTCTATGATCCACCTGTGCCAGCAGGCGTGAGGTATCTAGCGTGCTGCGCAGCAGAGATTCGCGTGCCTGGTCAGGAATTGCGCTGCCGGTATCCTGTACGGCAAATCGCAGAAGGGTTCCGGTGCCGGTATGTTCCAGCCCGACGACCAGCATAATCTCGCCCTGGGCAGTAAAGCGCATGGAACTATTAAGCAGGTTAGTCAATATCTGGCGAAGTCGGGTTGGATCGCTCTCAATGGTACGCGGGACATCCGGGTGGACATAGCTGATGAGCTCGACCGTATTGTTGCCAGCACGGCTGCGCACGGTCTCCATACAGTCATTGATCAAAGCATGCAGATCAAACTGGACTGACTCCAGGGTCATATCACCGGACTCGAGCCGCGACATATCCAGTATTTCGTTTATCAGGTTCAGCAAGTCACTACCCGAGCCGTGAATCGTTTGCACGTAATCACGCTGTTTGGCTGACAATGCGGTGTCGAGCAAGAGTTCGGACATGCCCAGTACGCCATTCATAGGCGTACGAATTTCATGACTTATGCGAGCGAGAAACTCTGCCTTGGTTCGGCGTTCGGCCTGGCTTGCTGCACTTTTTCGCCTGCGATCGAATTGCTGGGCAATGCGGCGCTGCAAGCGTTTGTGCAGGCCCCAGGCAAAACCGACGAGGGCAAGCCAGAGCAAAAAGGTGACGGCGCTGTCACCCAGTGCGTGAGCGGTGGGGCGGACCTCGACGATAAAGCTGCCTAGCATGAAGACAATAGAAGCCAGGAAGGATCTCTCGATAGGCTGATGACGCAACCAGAGAAATAGTATGACTACGGCTGTCAGCATGGGTAAGCCGAGGCGCAGTATGGCGTTAGACAGGCTAAGCCTGTCAGGATCGAGCATGGCGATGATGATGAGCAGCACCATCATGCAGGCTGCCAGGACAATACTCTGGGGTAAGCCGCCTCGAACATTCACGCTGCCCCGGGGCAGCAGACTCAGAAGCACGAGGGCCATGAGGGGATAGGTTGCGAGTTGCAGGAGAATCGAGGTACGACCACGTAATACTGGATATTCGCTAACAATCCAGCTGATGCCACTGAGTGCGCTTGCGCACAACGTCAGCCCGGCCAGTGCAATCAGCAGATGGAACGGGTCGCGGCTGACGACGCCGTGCAGGAGTCCATGTAGTACCAGAGCCAGTAGCAGTCCGACCAGGATGCCCTGCAAGGCCTGACTGGTGCTGATCATCCTTGCTGCTTCCTGCACGGTAGCAACGTTCATCAAGGTAACCAGAGGGAGTTCGCTCTGTAAGCGCAGGTAAGCAAAATATTGACCGTTTGTACCTGTATCCAGTATGAACGCATAGCCCGTGTGTGGAATCACCCCTTCTGGATCGGATACAGCGACACCTGCACGATATTCAGCTACAAGGCTCGCGTCGCGCAGCAGGTAGAGTTCCGCGCGGTAAATTAATGGATTCTCAAGGAGTAATTGCCGGATGGCGCCGCCCTGCAACGGGATCTGTATCCACAGAGCCCCTTCGCCGGGGATCCGCAGTGGTCCCGTAGCACTTGGGGTGAAGCGATGGACATACAGGCTGGAAGTGACGTCCTCAAGTAACAGCGCGCCGTGGGTGTCGAGGAAGGTGCTGTAGGCGGGGGCATTGCTTTCGGACGCGAAAACCCAGCTTGTCATGGCCATGGCCAAACTTGCGAGGATGGCAAGGAACCAGCTCGTCGGCTTCAAAATGGTTACGTCCTGTCCATGGGCGATCGGAAGGCAGGTGGTGTCTGCGATATGGCAGTATAACCCAAGGCCAGGCCCGTCGGTATGGGCGGGTCAGCCTTGCGTATGTCCGGCCGTGCCAAGGGCCGCCGACAGTAGCGAAACGCCACCATCGGGCATAGATTTCACTCTTCGCGGGGTTCTCGTGCTACGGCTCGATAGCCGATATCGGTGCGGTAGAAGCTGCCTTCCCAGTTTGCCTGGCGAGCTAGTACATACGCATTTTTCTGCGCCTGTTGCACGCTATCGCCCAGCGCAGTCGCGCACAGTACTCTGCCGCCGCTGGTCACAATCTGACCATCAACGAGCGAAGTGCCGGCGTGGAATATCTTCCCTTCTGTGCTCCCCAACGGCTCAAGACCATGAATTACAGCGCCCTTGGCATAGTCTCCAGGGTAGCCGCCCGCGGCAAGGACTACACCGAGACTGGGCCGTGGATCCCATTCAGCCTTTACTTGGTCCAGCCGGCCGGCCACCGCCGCTTCGGTCAGTTCAACCAGGCTGGATTGTAAGCGCAACATGATCGGTTGTGTTTCGGGATCACCAAACCGGCAGTTGAATTCGATCACGCGGGGTGATCCTTCGGGGTCGATCATCAGGCCTGCGTATAGGAATCCGGTATAGACATTCCCTTCAGCCGCCATGCCTCGAACGGTTGGCCAGATCACTTCGTCCATGACCCGTTGATGAACGTCAGCAGTGACTACGGGAGCGGGTGAGTAGGCGCCCATCCCACCGGTATTCGGGCCAGTGTCGCCGTCGCCAACCCGTTTATGATCCTGGCTGGTGGCCATCGGTAGTACATGTTCGCCATCTACCATCACGATAAAGCTGGCTTCCTCGCCCTGCAGAAACTCCTCAATGACGACCCGCGAACCTGCCTCGCCAAACGCGTTGCCCGAAAGCATATCCCGTACGGCGTCCTCTGCTTCGGCAAGCGTCATTGCGACGATCACACCTTTGCCTGCAGCTAGACCATCGGCCTTGACCACGATCGGAGCACCTTTGCGACGCAGATATTCCAGCGCGGCAGTGACCTCGGTGAAGTTTTCATAATCAGCCGTGGGGATCTGGTGACGTGCCAGAAAATCCTTGGTGAAGGCTTTGGAACCTTCCAGCTGAGCAGCGCCGGCACTGGGACCGAAGCATTTGAGGCCTCGCTCACGGAACAGATCCACTATCCCGGCGACCAGCGGTGCTTCCGGTCCGACGATAGTCAATTCAACATTGTGTTCTGCGAAATCGGCAAGTCGATCCAGTTCCAGAACATCGAGGTTGACGTTCTCGCATTTTGCTTCGGTGGCCGTGCCGGCATTGCCCGGCGCGACGAATACCCGATCTATTCTTGAGTCCTGGGCTACCTTCCAGGCCAGAGCATGTTCGCGTCCGCCACTACCGATAATAAGTACATTCATGGGAGTTCTCTCGTCAAATATGGATAGTGGCTGGTCTCAATGCCGGAAGTGCCGCATGCCAGTGAAGACCATAGCTATGCCGGCTTCGTCGGCGGCGGCAATTACCTCGGTATCTCGCATTGAACCGCCGGGCTGAATCACTGCGCTGATCCCATTCGCTGCTGCATTGTCGATTCCATCCCGGAATGGAAAAAACGCATCCGACGCCATGACTGCACCCTTGACCTGCAGTCCCGCGTGCTCAGCCTTGATTGCAGCGATACGGGCGGAATTGACCCGGCTCATCTGGCCGGCACCAATGCCTAAAGTCCGGCGCTGACTGGCATAGACAATAGCGTTGGATTTGACGTATTTGGCAACCTTCCAAGCGAAGACCATGTCGTTGATTTCCTGTTCGGTTGGTACGCGCTGCGTCACCACTTTCAGTTCGTCAGACGTGATCATGCCGATGTCGCGGCTCTGGACCAGCAGGCCGCCATTGACGCGCTTGAAGTCCCAGTCAGCCAAAGACCCGGTAGTCCAGTCGCCGCACTCCAGCAGCCGCACATTGGCTTTGGCGCTGACGATGTCGCGCGCCTCGGCGCTGATGCGCGGCGCAATTATGACCTCGACGAACTGCCGCTCGACGATCGCTCTGGCGGTTTCTGCATCCAGTTCGCGGTTAAAAGCGATGATGCCACCGAAAGCGGATTCCGAGTCGGTAGCGTAGGCCAGTTCGTACGCCTGACGGATACCACCCTCGGCGTCAGGTACGACGGCGACGCCGCAGGGGTTGGCATGTTTGACGATAACGCAGGCTGGCTTGGTGAAACTCTTGACGCACTCCAGGGCGGCGTCCGTGTCGGCCACGTTGTTGTAAGACAGGGCTTTGCCCTGCAACTGCACAGCAGTGGCGATGCAGGCATCCGCCGGCGCAGCTTCGCGATAGAAGGCGGCGGCCTGATGGGGATTTTCACCGTAGCGCATGTCCTGGGCCTTGATGAACTGGCTGTTGAACGTGCGGGGAAAACGGGTGCGGTTGTCAGTGCTCAAGGTGTCGCGCTGCTGATCAATGGTGCCCAGATAATTGGCAATCATGCCGTCATAAGCAGCGGTATGCTCAAAAGCCTTCAGCGCCAGGTCGAAGCGCTGGGCATAGGTCAGGCCGCCTGCTTGCAGCGCCTCGATGACGCTGGCGTAATCGGATGTGTTGACGACAATAGCGACATCCTTGTGATTTTTTGCCGCTGATCGGACCATTGTCGGGCCACCAATATCGATGTTCTCGATCGCGTCGGGGAGGGTGCATCCGGGCTTGGCAACAGTGGCCGCGAAGGGGTAAAGGTTGACCACAACCATGTCGATCGGCTGGATTCCATGTGTCTCCATAACGTCGCCATCAATGGCCCGACGGCCGAGGATACCGCCATGGATCTTTGGGTGCAGCGTTTTGACCCGGCCGTCCATCATCTCCGGAAAGCCGGTGTAGTCAGCCACCTCGACGGCAGCCAGACCCTCATCACGCAGCAGCTTGAAGGTACCGCCAGTGGACAGGATCTCGATGCCCCGGGCGCTCAGTTCGCGGGCAAAATCGACGATTCCGGTCTTGTCGGAAACGCTGATAAGCGCGCGACGAATCGGCAGGCGGATGGTGTGGTCGGTCATGGGGCTTCCAGTCATGGTCAATTGAGAAACAGCGACGCCGGATAAACAGCAGTGCAGACCGGGATGTCGCCTCGAGCAGCAGCCGGTTGCTTCAGAGAAGCCCGTACTGCTTGAGTTTTTTGCGCAAGGTGCCGCGATTCAGGCCCAGTATCTCGGAGGCCCGAGTCTGATTACCTTTCACGTGTTGCATCACACTCTCGAGCAGAGGCGCTTCCACTTCGCAAAGCACCATGTCGTATACATCAGTGACGTCCTGGCCATCGAGATGTTCGAAATAATTCTTCAGCGCCTGTTCAACACTGTTGCGCAGGGTGCGGCTGCTCTGACTGAGCTTATCCGGGGGTTCGATAAAGGCACTTTCTTGAGGGGTGTCGCTCACGGTTTCCAGTCCATTTATCGCTAATGCGTTCACTAGGCTCATGCCGCAAGGTCTCCTTCCAGCAAGCGGGTAAAAAAAGTTCGGATATTCTGGCGCTGTTGCGCCGGGCATTCTATTCGGTTGAAAGTGCGACGAAAATCATCAGCACCGGGCAAGGTCTGTAAATACCATCCCACGTGTTTGCGCGCTATGCGCACGCCCTGATGTTCGCCGTAAAAATGGTGCAGCGCATCCAGATGCGTGAGCAGCGTTTCCTGCTGCCACTCCAGTGGTGGCGGTGCCAGCACTTCGCCGTGTTGAAGATAATGGTCTATCTCGCGAAATATCCAGGGTCGACCCTGTGCTGCGCGACCGATCATTACTGCATCTGCTCCTGTGAAATCCAGAACTGTTCGGGCTTTCTGGGGCGTATTGATATCGCCATTGGCGAAAATTGGAATGCCTGCCTGCTGCTTGATGGCGGCGATAGTGTCGTACTCGGCGTGGCCGGTATACAGCTGGTTGCGTGTACGCCCATGCACGGCAAGAGCCTGAATGCCAGATTCTTCGGCGATGCGGGCTATCTTCAATCCGTTGCGTGATTCTGCACACCAGCCAGTGCGGATTTTTAGCGTGACTGGCAGCGTCACTGCGCTGACGACGGCCTCCAGAATCTCGGCGACCAGCATCTCGTCACGCATCAGGGCCGAACCGGCAGCCTTGTTACACACCTTCTTGGCTGGACAACCCATATTGATGTCAATGATCTGGGCCCCAAGTTGCTCGTTCATACGGGCTGCTTCAGCCATCATCTGGGGGTCGCCGCCGGCAATCTGGACCGAGCGCGGTTCGTCTTCCCCGCGGTGGTCGAGACGGTTGCGTGATTTGCGGCTGTTCCACAGACGAATATCACTGGTCACCATCTCGGATACAACCAGACCCGCACCCAGCGTCCTGCATAATTGCCGGAAGGGAAGATCGGTGACGCCCGCCATCGGCGCGAGTATCACTTGGTTGGCCAGTCGGTAAGGCCCGATTTGGATCAAAGCTGTATCCATCCCTGTACTGTCGGCTCATTGATGGTGTGCCTGGGACCTGCCCTGGAGGCTGACTTGCCGCGCCAGTGTTCATTTTGCGCGAAAAGGGCGCTAATGATACCCGCTCCAGATGACCATATAAAGACTGGATTGGATGAATTTTGAACAGATGTGCTGTCGGCGTCAGGGGCTGAGAAAATCCAACTGGTACCCTGCTGCCTCTGGCCCGGGATCGAGCATGTCGAGGGCTACGTGCACAGGTGTCTGTGGTGGCATCAAAGTAGCACCCGCCAGTTCACCACCTAGATACTCATCAGGCCGGAAATGCTTGTTGAGTAACTCCCGTCCACGGGTGTCATTGAATGTCATGCGTAAGACCGGAAAGGGCTGGGCAAACTCGGCGCGGTTATACAAAATCACGTCAATGACCAGGGCGTTGGGATATTCCTGGTGGGCTCTTACCATCAAGTTACTGCTGCGTATCAGCTCGATATTGACCCTGGGTGGTAACGCACACCCTGTCAGCAAACACAAATTCTCCAGATAGGGTCGGCTATTCTCGTTATGGGCCAGGGTGCTGAAATTATAATACAGCGCTTGTGCCGGCAGTCCCAACAACGCGATGACGCTTAGTAGTATCCACAGGGGCCGATAACGGCTGCGTCGAATTCGGGGTTGTCCGTACAAAACAACCGGCTCGGCTATCAGGTCAGGAAGCTCCACCCGCTCATCGATCTGCGGTTCCGGCCGTTCAGATGCCTCAATGTTTGCCTTGCGCGGGCGTTCTTCCGCGGTGAAAGGGGTGACCCATGGCGCACCGGCGGGACGACCCCGCAGAAAGATGCCGTTGTCCCGAGCGGAATGAGCGGTATGGGTATCCGTGTCCTGTTCCTGGGGCTCTATGATTTTGAAATCGCGTGCGACGGGTGAAGCCAGGAAATCTTCGTGGAGGTCCAGGTCGTCAACCACGTTCTCGTTGCTTTCGATTGGGTGAGTATCAGGCGCTTGGTGTGCTTTTTCCGGCTGGGGCTCAGTAGGTGCATTATCAAGCAGATCCCACGGATCGCTGTCTGCTCCGTCATCGGTTTGACTGGGCTGATTATCCGGGTCTTGCGCTTCGAAATCAGGCCATTCTGCCGCTCCGGTGTTATCCCGCGATTCAGACACTAAAGTTGAACTGGGGGTGGGATTAACTTGCGTCGGTGGGTCAGGGAGCATGTCGTTCAAACGAACGGTCGGATTGATTTCTTCAAGAATGGATTCATCCAGTCCCAGCGCTTCGAGATCCAGGTCATCGAGCTCCAAATCGTCGTGAATCATCAACGTGCCCTGGCGATCGGCTAATGCATGCGCAGGTTGCGTAAGCGGCGTTATCGTCGGTTGAGTAGGCTGTGCGTCGGCAGGTTCCGCGGCAGAGTTCACCGTCAGGGTGGCATTGAATACTTTCAGACAGGCGCCACAACGCACGTTGCCAGCTGCTGCCAGCAGGTGCTCCTGCGACAGACGGAAACGCGTCTGGCAGAAAGGGCATTGCGCTACCAGCAATTCGCTCATGGGTAACCGGTAATCCTGTGCCGTCATGAAAGCCGCAAAGGGCTATATTGTGCCGTGAAGCGAATCAGGCCGCCAAGGGTCGTCTTCCACTGATTCGAACCCAACCCTCGCGCTCGGCCACTGGATCGAGCTGAAAATCCTCGCGGTAGGCTGCCAATACCTCATCGGCCTGTTCTGCCAGTATGCCTGAAAGCGCAATCAGGCCGCCGGGTTTCACCAGGGTAGTCAATTGCGGTGCCAGCTTGACCAAAGGGCCGGCCAGTATATTGGCGACCAGTATATCGGCCGGCTGTTGCGGCATATCCTCGGGCAGGTAAAGCATAAAACGTGTGTCTGCTACCTGGTTGCGTTGGGCGTTATCGCGGGAGGCTTCGAGCGCTTGAGTATCGATATCAGTGCCGACGACTTGCTGGGCGCCAAGCAGTAACGCAGCGATCGCCAAAATGCCCGAGCCACAACCGAAGTCGATCAATTGCTGCCCCTGCAATGCTTGACCATCTAGCCATTCCAGACACAGAGCCGTGGTGGGATGCGTTCCGGTACCAAATGCCAGTCCGGGATCGAGCAGCAAATTGACTGCATCGGGTTCGGGAGCGATATGCCAACTCGGCACAATCCACAATCGTTGGCCAAAGCGCATTGGCTGAAAGTGCTCCATCCAGCAGCGCTCCCAATCCTGATCGGCAATCTCTTCGATCTCGTGTTTCGGCAATTCGCCTGGCCATTGAGATTTCAGTGAGGCGAGCAGCTCGGATTGGTTTGTATCGGCTTCAAACAATGCAAGCAGATGGGTATGCGACCAGAGCGGAGTGGTGCCCAGGTCAGGTTCAAAAATCGGTTGGTCTTCGGCATCCATGAAGGTAACTGATACCGCTCCGAGCGCTAGTAGTGTGTCTTCCAGCGGGTCGGCTTGCTCGGGAGTGATGGCAAGGCGCAGTTGTAGCCAGGGCATGGGGATTCCTTCAGAAAGCGTCGAACGACAAAAAAAGAAGGAGCGGCCTGGCCGCTCCCTTGATCAGAGTACCGGTGGCATTGGGCTATTTGATTCCCAGCTTGTGCTCAAGGTAATGAATGTTCACGCCGCCTTTACAGAAACCCTCATCGCGCACGAGTTCGCGGTGCAGTGGGGTATTGGTCTTGATGCCGTCCACCACCAGTTCATCCAGTGCATTGCGCATACGTGCCAGAGCTTCATCGCGGGTGGCACCGTAAGTGATCAGTTTGCCAACAAGCGAATCATAGTTCGGTGGCACTTTGTAACCACTGTACAGATGCGAATCGACGCGTACCCCGTTGCCGCCCGGTGCATGGAAAAAGGTAACGGTGCCAGGGCTGGGCATGAAGGTTTTCGGGTCTTCTGCGTTGATCCGGCATTCGATCGAATGACCGCGTATGACCACATCGTCCTGGGTGATGCTCAGGGGCTGACCGGACGCGACCAGAATCTGCTCCTTGACGATATCGATTCCGGTAACCATCTCGGAAACCGGGTGCTCGACCTGTACACGGGTGTTCATTTCAATGAAGAAGAATTCACCATTCTCGTAGAGAAACTCGAAGGTGCCAGCCCCGCGATATCCCATTTCGATACAGGCTTTGACGCAGCGGGCCTGAACCATGGCACGGGCTTTCTCGTCGATGCCTGGCGCAGGCGCTTCCTCAATAATCTTTTGGTGACGACGCTGCAAGGAGCAGTCGCGGTCGCCGAGGTGAACCGCATGACCTTGGCCATCGGAGAGTATTTGAACTTCAACGTGGCGCGGGTTGGTCAGAAACTTTTCCAGGTAGACGACGGGGTTGCCGAACGCAGCGCCGGCTTCCGTGCGGGTCAGAGCGATGGACTTGATCAGCTCGGACTCTTCATGCACAACGCGCATGCCGCGTCCGCCGCCACCACCTGAGGCCTTGATAATCACCGGATAACCGACGCGTCGGCCGATGGTCAAACACTCGGATTCGTCTTCGGGCAGAGGACCGTCGGAGCCGGGCACTGTGGGTACACCAGCCGCAACCATCGCGGCAATAGCCGAGACCTTGTCACCCATTAGTCGAATTACATCGGCGCTGGGCCCAATGAAAGTGAAGCCGGACCGTTCAATTTGTTCGGCGAAGTCGGCGTTCTCTGCCAGAAATCCATAGCCGGGATGGATTCCATCCGCGCCTGTCACTTCGGCCGCGCTGATGATCGCCGGTATGTTCAGGTAGGATTCCGTGGCGTTGGCTGGACCAATACAGACGGTTTCGTCGGCCAGCGCCAGGTGCATGAGTTCACGGTCTGCCGTGGAGTGCACGGCGACGGTCTTCAACCCCAGTTCCTTGCAGGCGCGAATAACACGCAGGGCAATTTCACCGCGGTTGGCTATAAGGACTTTTTGCATCGATGGCTCCGGGTCGGGCTCAGGAGATGCTGAACATGGGTTGATCGAATTCCACAGGCTGGCCATCATCTGCCAGGATCGCTTGAACTACACCACTCTTGTCAGCTTCGATATGATTCATCATCTTCATTGCTTCGACAATGCACAACACATCACCGACCTTAACGCTGTGCCCTACTTCGACGAAGGGTCCGGCTGCAGGTGAAGGCGAACGGTAGAAAGTGCCAACCATGGGCGAGCGGACCAAATGGCCGGAGGGCTCGGCCACAGGTGCATCGACCAGCGAGGCAGGCGCAACAGGTGCAGCAGCCGTTACGGGCGCAGGTGCTGGCTGAGGATAATATTGGGGTTGGGCAATTTGTTTGCTGTGGCGGCTGATCCTTACCGATTCTTCGCCTTCATGTATTTCCAGCTCGTCGATACCGGATTCTTCCAGAAGCTCGATCAGTTTTTTTACTTTGCGGATATCCATTGGTGCTTGCACTCCAGAGCAGTTTTAGTCTTGTTCGGTTTTTTCTATCAGGTCTATCGCGGCATCCAGGGCCAGTTCATAGCCCTTTGCGCCAAGCCCACAAATCACGCCCACCGCTACGTCAGAGAAGTAGGAATGGTGACGGAAGGGCTCTCGTTTATGCACGTTCGATAGATGCACTTCTATAAATGGGATGCACACAGCCAGCAATGCGTCACGTATTGCGACACTGGTGTGAGTAAATGCAGCAGGATTGATCAGAATAAAATCGATCGCTTCATCCCTGGCCCCATGAATACGTTCGATCAGCTCGTGCTCGGCATTGCTTTGCAGGCTTAGCAGATGATGGCCTCTGCTTTGGGCATGCTCGCGCAGTGTCTGCACTATTTGCTCAAGCGTGGCGACGCCATAGACCCCTGGCTCTCGGGTGCCGAGAAGATTCAGATTGGGGCCGTTGAGTACCAGAATGCTCGCCATTATTATTGGTCCACGGGCAGTTAATAGAAGCTGACCAAGAGGTCATGAGTAGAAGTCTGCCGGAAACTGCGCAGGCTGTCCAGAATCGCTCGGTTGCCACCAGATGCCAGCATGATTGCTGCAGATGAGTATAGATTACTCGCGGGCAACTCCTGATACGCGCTGCATAAAGCCTTCGAGGTCGATTTCTCCCTGAATGCGTAGATTCTCAAGCTCTGCTCCGTCAGCAGAGAAGAACAGGAAAGCGGGAGGGCCGAACAGACCTTTGGCCGTCAGCCACTGGCGTTGATCAGGTGTGTTATCTGTTACGTCCAGCTTGATCCGCTCAAAGCCTTCGAGCTCCTGGCGCACACGATCATTACTCAAAACCTGACGTTCGATGACCTTGCAGCTTATGCACCAATCGGCATATAGCTCGATTATTGCTGGCCGGTTTAATGTTTTTGCGCTGGCCAACCGCGTATTGATTGCGGACTGATTATCGACCTGGGTAAAGAAATCTCCGTCAGAAATGTTCTGGTTTTGCACTGAGGTCGTCAGCGGGGCCAGCGGGCGCAGCGGGTCAGCGCCGCCGGCCAAGGCGCCGGTCAGGGCAGCCGCTGAGTAGATGGCTGCGAGCAAGGCCACTACACGGGCTAGTTTACTGGCTGCGTTTTGTCCGGCCGCCTGGAAAAGCCCCATCTGAACTGCCAGACCCGCGGCCAGAGCTGCCCACATGGCGAGACTGACGGGGCCTGGGAGCAGTCGTTCAAGTAGCCAAATGGCTACCCCGAGCAGGCCGAAACCGAAGAGTTGCTTAACTTTTTCAAGCCAGGGGCCCGAGCGCGGTAGAAATGCGTTGCCAAATACAGCGATCAGCAGCAGGGGTACGCCCATACCCATAGCCAGTGCGAACAGTCGCGCCGCACCGCCGACAGCATCACCGGTGGTGCTGATATATACCAAGGCGCCGGCCAGGGGAGCCGAAATGCAAGGAGAGACAACCAGCGATGAAAGTGAGCCCATTACCGCGGCGCCCGATATTGAACCACCCCGGGTGCGACTACCCAGTCGTTCCAGCGGTTCGCGCAGAAAGGCGGGCAGGCGCAAGTCGAATAGGCCGAACATGGCCAGAGCGAAGAAGGCAAAGAACAGGGCGAAGGTGATCAAGATCCAGGGTGACTGCAGGCGAGCCTGGATGTTCATCGCGGCACCGAACAGGCCGATCAGCGCCCCTACGGCGGCAAAGGTCAGCGCCATGCCCAGCACATAGCTGCTAGCGAGTATGACTGCCCGCGGCCTGTCTATATCGGAGCGGCCAACAACGAGGCTGCTAAGGATGGGCAGCATGGGCAGTACGCAGGGAGTAAAGGTCAGCCCAAGGCCGGCAAGGAAAAAAAGCAGCAGCGCCAGAGCGATCGTGCTTCTGGAAGTATCGGCGCCCGTGTCGGTATTCTGGATGCCGGTTGCTGCCGCAGGGTTTCCAGGCAAGGCCAGGGTGACAGTTTCCGGCGGGTAGCACAGACCTGCGTCGGCACAGCCCTGAAAATCCACTTGCAGCTGTTGCTCTGGCTCTAGAGTCCCACTCAGATGGATGGCAACCTCTAGGCTGTCGTAATACACCTCTACGTCGCCGAAGAATTCATCATGCCGATCCTGCCCGTCGGGCAGTGGGAAGTCAGCTACTGATGCACCCTTGCCGGTCAGGGCGAAGCCGAGCCGATGACGATAAAGATAATACTCAGGGGTTATCTCGAATCGAATACGAATTTCCTGTCCGGCTAGCCCAACCACGCCGGGTCTGAATGCTTCGTGTACAGGCAGGAAATTGGTTTGTCCGGCGCTGCCCTGAAGCAAGTCGGGCGCTGAGGACGAGTTGTCGAGTAGCCCGCCCGAGACCAGACCAGGAGTGAGCAAGCAAAGCATCAGGAGTAGGCGTGACAGCAAAATGAATAATCCGAGCAGATAATAAAAGGAACCTATCATAAACGCTGAATCATCGATTGCCGAGTGACAAAGTGCCTTAAAGGCACGTGGTATTCGTGGTTTTGCAACGGGCTGTTTCTTTTGTCTCGCTGAGGCGCCATGGTCAGGCCTTCTTCGAGGATGCTCAGGTTCTTCTGCAAGCGCAGCAGGATGTTTTCTGAAACTCTCGGCGAACTGCGGCAAAGTGTGCTTGGCTGATGGGAGTGGTATGCTCAAAGTTGAGTCGTTTATAGGAGTCAATACATGAAGTTTGGAAAGGGCGCGTTCGGCACCAAATCCACCGCAGCCTCCGGGAGCAGGTTGAGTAAAGGACCGGGTAAAACTGTGTTAGCCAAGACCCTGCTAGGCTTGCTACTGGTCTATCTGGTGCTGTGCGTGCTCGTTGGGTGGTACTGGAGCCGAGCGCCAGGTATCACGCCCTTGGCTCCGGCCGTATCGGCCCAGTCAGAGGCGGTCGAAGGTGCGGCGACCGTGGCGACGGTCGAGTCGCTGATGTCGACCCTCCTGAACAAACCCGGTGGCTATTTGAGCAACGACATCATGCCGCCCGGAGTCTGGCTGGACAATATGCCGCACTGGGAGTTTGGTGTGCTGGTGCAGATTCGCGACATCACCCGGGCGATGCGACGAGATATGGCGCGCTCGCAGTCCCAATCCGCCGAGGATGAGGACCTGGCTCGAGCCGAGCCGCTTTTCCACTTTGATAACAAAAGCTGGATCATGCCAGCCACAGAGAGCGAGTACAGCGATGGGTTAAAGGCGCTTAACGCCTATGCTGGCCGCTTGCATACCGGGGACGCCGATTTTTATGCGCGTGCCGATAATCTTGGCAGTTGGCTCGGAGATGTCAGTACTCGGCTGGGGTCCTTGTCTCAAGGATTGTCTGCCAGTGTTGGGCAGGCACCGGTGACAGACGGTAGCCGGCCCCGTGAGCAGACCCCTTGGCTTGAAATTGACGACGTATTCTACGAAGCCCGAGGCAGCGCCTGGGCTCTGGTATATTTACTTCGGGCGGTGGAAGTGGATTTTGCCGATATTATTGCCAAGAAGAATGCGCAGGCGAGCCTCCAGCAGATCATTCGCGAGCTTGAAGCAACTCAAGAGCCTTTGTGGAGCCCCATGGTTCTAAACGGCGGTGGGTTTGGTCTGTTGGCCAATCACTCGCTGGTCATGGCCAACTACCTGTCTCGAGCCAATGCCGCGCTCATTGATCTCCGGCGTCTGATGGAGCAGGGCTGAGATTGATGGGGCCGGAAATAGAAGCCTATCTGGCAGCGTCCGCAGCGGAGCTGGTTATCCATGTGGACGAAGCTGACCAGCCGCTGGGGGTTACTGCGCGAGGCAGCATGCAGCGCCAAAGACTCATCCCCCGTTGCTCGTTCATCTTTGTTTTCAATAGTGCAGGTCAGCTGTGCGTCCATCAGCGCGCTGCGCACAAGCGTCTTTACCCTGGCGCTTGGGATGTTGCCGCTGGCGGTGTGGTGGCGGCAGGAGAGACCTATCTTGAAGGTGCGACTCGTGAGCTGTGGGAAGAGCTAGGGGTGAGCGGCGTTGAACTGAAGTCGCACTTCCGCTTTTTTTATCAGTCTTCCGAGAGCCGGCTCTGGGGGAGCGTATTCAGCTGCACCTGGGATGGTCTTCTCAGCCTGCAGCCAGAAGAGGTCGCTGCGGTACGCTGGGTAGATCCGCATCAGCCATGGCAGCGAGAGGACGAGTGCTACGCGCCGGACTCCCTTCAGGCCCTAGGGATGCTGTTGTCGGATTATGCCAGTGATTGATAGTGCATTTGCCGCCCCCAAAGCCTTCGAAACACCAACTTACTGACGGACTCATGATGGCCAAATCAGCCAAAGGCATGGCCTCTCTGGGCGGCCTGGTCTATTCAACTGAAACCGGACGCACCTGCCCTGTATGTCGTCAGTCCATATCGGCCTGTACATGCAGATCGCCTGCGCTCCCCGAGGGTGACGGCATTGCACGCGTGCGGCGTGAAACCAAGGGGCGTGGAGGCAAGACAGTGACCACAGTTGGCGGACTGCAGATTTCTGCTGAAGAGTTGAAGGTTCTGGCAAAAAGCCTCAAGAACCGCTGTGGCTGTGGTGGTGCAGTAAAGGAAGGCGTGATCGAGATCCAGGGTGATCATCGAGAACTGATCTGCGATTGGCTTATTGGTCAGGGTTACAAGGTGAAGCGCGCTGGTGGCTGATGGACTATATGACCCCAGATTTCCGCCGGTATGCACAAAGAGTAATGCCGGACTACTATTGTTTGCTTAATCGTTTTGTCGAGGGTCCTTGATGATAGAGCCGACTCTGCCGTTGGATGAAGTGCGTCGCCAGGCTGACCTTGAGGCGATGAATCTGCTTGATACCGTTCCCGATCCGCAAATTGATGCTTTGTTGCGTCTGGCGCAACAGGTCTTCGGCATCCGCGTTGTTCTGGTGACCCTTATAGACAACAAGCGGCATTGGTTCAAAGGTCGTAGGGGGACAGCGCTGTCAGACTCGCAGCGAAATATTTCTTTCTGCGGTCATGCAATTCACAGTGATGCTATTTTGGAAGTGCCTAATGCTCTGGCCGATGAGCGCTTTGCAGATAATCCGCTGGTAACGGGAGACCCTCAGGTTCGTTTTTATGCTGGTATAGCCTTGCATGCTCCGGGTGGCAGTCGAATCGGCACTTTCTGCATGTTCGATGACCAGCCTAACACCCTGTCCGTCGAGTACCGACAGAGTATGCAGGACTTTGCCCGTCTTATTGAAGGGCTCTTTGAGGCCCATATGTTACGCCTGCAGCACAAGCAACTGTTGATTAAACTTGACGGGGCTCAGCGACGCGCCTTGCTGGATCCCTTGACCCAACTTATCAATCGCGAAGGTTTACAGCAGATGCTGCACGCTTACATCGGCCGGGCCGAGCGTGATGGTCTGCTTGTCGGATTCATATATGGCGATCTGGATTACTTTAAGAAAATTAACGATGAGCATGGTCACGGTGTCGGTGATGAGGTGCTCGTCGAGGTCGGGCAACGACTTGTTGCGGCCATCCGACCAGATGATCTGGCGTTGCGCATGGGCGGTGAAGAGCTGGCGGTATTGGCTCTGGTGAGCTCCCACGATCAGCTGGATGCAATTGGTGAGCGGGTGCGCGAGGCCGTAGCCAGCAAGCCTTTCGACCTGGCTGCGGGGCAGCTGAACGTCACCATCAGTCTCGGTACGGCGATTGCCAAGCCGGATGAAATCGATACCAGCCTGCACCTGATTGGCCAAGCTGACCGCGCTTTGTACATGGCCAAGCAGAGCGGGCGTAACTGCGTGGTTCGTGGTTAGCGCAAATCGTGAGTATCCTCTAGCCGCAACCACCAATGCAGGTAGCGGCCCAGATTCAGATACGCCGGGTGGCGGCTGTATAGTAGTTCTTGCTCTATTACTTCCTCGGGCTGAACCTGAGACTGGAATTCAGGCGGCATGTAATCGTAGAAAACCCGTATCCCACTTTTGCCGTGACACTCAAATCCACGGTGTGCAACCCAGTCCGCAACGAGCGTGGGATCGAGCGGCTGCTGTGGCGTCAGACTGCGCTTGCTGCCGGCCAGCTGATTTTTTGCCAGTTTGCGAAACTGACCTTTGATCAGGTTTTTGTAAACCAGCGCATCACGATTGTAGAACGCCAGGGAGACGCCTGCGCCAGGGTTGCAGAGTTTACGTAGAACGCCAATGGCCTCTGCCGGATCCTCCAGCCACTCAAGCACAGCATGACAAATCACCAGGTCGTATGTCTCGCCAAGGGCGGGCAGCGCCTGGAGGGGGCTTTGCAGATAGTTGACTGGATACGCGGAGGATATTGCCTCCAGGCGCTCCTTGGCGGCATCAAGCATCTCTGCAGACGGGTCCGCCAGGGTCAGTCTATGGCCTTGGCCCATTAGCCACTCACTCATGTGACCCAGGCCTGCTCCAGCGTCGAGTACACGCAACGATTGGTCTGCATGACAGATTGTCGGCAGCCACTCTTCGAGGTCGCGTGTCAGCACAGCCAACCGCACGGCGCCTTTGGGGCCGGCGTAAATCTTGCGGGCAAAATGTGCGCCCATCTCGTCGAAGTAGCGATCTGCCATGTCGGAATTGCTCCTTGGTTATCGCATTCTGCCAGAAGATCTAAATTTCAGGCATTAAAAAAGCCAGCTTGTGGCCGGCTTTTAATGGGGCAAAACACTTATTTTTGGTAAGCGTTTACTGCCTTAACTATTTCCGCGCGGGCTTCATCAGAGTCACCCCAGCGGTCGATCTTGACCCATTTACCGGGTTCCAGATCCTTGTAATTCTCGAAGAAATGCTGGATCTGCTGCATAAGCAGCTCCGGCAGATCCGTATGTTCTTTAATGTCGCGATACAGTGCGCTCAGCTTGTCGTGAGGCACCGCGATCAGCTTGGCGTCACCGCCACCGTCGTCGGTCATGTGCAACACACCCACCGGGCGGCAGCGAATCACTGCCCCGGGTGATACTGGATGGGGCGTTACCACCAGCACATCCAATGGGTCGCCGTCGTCGGCCAGGGTGTTGGGGATAAACCCATAGTTGGCCGGATAGAACATCGGGGTCGCCATGAAGCGATCGACGAACAGGGTATTGCTGTCCTTGTCGATCTCGTACTTGATCGGCGCATGATTAGCCGGGATTTCGATGACGACATAGATGTCGTTGGGAATATCTTTGCCTGCGGGGATCTGGTCGTAGCTCATGGGTTACCTGATTCGGGCATGATTGAAAAATTCTGGGCGAGATTATAGAGGCTGCGTCAGGGGATACCAAGCGATAAGCGCAGAAAACATCTAAAACGATAGTCTAATAAGCAAGTTGGCAATCCTCGCTGCCTGCCCTTGGCGGGTGTCGGCGAGGATAAAAGCAAACCTCGTCTGGATCAGAGCTTGAGAGCGAAGTAGTTAAATTCCGAGTCTGCGGAGAAACCCAGAGACTGATACAGACCATGTGCGGTGTGATTGTCTTCACCGGTCATGACCGTCATGCGCTTGATTCCCTGATCCCGCGCCATGGCCTTGGCGTGATTGATCAACTTGTCGGCCACGAGCTGCCGGCGGGCCTCTTCTATGACGTAAACGCCCTTGAGTACCCAGGTGGGTGACAGAGTAAGGGCAGAGAAGCTGGGGATAAACTGGCAAAAACCCATTACTTTTCCGGTTTCCTCGTCTTCGCCCAAAAGAATGATCGCTTGATCGTTTTTCAGGCGCTCTTCCAGGAAGCGTCGGGATGCTTCGGGTTTGGGCAGTTGGCCATAGAATTCGCGGTACTTGATGAACAGCGGCGTGACTTCGTCCAACCGGCTGGTATCTGCCTGCACTATGCGCATACGAGGTTTCCATAATGGGTCAATTTGTGGCTCATCGCTGTCAACGAGTCAGTTGCGAATATCCTGCCCCAAAGTCTGGGAATCTTCAATCGGATATCAATGCCATTCTGACAGGGCCAGACCCTTGCAGGATGATGCTAGCGGAGCGGTTGTGTTGCTATATCTTGAATTCCGGTAATTTGCGTTTGACTTTGTGGTTGTTCAGTTGGACGTAGGAAGGCAGGCCGTTGGCGAACGGTGGGTAATCCTCGCCTTGGATCAGCGGTGACAGATACCGACGGCATTCGTCAGTGATGTGGAATCCGTCAGCGGTAATAAATTCACGCGGCATGAACTTCTCGACGTTTGCCACATCTTTCAAGGGTGCCTCAATGATATCCCACTTGTAGGGGGTGTCCTGAAGCCGGCGAATGGCAGGCATGATGGCGTTTTTGCCTTCAAGGGCTATGCGCACTGCCGCCTGGCCCAGTGCATAGGCTTGCTCCACATCGACCGCCGAGGCGAGGTGACGCGCCGAGCGTTGCAGGTAGTCGGCGACTGCCCAATGGTATTTATAGCCCAGCCGGTCTTTCACCAGATTAGCCACGGTTGGCGCAACGCCGCCCAGTTGAGCATGTCCGAAGGCATCGGTGAGCCCTGTCTCGGAGAGGAATTTACCATCACCATTTTTAATACCCTCGGATACGCCGATAACGCAGTATCCGTAAGTCCCTACACATTCTTGGACCCGTGCGAGGAAAGCTTCCTGGTCGAAGCGGATTTCCGGGAATAAAAGGATATGCGGTGGCTGTCCTTTGTTTTCGCTGGCTAGTCCGCAAGCGGCAGTGATCCAGCCGGCATGACGGCCCATGACCTCGAGAATGAATACCTTGGTCGAGGTCGCGGCCATGGATGCAACGTCGAATCCTGCTTCACGGATCGAGGTGGCTACGTACTTGGCGACAGAACCGAAGCCCGGGCAGCAATCGGTGATAGGTAAGTCATTATCGACCGTTTTGGGTACGTGAATGGCCTGAATCGGATAACCCATGGTTTCAGCAAGTTGAGATACCTTGAGGCAGGTATCTGCCGAGTCGCCGCCGCCGTTATAAAAAAAGTAGCCAATGTCGTGGGCGCGGAAGACTTCAATAAGGCGCTCATACTCGGCACGGTTGGCCTCCAGACTCTTGAGCTTGTAGCGGCAGGAGCCGAAAGCGCCAGAAGGAGTGTGACGCAACGCAGAAATGTGCTCGGCAGACTCGAGACTGGTGTCGATCAGGTCTTCGGTCAGTGCGCCAATGATGCCGTTATGGCCGGCGAATACCTTTCCGATTCGATCCGGGTGCTGGCGGGCCGTTTCGATAACGCCTGCGGCGGAGGCGTTGATAACGGCGGTCACGCCGCCGGATTGGGCGTAGAAGGCATTCTTGACGGTCATGCAGACTCCGTGGATTAAGATGATGGCCTGAAATGGATGCGCGCGGCATCGTGTGGCGCGCAATAGTAGCTCAAAGTATGTCTGTTTGCATCGCCGGCCGGCGGATGGCAGCGCAGAGCAATAGCGCGTGATACCATCCTCGAATTCATTTCAGCTTGGATCAGGGCGCTACAATGCATCTGCATATTCTGGGTATTTGCGGCACATTTATGGGTTCGCTGGCGTTGCTGGCACGCGAGCTTGGCCATCAGGTCACTGGCAGCGACGTCAATGTTTATCCGCCGATGAGCACTCAATTGGAGGCGCAGGGCATTACACTTCTCGAAGGTTATAGTCCCGAGCATCTTCAGCCTGTGCCCGACCTGGTCATAATCGGTAACGCCATGTCGCGGGGCAATCCCGCGGTGGAGTACGTTCTGGATCAGGGCCTGCCCTATGTCTCCGGTCCCGAATGGCTAGCGCGCCATGTGCTCCCGGATCGCTGGGTGCTGGCCGTTGCTGGTACCCATGGCAAGACCACGACGTCCAGTCTGCTGGCCTGGATACTCGAGTATGCCGGCATGGCGCCCGGATTCCTGATTGGTGGTGTGCCACAGAACTTTGGTATTTCCGCACGACTTGGCAGCACCCCCTTCTTTGTGGTCGAGGCCGACGAATACGATAGTGCCTTTTTCGATAAGCGTTCCAAATTTGTGCACTACCGTCCGCGTACCGCGATTCTGAACAATCTTGAATATGACCATGCTGATATATTCCCCGATCTGGCGGCCATTGAGACGCAGTTTCACCATCTGGTCCGCACCATTCCGTCCAGCGGTCTGATCGTTCATCCCCAGGGAGATGCGGCTTTGCAACGCGTCATTGACATGGGTTGCTGGACCCCTAGGCAAACCACTGGCGGTGAGGGCGATTGGCAGGCACGATTGCTGGCAGCAGACGGCTCCCGTTTTGAAGTCTGGCTGGGTGGTGTGCTGCAGGGCGAGGCGCAGTGGTCGCAGACTGGCGCGCACAGCGTGGCCAACGCCTTGTCAGCGTTAGCGGCGGCGAGGCACGTGGGTGTTGTCCCCAGTATAGGCATTGCTGCGCTTGCTGAGTTTCGCAATGCCAAGCGGAGAATGGAGTTGCTCGGTACCCTGGGAGGGGTGAGCCTCTATGACGATTTCGCTCATCATCCCACGGCTATTGCTACCACGCTCGCAGGGCTACGCGCCGGCATAGGTGAGGCGCCACTGATTGCCATCATCGAGCCGCGTTCCAATACCATGCGTCTGGGTAGCCATGCGTCTGCACTGGCGGCCAGCGTAGCCAGTGCAACTGAGGTTATCTGGTTTCAACCCCCGGGGCTGGACTGGTCATTGCAGTCTGTCGTGGACGCTAGTCCTGTGCCAGCGCGGATTGAAACCGATATCGACAGGATTATAGAGACGGTGCTGGCCAAGGCATCTGCCGGAACGCGCATCGTGATCATGAGTAATGGCGGTTTCGCCGGTATTCATCAACGGATGCTCAGTCAGTTGGAGGTGATCCATGGATAATCGTCGGGTGACCCTGGCGGTAACCGGCGCGTCCGGCTCGCAATATGCGCTGCGATTGCTTGAATGTCTGGTCAAGGCGGATGTCGATGTCTATTTTCTGATTTCACAGGCAGCTCAGTTGGTTGCAGCCACCGAAACGGATCTGAAATTGCCGCCAAAACCCCAGGCACTGGAAGCGTTTCTGACCGCGCTTTTTTCTGCGCGCGAGGGCCAGATTCGGGTATTTGGCAAGCAGGACTGGATGGCGCCAGTGGCATCGGGTTCCGGAGCGCCCAGTGCAATGGTTGTTTGCCCCTGTTCAACCGGTTGTCTGTCAGCCATTGCCACGGGTGCCAGCAATAACTTGATCGAACGTGCTGCTGACGTCGCGCTGAAAGAGCGTCGCCAGCTTATTCTGGTGCCGCGTGAAGCGCCTTACTCGACAGTGCATCTTGAAAATATGCTGAAGCTGAGTCAGATGGGAGCGGTAATACTACCGGCGAGTCCGGGTTTCTATCACAAGCCTGAGTCGGTTACCGATATGGTGGACTTTGTCGTTGCACGTATCCTCAATCAGCTGGGGATAGAGCAGGATCTGCTGGCGCGATGGGGAGAATGAACATTGCCGGCGCAAAGCCGGCAATGATCGTCTTTTATGTGTCTTAAACGAAGTAGAGTGACAGGCCTTCAGCAATGAATGCGGGCTTCTCACTGCCTTCGATTTCCAGTGTGGAGCGTGCCTTGATCAACCACTGGCCGGGTTTTTTCTCGGTCACATCGATAACAGTGCTCTGCAGCCGAACGCGGGAGCCGACGCGCACAGGCTGAATGAAACGCAGGCTATCAAGGCCGTAGTTGACGGCCATCTTCAGGCCGATAGGGCTGATCACTAACCCGGCCGACAGAGCTGGCAGTAGCGAGAGTGACAGGAATCCATGGGCGATGGTGCCGCCGAATGGGGTCTGCTTGGCTTTTTCTTCGTCTATATGAATGAATTGATGATCACCAGTGCATTCGGCGAATTGATTGACGCGCTCCTGATCAATGGTCATCCATTCTGAATGGCCTAGATCCTTGCCAATGTAAGAGGTCAGTTCGGAAACGGGTACGGCGGTCATGGCGTTCTCCATGGCTGTTGTTGTATTGCCCCGTGCGGAGCGGTTTGAAACAGACGCTTGCAATGAGTGCAGGCAGAACTATAGACACAAGTTCAAGTCTTTTGCCATGGTTGCAAGGGTAGGTGATGGGGTCAATGTTCAAGCGCTTGAATAGGTTTGCTGAATGCCCCAACCGCCGCACGGACCACCAAGGTAATCCTATTTTTACAGCGCGAGGCGGGCATGACCGAGAAACACGCTTTATTTCCACTCAAAAGTATTTTGTTGCCCGGTTGCGTAATGGATTTGCAAATATTCGAACCGCGTTATTTGGATATGCTGAGTCGTTGTTTTAAGAGGGGCGAGAGCTTTTTGATTGTTGCGCTCGAATCCGGACCGGAAAGCGGTTTCGGTGATTTGCGCTTTAATGCATTGGGTTGCGAGGCGCATATTGCCGACTGGCAGCAGCGAGATAATGGATTGCTTGGGATTCGTGTGGAGGGTCGCCGCCGTGGGCGCATATCGGGGGCGGAGGTGGCTGCTGATGGCCTAGTGACAGGTGAGGTCGACTGGCTGCTTGAGCAGCACGACAGCCCTCAGCTTGAAGAACATGGTGATCTGTCTGTTTTGCATCAAGCGCTTATGGAGCATCCTTTGGCTGAGGGCCTGGGCCTGCCCGAGATTGCTGCAAGTCAGCAGCGCCTGAGTTATCAGTTGGCTTTCCTGCTGCCGTTTTCCCTGGATCAGAAAGTGGCGCTGCTTAACATCGACAACCATCAGGCACGGTTGCGACAGATCAGCGATTGGCTAGAAGTAATGCAGGCTTGACAGCACGCCAATGGCCGAGATCAAGGGTATCCATAGAAGAAGATAGCTTGCCGGTCGAGCCGGGGTGGTGATGGGCCCCGCTCGCTCAACTATCCACAGCGCAAACAACAGTCCGACTGCAGCCAACAGTCCGGCGTTCACCAGTGACATCAAGGACGTCTGCAGCGATACCAGGCTGACTGCGCCTAACAACATGACCACAGGAGCGACGCCTGACATAAAGGCTGCCCGGGTCCAAAATGCGTGAGGTCGATTTTTAAGCAGTGCTGTCATGGCGATCAGTAGCGTGCTCATCGCCAATGCAGACGTCTGATATGACTCGCCGGTTATGAATGCCAGTGCTGTGCACAGGCACGCGCCGAGAATGATCAGGGCCAGAGGCTGCCAGGCGCGCGTCGCCGCCAGAATTGTTGCTATTGGTCCTATCAGCGCCAGCGGATATACCCATCCGGCTAGGGGGGCCATTGCCGCCAGCGCCGTTATGCTTGGGTTGTCGTGTGGTTGCATCACCCACAGGGTGACGCTTTGCTCCACTATGTCGAGGTGAACGCGGCCTATGGAGAGGGCTCCGAGCGCAAGCAAACACAACAAGCCTGCTATCAGATTACTCCAGCGCGCCTGGGTCTTGAGTATCAGTACAACCAGAAGGATCAGGCCCGCCAGTAGGGCGATTAATGTCAGCGCCTGGTGCCAGAAAAATGCGGGAACCGGCCATTTGACTGCTCGGCCTGCGATGAAGCCAGGCGTGACGTAAACCGGTGCCCAGGCCAGGGCCGATAGCAGGTTGATGCCGACGAACCGCAGCACTGGCATGTCGAGCATGCCAGCGACCATCGGTATGATGGGTCTGATTGGTCCCACAAAGCGGCCAATGAAAATACTTAATAAACCATAACGACGGAAAAAGGTCTCCGCACGTCCAATCCACTGGGGGTGACGCTGGAAAAGGCCGATACGCCGAATATCTTGATGAAAAAAGCGACCCAGGGCAAAGCTGAGCATGTCACCAATGACTGCGCCGCTGAAGGCCCAGGCGAGGGCGGCAGCAAACGACATTCCACCGCCGCCGGCCATGGCCGTTACCGCGAGCAGGAGTACTACTCCCGGCACCACCAATCCCGCCAATGCGAGCGACTCGAGCATGGCTATAAGTAAAATCGCCAGGCCCAGCCATTGCTGATGACCGCCTAGCCAATCAAGCATACTTCCTGCCAGCAGATTATCCATAGGCAGTGCACCTGCATGGCAGTATCGGTTTTCGGGCCCAAGAGTGCCTGTCGGCGCGTGATCGAATCATATTTAAGATCATAGCAGCTCTGCCCTGTCCAGTGCCGGGGCAGACAGCTATAATACCGGCCTTGATCTAAGCAACGGGCAATCGGTGACAGGCATGAGCGCGGAACAGGTGTCAGAGTATATGCAGGGGCTTGGCCTCAAGGCCCGGCAGGCGTCTCGAGTGATTGGTCGCGCTACCACAACGGTGAAAAATCATGCGCTGCGTGCGACTGCGGACGCGATAGAAGCGGCAACGCCTCAGCTACTTGAAGCCAACGAGCTGGACTTGCAAGCAGGGCGGGAAAACGGTCTTGATGCGGCGATGCTCGATCGACTGGCGCTGACCCCTTCAGGCATTCAGGGCATGCTCGAAGGCTTGCGGCAAGTCGCCGCGCTGGATGATCCGATCGGTGCCATTCGCGATATGAAATTTCTACCGTCAGGTATCCAGGTGGGTCGGATGCGCGTGCCATTGGGCGTCATAGGCATTATTTATGAATCGCGACCCAATGTGACTGTCGAGGCCGCTAGCCTCTGCCTGAAATCCGGCAACGCCTGCATTTTACGCGGCGGCTCCGAATCGATTCACTCCAATCGTGCCATTGCCATTTGCCTACGTCAGGGTCTCGATGCGGCTGGGCTGCCACCCGAGGTAGTGCAGGTGGTGGAAACCACCGACCGAGCGGCAGTTGGTGCGCTGATAACCATGCCTGAGTTTGTTGATGTGATCGTTCCGCGCGGAGGCAAGGGTCTGATTGAGCGGATAAGTCGCGATGCGCGAGTCCCGGTCATCAAGCATCTGGACGGTATTTGTCATGTTTATATTGATGACCGTGCGGATATGGACAAGGCCGAGGCCATAGCGGTAAACGCCAAGACCCACCGATATGGGGTCTGCAATGCGATGGAAACCCTGCTGGTTCATAAGGATATTGCCGAGGTTTTTTTGCCCCGCGTTGCACGCGTATATGCCGAAAAACACGTAGAATTGCGCGGCTGCAAGGTGACTCTAGCTATCCTGCCGGAGGCGATAGCGGCCACGGAAGAGGACTGGAGTACTGAATATCTGGCGCCTATTCTGTCGATACGCGTCGTAACCGATATGGATGCAGCTATCGAACACATCAATACCTACAGCTCACAGCATACCGATGCGATGGTCTCCGAAGACTTTAGCCGGGCACGACGGTTTCTTGCCGAGGTCGACTCCAGTTCGGTCATGATCAATGCGTCGACCCGCTTTGCCGACGGCTTCGAGTACGGCCTGGGTGCAGAGATCGGCATTTCCACTGACAAGATACACGCCCGCGGGCCCGTCGGACTGGAAGGGTTGACCAGCGAAAAATACGTGGTATTTGGTGACGGGCATATCCGCCAGTGATGTGCGGATGAATAAGCGCGTAGGGCTGCTGGGTGGCACCTTTGATCCAATCCACTTTGGACATTTACGTGGCGCACTGGAAGCGGGTGAGTGTCTGGGTCTGGACGAACTTCGGCTGATCCCGAATGCTCGACCGCCGCACCGGGGAGTGCCCGGCGCGACCGCTCTGCAGCGTCTTGCTATGGTGCGACTCGCGCTCGATGAAGGCAATACGGGGCGCAACGACATACGGGTTGACGATCGGGAGTTGTCCCGCGACCGTCCGTCATATAGCGTGGAAACACTCGAATCCCTGCGCAGCGATCTTGGCGATGCTGTTACCCTGTACATGATTCTCGGGTGGGATGCCTTTGGTGGCCTGCCCGGCTGGCATCGTTGGGAAGAATTACTGGGATTATGCAATCTGGTTGTGCTGCAACGGCCGGATTTCAATCCGGAGTTGCCTGAAGTGCTGAAGGATCTTCTGGCCGCCCGTTGCGTCAGTGATCCGGCAGATGCCAGCGCTCATTATGGACAGATTATTTGTCTGTCGCAGACGCCCTTGGCCATTTCCGCTACCCATATACGCGAACTGGTGGCGGCGGGTCGCTCGCCACGATTTCTGTTACCTGACGCCGTACTTGATTACATTGAAACCAACGGGCTGTATCAGCCCTGATACCGAAGGACACGAACACCCTATGCAGATCGACGAAATGTTGAAAGTGATAGAGGATGCGCTGGACGAACTCAAGGCCAAGGATGTGATGCGCATCGATGTCCGCGAGCTCACCAGCGTCACCGACTATATGATTATCGCCAGCGGTACTTCCAACCGACACGTCAGCTCGCTCAGTGATAACGTGCTGGAAAAAGCCAAAGCAGCGGGTAACCGACCTCTGGGTGTTGAGGGCAAAGAGTCTGGAGAGTGGGTGCTGGTAGATCTTGGCGACATCGTAGTGCATGTCATGCAGCCGGCTACTCGTCAGTTCTATGATCTGGAACGGCTCTGGCAAAGTGCGGAGTCACGCCGGGCTCAGCAACAAGAGCCGTCAGAGTAAGCCGTCGTGCGTATCCGGTTGATCAGCGTGGCGTCGCGCATGCCACGCTGGGTAGAGCAGGGGTATCACGAGTATGCCAAGCGCCTGCCCACTGATCTGCCGTTGGATTTGGTGGAAGTACCACTGGCAACCCGGGGCAAGAATGCCGACATAGCCCGGTTGATGCGACGCGAAGGCGAGCAGATGCTCGCTGCCACGCAGGCAGGTGAGCGGATTGTCACACTCGAGGTGACTGGCCGTAGCTGGAGCACCGAAGAGCTGGCAAGCCACTTGGAAAACTGGCGTCTGGAAGCACGCAACGTGAATCTGATGGTCGGTGGGCCCGAGGGTCTCGCGGCAGAAGTGGCGGAGCGTAGCGAACAGCGCTGGTCTCTCTCGGCCCTGACATTGCCTCATCCCCTGGTAAGGATACTATTGGCGGAACAGCTGTATCGTGCCTGGACTATTATCAATCGCCACCCTTACCACAAGTGATACATGGCCAGACCTATTCACCTGAAAGACCATTCCAGTGACGCCAGTGTTGTTCAGCGTCGGGTAGTGCTCGCCTGCTTGTTTATCGCTTTATTGACGATGACGCTGGTCGGGCGTATGTACTTTCTTCAGGTCACGCAGTACGAGCATCATTCGACCTTATCAGAAAACAATCGCGTGCATATACAGCCTGTGCCGCCCAGCCGTGGCCGTATATACGACCGAAACGGGATAGCGCTGGCAGAAAACCGCCCCAGCTTCAGTCTCAGTATCACCCGAGAGCGGGTGCCTGATCTGGAACAGACTTTCAAGCTTCTTGGGTCATTGTTGCAATTGACCGCCGAAGATCTGGAGCGTGCAGAGCGCAAGTTGACCCAGGGGCGTCGGCCGTTTGAGTCCGTCCCGGTCATGTTTGGGCTGACAGAGGAGCAAATCGCCCAGATAGCGATCAATCAATTTCGATTGCCTGGGGTAGAGGTGCAGACGAGTTTTGTGCGCCATTATCCGTTCGCCGAGCATTTTGCCCACGCAGTAGGCTATGTCGGTCGTATAAACGAAAAGGAAATGGCCACCATCGACGAAGTGGCTTATGCGGGCACGCACTATATTGGCAAGACCGGGATCGAGCGGTTCTATGAATCAACACTGCATGGCACCGTGGGTTACGAAGAAGTCGAGACCAATGCCAGGGGTAGGGTGCTGCGCGTACTCAAGCGAACTGATCCGCTACCCGGCAAGGATATTACCCTGCATCTGGATAGCCGCTTGCAGGCGGTTGCTGAAAAGGCCCTGGGTAACAGGCGCGGCGCGGTGATTGCGATCGAGCCGAAAACCGGCGGCGTACTGGCATTTGTCAGTCAGCCCGGCTTCAATCCCAATCTGTTTGTTACGGGCATTAGTCACGCTGATTACGGTGCGCTGCGTGACTCTCTTGATCAGCCCTTGTTTAATCGCGTTTTGCGTGGTTTGTACCCCCCAGGTTCGACTATAAAGCCGATGATTGCTTTGGCTGGACTGGACAGCGGGGCGACGACGCGGGAGAGCCGCGTCTATGATCCGGGGTTTTATCAATTACCCAATCACAGTCACAAGTACCGTAACTGGAATCGCCAGGGTGATGGCTGGGTGGCGATGAACTATGCCATTGCCCGCTCCAACGATACCTATTTCTACGATCTGGCGCACAAGCTCGGGATTGATCGCATGCACGATTACATGACCCGCTTTGGCTTGGGTACCCGGGTATCGCTGGACATGTTCGAGGAATCTGCCGGACTCATGCCATCGAGAGCCTGGAAGCGGGAGTCGCGCCGCCAGCCCTGGTATCCCGGCGAGACGCTGATAACTGGTATTGGCCAGGGTTATATGCTGGCGACGCCGCTCCAGCTTGCCCAATCGATTGCATTGATTGCCAATCGTGGCGTCTGGCGCCGCCCGCGGTTGTTGCTGCAAGCCGAGGGAGAGCCCCCTGTGGAAGAGAACACCCCAGCCAATATCGAGTTGAATAACCCCGCTGACTGGGACTTCATCATTCAGGCACTGCAAGATGTGATGCATGCGCCCTATGGTACCTCGCGCAGCGCCGCGCAGGATGCGCCGTATCGTATGGCCGGGAAAACCGGAACAGCGCAGGTTGTGGCAATCGCCCAGGGCGAAAAATATGACTCCGCAGCGTTGCAGGAGCGTCACCGCGATCACGCCCTGTTTGTCGGTTTTGCACCGGCAGAAGCCCCGCAGATCGCTGTGGCCGTGATGGTTGAGAATGGCGAATCCGGAGGCCGAGTAGCGGCGCCGGTAGCCCGGGTGCTGTTTGATGCCTGGTTACTGCCCGACTCCGAACCAGACAGCTTCACCGGCGAGGCGACAGAATGAAATCGTTTCTTTCAGCAGTGGGGCCGGGCCGGAGTGGCCTCCCGCGTCGAGACCCCTTCTGGCAGCGAATCCACGTTGATCCCTGGCTTTTGGTGCTCGTACTGATTCTGGCCACAGTCGCCGGTTTCGTCCTGTATTCCGCGAGCAGCAAGAGCATGGCGACCCTTTATCGACAAGGAGCAGCCTATTGTGTAGGCCTCGCGGTCATGCTGGCAATCGCGCAATTCAGACCCCGCTTCATGGAGCGTTGGGTGCCGGCTGCTTACGTGGGGTGTTTGCTTTTGCTCGCCGCAGTGCTGCTAGTCGGCACGGAGGCGAAGGGTGCTCAGCGTTGGTTAACGATCCCTGGAGTCATGCGCTTTCAGCCTTCGGAGATCATGAAGCTGGTCATGCCAATGGCGGTTGCCTGGTACTTGGCGCGGCGCAATCTGCCCCCGGGCTTCAAATATATCTGCGGCACCCTGGTCATCATTCTGCTGCCCATGGTGCTGATCCTCAAACAGCCTGATTTGGGCACCTCTTTGCTGGTGGGGTTGTCAGGGTTGTTTGTCCTGTTGCTCGCCGGCTTGCGCTGGCGTTATATCATTGGTGCGGCGGTGCTTCTGGTGCCAATAGCGATGGGGATGTGGTTTTTTGTCCTGCATGAATACCAGCAACGTCGTGTACTCACCTTTCTCAACCCCGAGAGCGATCCGTTAGGGGCTGGCTGGAATATTATCCAGTCAAAGGCGGCCATTGGATCAGGTGGCGTTTTCGGCAAGGGTTGGTTACAGGGAACCCAATCGCACCTTGATTTCTTGCCGGAGGGGCACACAGACTTCATTATTGCGGTATTGGCTGAAGAATTCGGCATGGTGGGTGTGTGTTTGCTACTGATGGTGTATCTGCTGATCATTGCCCGGGGTCTGTTCATCACGTTGCAGGCTCAGGATACGTTCAGCAAACTTTTGGCGGGAAGTATCACCCTTACCTTCTTTATCTATGTTCTGGTCAATATCGGCATGGTCAGTGGCCTGTTGCCGGTGGTCGGGGTACCCTTGCCGCTCATTAGTTATGGCGGTACGTCGCTGGTAACGCTGTTATCTGGTTTCGGCATCCTCATGTCGATTCACACGCATCGAAAATGGATGGTTCAGTAATGCAGGCAAGAATATTCCGTTGTCTAAATACCTCCGTCATGGCTCTCGTACTGACTTCGGCCAGTATGGCCGCACTGGCTGCCGATTATTCGACCAAACACCCGGCAGTAGTGCCTTTTGTTCAGGAAATGCAGGTTGAATATGGCTTTGCACCCGGTTATGTCAGCGGTTTGCTGGCCAACGCCGAGCGCAAAGAATCAATACTCGAGGCCATTTCCAGGCCTGCAGAGCGTGTCAGACCCTGGCACGAGTATCGTGCAATTTTCATTACCGAGAAGCGTATTGCCGGTGGTGTCGAGTTCATGAAAACTTACGCCGAAGCGCTGGCGCGGGCAGAAAAAGAGTATGGGGTCGAAGCTGAAGTCATCACGGCGATCATCGGTGTGGAAACCTCTTATGGTGGTAATAAAGGTAGTCACCGGGTGATCGATGCGCTAACTACCCTGGGTTTCGATTATCCGCCACGCGCCGAGTTCTTCAGGCGCCAGCTCAAGGCGTTTCTGGTGCTGACCCGGGAGCAGCAGATGGACCCGCTCACGCTAACGGGTTCTTACGCGGGGGCGATGGGATTTCCGCAATTCATTCCTAGTAGTTACCAGGCGTTTGCGGTGGACTTCGATGGTGATGGCACAGTCGATATCTGGAATAACCCGGTTGATGCGATCGGCAGCGTAGCGAATTACTTCAAGGAGCATAACTGGATACTGGGTGCTGACGTGGCAATCCCGGCCAGCGTCAAAGGCGATAACTTTGCTGAAGGGATGACACTTGAGCAAGGTCTTGAAGCCCGCCGCACCGTTGGTGAACTGCAGAAGCTGGGATGGCAGCCGCAGCGTGATCTCGTGTCCGAACGCGAGGTCATGGCCTATGAGTTCGACGCTGGTGCGCAGAAGGAGTACTGGATCGGACTGGATAACCTTTACGTCATTACCCGTTACAATAGAAGCGTGATGTATGCGATGGTGGTTCATCAGTTGTCCGAGCTGGTCAAAGAGGCAGCGGAAAATGGCTAATGTTTTTAAACGGTTTGCTTGTGGTGCAGGATCAGTCTGCTTTCTGGCTTTATTGGTGGCATGTTCAAGTGCGCCACAAATATCTTCAGATACAGCGTCGGCCCCAGCTTTAAGGCCGTTGGTGGATGGTGCGCCGGATTATCTGATGGATGTGTCAGCAATCCCGGACGCAGTACCGGTATTGCACGATGGGCCATACAAAGCAGCACCCTATCGGGTGCTAGGTAAGAATTACACGCCCATGCAAGACGGGCGTCGGTATCGGGAGGAAGGTGAAGCTTCATGGTATGGCACTAAATTTCATGGTCAGCACACGGCCAATGGCGAGCTTTACGATCTCTACGGCATGACTGCAGCGCATAAGACGCTGCCGCTACCTACCTATGTTCAGGTCACCAATCTGGCCAATAATCGCAAGGTGGTGGTACGAGTCAACGACCGGGGTCCATTTTATTCATCGAGGATCATTGACTTGTCCTATGCGGCAGCCAAGAAACTGGGGTTCGCTGAATCTGGCACCGCACGGGTACTGGTCGAGGGGATCGATCCAGTGGTGTGGCATCAGCAAAGAAACCCCGGCTACCTGGTAACCGCGCAAGCAGCAGAGCCCGAGCCGATGCCTGCGTATGCTGCGCGTCCAACAGGGTCAGTGGCGGCTCCCGGCGCAGAATGGTTTCTTCAGGTTGGCGCCTTTTCCTCTGCCGAGGCTGCTGAACAGCTACGCCTCCAGCTTCAGGAGAAAACAGCCAGCAAGGTATTTCTCAGTACGACGGAAATTAATGCCCGAACGTTTCATCGCGTCAGGGTTGGGCCCCTCGATTCACAGGATAAGGCCCAGCAGTTGGTAGACATCTTGCGGCGTGCCAATCTGGGCACGCCAGCGCTGATTTCCGGCAACTGACATTCAATCAACAGTTTCAACCTCTTAATAGTGAGTAACATGTTTAGAAAATTGACCCATCTGCTGCTGATTTCCAGTTTGCTTGCCCTTTCCGGTCTGGCTTACGCCCAAGTACCGACCCCCAATGCGACCCCAAGTATTACGGCGCAAGCGACCATCGTTCCGTCTGCCCCGCAGCTGGCTGCAAGCAGCTATATCCTGATGGATGCACGCAGTGGCGAAGTGTTGATGGAGCATAATGCGGATGAAGCTTTACCTCCCGCCAGCCTGACAAAAATGATGACCAGCTATATCGCCAGTCTGGAAATCATGCGCGGGCAGATCAAGGAAGACGACCTGGTGCTTGTCAGCGAAAAGGCTTGGCGCAAGGGCGGCTCGAAAATGTTTATCGAAGTGGGTAATCAAGTTTCCGTAATCGATTTGCTGCGAGGGATCATTATCCAGTCAGGCAACGATGCCAGTATCGCGATGGCTGAGCACATAGCCGGTAGCGAAGATGCTTTTGCGGATTTGATGAATAGCCATGCCAAGCGGCTTGGTATGACAACCACGCATTTTGAAAATGCGACTGGCTGGCCGGCGGAAAATCATCTTTCCAGCGCACGGGACATGGCCGTTATGGCGCACGCGATCATTCGCGACGACCCGGATCATTACAAGATTTACAAGGAAAGGGAGTTCTTTTGGAACGGCATACGCCAGCCTAATCGAAATCTGATGCTTTGGCGCGATAGCACAGTAGACGGCTTGAAAACTGGCCATACCGAAGAAGCTGGTTATTGTCTGGTAGCGTCAGCCGAGCGTGATGAGATGCGACTGATCTCTGTAGTCATGGGCACGAGCAGCGAGCAGGCGCGGGCGGCTGAAACGCAAAAGATGTTGACCTGGGGTTTCCGTTTCTTCGAAACCAAGGTGTTTT
>Ga0307486_1000448_pt1 | contig 37876 bp, 40 predicted proteins | sample CBIW02metaG_FD_203663 | JGI IMG/M metagenome (GOLD analysis project Ga0307486, IMG submission 203663) | Sea-ice brine microbial communities from Beaufort Sea near Barrow, Alaska, United States - CBIW 0.2 | ecosystem: Environmental > Aquatic > Marine > Coastal | place: USA: Alaska | collected... | reverse complement strand
ATTAATGGTTTTGGAACGGTTAAGGTATGTGGGCGAAGACGTGAACCCCGACCTGCCATTGGCACTATTATTTTCATATTAAAGTAGTATTGAGTATTGAGTAGTTAGAATTGAGATGTTAGATTTGTGTCAACTTAATTATCTATATTCTTTCTTCTGTTTTCGTCAACTTAATTGTCTTTCATCTATTATCTCTTTTCTTTCTTCTGGTTTTATTTTGTTCCGGTGCTGCCGAAGCCGCCGGCCCCTCTTTCGGTTTCTTCAAGTTCTTCCACTTGTATCCATTGTGCCCGTTCATGTTTTGAAATTATCATTTGTGCCACACGTTCCCCGTTTTCTATGGTGAAATCCTGGTTGGAGAGATTGACTAAAATTACGCCAATTTCGCCCCTGTAATCGGCATCTATGGTTCCCGGAGAATTGAGTACGGTTATCCCGTTTTTGGCCGCCAAACCGCTGCGGGGACGAACCTGGGCTTCATACCCCAATGGCAATTCAATAAACAAACCGGTTTTGACGATACAACGCTCCAAAGGTTTTAACGTAATGGCTTCAGAAATATTGGCTCGTAAATCCATTCCAGCAGAAGCTTCAGTCTCGTAATGCGGTAATGAATGAGAAGATTTATTGATTATTTTAATTTGCATTTTAATAAATTTATGATTTAAAAAATTTGTTTTTACTATTAAAAATGTGATCTCAAAAATAGCCACTAACCTGCCTTTTCCGGCAGGCAGGTGCACGAATAATAAATTATAGAAACTCTTTTAGGTACTTTTTTGTTACCGCCAAGGCAGGATTGTGTTCTTATTTAGCAATTCAATATCGAATTAATTAATGGTATTGAATTAATTCAATTAAAAAAAATCATCTTCTTCATCTCTCATAATTCCTTCAATATCTTCAAGGTCAACATTTGCATCATCAACCTCAAATTCATTTGGATCAAATCTTCCGCCCAACCATTCGAGCATTTCCATATGTTCAGGATGTTTTTTATTCGATATTATTTCCAAAAGATTGTAATATCCGTATAAACCTCCACAATCTTCAGGAGGACAAGCGAGTTTTCCTTTGATGCAAACGGGGTAATAGGTATCTGGCTCTAAAGGCATGGTTTTTTCAACCACAATGGAATGAATCCATCCATCGCCAAAATCGTATTCATAGGTAAAACTTTTGACCTCTCCTTTTGAAAGTACTTCCTCCAAAGTTATTTCCTGAGCGTCAATAACACTAGAGTTTACATATTCAGGTTCATCAAAATCATCATTTATAATTCCAATTCGGTAATTCCCGATCTTAAATTCATATAAATGGAAAATCCCCCAGCCCATCGCAATTTGAATGGTGTAATGCAATTCATAAAATGAAATCGAACTTTTTACCAAAACCCGTCTCCAGATAGGTGGAGTTGAATTTTTTAAAGAAATTTTAAGCTGAACTGCTCGTTCTTTCATAATTCAATATTTTAATGGTTAATGATTTTTCTGAAATCCTTACGTTCATTTATAACTGTAAACAATAAGAACAAAGCTACAAAAGTTGCTCCTGCAAAATAATTTCCCCTGAAAAAATTGAAGGAAATTACAGCGAATCCGATCGAAATAAACAAGTACAAAAATATGTTTTTAATATTATATGGAACAGGATAATATTTTCTTCCGAAGAAATATGAAACCAGCATCATGGTGCCATATGCAGCGAGGGTGGTATAAGCCGATGCCATAAAACCAATAACAGGGATCAGCCATAAATTGAGGCCAATGGTAATAATGGCACCAATTATTGAGATGTACATTCCCAATTTTGTCCTGTCGGTTAATTTGTACCAAACCGAGAGGTTATGATAGATTCCCAAAAATAAATTAGCCAACAAGACTACCGGTACAATTGAAATAGTTATCCAATAATCGGGATTTGGTACGATCAGCATTTTGAAAAAATCCAAAAATACTACCATCACAATAAAGATGAAGCTTCCAAAAATCACAAAATAATTGAGAATATTGGCATAAGTTTGTTTCGCATTTTCCGAGTTCGCCTGATTAAAAAAGAAAGGTTCTGCCCCCAAACGAAAAGCCTGAACAAAAATGGTCATAAAAATGGCGAGTTTGTAACAGGCTGCATAAGCTCCCATAATTTCATCTGAAACCATTTCCTTCAACAAAATCTTATCCAGCATTTCATTGATCACAAAGGCAATCCCGGCGACCATTACCGGCCAGCCATATTTCCACATTTGCTTAAATATTTCAGTACTGAAAACAATGCTAGTCCTGAAAAAATACGGCAATAAGATCAGGAAAGTGGCGCCGCTGGCGAGTAAATTGGCAAGAAAAATATACTGGACCTGGTCGGTTTCAGAATAGTTGTTTAATACGAAATCTGGAATAAGTGAGGGATGTTCGGGTATCAACCAAAGAAAGTAAAAATTGACAAGTATCACCAAAACAATATTAAGGATCTTAACAGCTGCAAATTTCAGGGGCCTGTTTGAAGCCCTTAAATATGCAAAAGGCACCACGACTAGCGTGTCGAGAGCCAAAATCCCCAAAAGCATATTGAAATAAACCGGGTTGAGATCTACCAAATCTATTAGGTAATCCCTAAAAAGAAATACAACTACAAAGAAAATCACGGTAGTAACCGTGAGACTTATAAACGCAGTGGAAAAAACCAGACTTTTTTTCTCTGAAGTACTAAAATACCTAAAAAAGGCTGTTTCCATGCCATAGGTGAGGATCACATTAAAAAATGCGGCCCATACATAAAAAGTGGTATTTACCGAATAGCCAACCGTAGAAAGTGCCGTAACGTGCAAAGGCACAAGAATAAAATTCATGAGCCTTGGCAATACTGTTGCGAAACCGTAAATGATGGTATCCTGAAAAAAACGTTTTAAGCTACTCAAAAGGGGGTTGGTTTAAAGCCTAAATATCCTAATTTCTCAGCGAAATAAACCAGGAACTGAGGTATAATTTCCTGTTTTATTCTTCTGAACCTTCCGTGATCCCGGTGATCTTATAATATTTTACCTTATTGTTTTGAATAAAAACTATTATGGCTTCATCATCCTTCAATTCAAAAGGAACTTTTTCGGCTTTTTGAGGCATCTTATTGGTGTATTCCTCTAAAGGATCTGAGCTCATGATCAAGTCTTGTTTTCCTGTATCGAACTCTGCAATATAAAATCCGTTTTTTTGATCATCCTGTTGAAGAGCGGCTTTTGATCCGCGGAAATAAACGCTATCTAAAACTATCCGATTGGTTTGAATTGAGACAACGGGGATATACAACTTGAGGGAATTCCCGTTGGAAGTAAAATAAGCCTCCTGAAATTGTGCGGGAGCGCGTTCCTGTAATTCTCTATTACCGCCACAATTTGAAAATACTGCGGTAATAATTACCGCGCTTAATAATAAGTAAATGTATTTCATGATAAAATGTTTAAAGGTTCTAAGATAGAAAACAAAATGCTTGCCAAAGAAAAACCCTGTAGGATTTACAGGGTTTTATTTATAAAATCTTAAAACTGAATTATTAATTTTTAAAAGCTTCCGCCCATTTTTTAAAATTTGCATTGGCATTCGCTTCGCCTAATTTTTCATGGCTTCCCTCTTCGAAAATTTGGTTTCGCATTCACTCCGCCTAATTTTTCAAGGCTTCCGCGCCTCCAACAATTTCCAAAATTTCATTGGTAATAGCGGCTTGACGGGCTTTATTGTATGATAATTTAAGGGAATCCCTTAAATCGGTTGCGTTATCGGTTGCTTTGTGCATAGCTGTCATTCGGGCGCCATGTTCAGATGCAAGTGAATCTATCATGGCTTTAAAAAGCTGCATTTTAAGGGATTTCGGGATCAAATCCCTAACGATTTCCTCTTTGGCAGGTTCAAAAATATAATCCAAATTGTCGTTTTCTCCTGATTCAAATTGTTTGATAGGCAAAAACTGTTCTGTAATAACTAACTGAGTAGCGGCATTTATGAATTGATTGTACATAATTACAATTTCATCATATTTCCCATCCAGAAAACCTTGCATTAAATTTTCTGCAATTTCAGCAACATGCTCATAATCCAGATTATCGTAAATGGCATTGTTATTTTCTTTAACCTTGAGGCTTTTGCGCAAAACATCGTGTGCCTTTTTACCAATGGTTAAAACCTCTACGTTTTTTTTGTTGTCTATTGAAGTTACAAGTTGCCTGACACCTTTTACAATATTGGTGTTGAATGCACCTGCCAATCCTCTATTTGATGAGATAGATACAATCAAAATATTTTTAACTTCTCTTTGCTCAGCGAATTTACTGACGCTATCACCTTCAAGAGTGCCACTAAGCCCTTTCAGCAATTCTGTTAACTTTTCGGAATAAGGGCGCATCGCCGTAATGGCATCCTGAGCTTTGCTCAACTTGGAAGCCGACACCATTTTCATGGCGCTGGTGATTTGCATGGTTGAGGAAACCGACTTAATCCTGTTGCGTAAATCTTTTAAGTTTGCCATTTGTTAGTATTGAGATATTAGAATTGAGTATTGAGTTAAAAAATACTCCTCACTAAAATCTGTTTAGCCTCTTATATTTAGTATTGAGATATTAGTATTGAGTATTGAGTTAAAAAATTCAATAAGTGTCAACTAAATAGTCTATTTTCTATTTTCTTTCCTCTTGTTATTTAGCTTTATATTTTGCTGATAGTTCTTTTGCCGTGGCCACCAAAACATCTGTTATTTCATCTGTCAGTTTTCCAGCTTTAAGGCCATTTAAAACGTCCCTATGTTTTACTTTAAGATAATCCAGGTAATCTTTTTGAAATTCTTTTACTTTTAATACCGGAACATCTCTTAACAGGTTTTTTGCTCCTGCAAAAATAATGGCCACTTGCTCTTCTACAGGAAAAGGGTCATTTTCGGCTTGTTTCAGGATTTCCACATTTCGTTTACCTCTTTCAATAATATTCATTGTTGCTGCATCCAAATCTGATCCAAACTTGGCAAAAGCCTCTAATTCACGATATTGGGCCTGGTCCAGTTTAAGTGTACCGGCAACTTTTTTCATCGATTTGATCTGTGCATTTCCACCAACACGGGATACAGAAATACCCACGTCAATTGCAGGACGAACTCCCGAGTTAAATAAATCGGAGGTTAGGAAAATTTGACCATCTGTAATTGAAATTACGTTGGTAGGAATATAAGCGGCAACATCTCCCGCCTGGGTCTCAACAATTGGCAACGCGGTTAACGATCCGCCACCTTTTACTAAATGTCTTATGGAATCCGGCAAATCGTTCATTTCACTGGCGATCTTGTCGTTATTGATAATCTTTGCTGCACGTTCTAACAATCTGGAGTGAAGATAAAATACATCCCCAGGATATGCTTCACGTCCCGGTGGACGACGCAATAACAAGGAAACTTCACGGTATGCCACCGCCTGTTTCGACAAATCGTCATAAACGATAAGTGCAGGACGACCGGTATCCCTGAAATATTCCCCAATAGAAGCGCCTGCAAAGGGAGCATAAACCTGCATTGGAGCAGGATCTGAAGCATTTGCGGCAACAATGGTAGTGTAAGCCATTGCGCCTTTATCTTCCAATACTTTTGCGATTCCAGCAACAGTAGAAGCTTTCTGGCCAATAGCAACATATATACAATATACCGGCTCCCCGGCATCATAAAATTCTTTTTGATTGAGTATGGTATCGATACAAACGGCCGTTTTACCGGTCTGTCGGTCACCAATTACCAATTCCCTTTGTCCTCTTCCCACCGGCACCATCGCATCTATAGCTTTAATCCCTGTTTGTAAAGGTTCGGTTACCGGCTGACGGTAAATTACTCCCGGTGCTTTACGGTCAAGTGGCATTTCAAAAGTCTCCCCTTGAATTGGTCCTTTTCCATCTATGGGATTTCCTAAGGTATCGATCACTCTTCCGGAAATTCCCTCACCCACTTTTATGGAGGCAATACGCTGGGTTCTTTTAACAACAGAGCCTTCCTTGATTTCCTTGGTTGGTCCTAAAAGAACTACCCCAACGTTGTCTTCTTCAAGGTTTAGAACAATTCCTTCCAAACCGCCATCAAATTCAACTAATTCCCCGTACTGGGCATTTCCTAATCCATAGATTCGCGCAATACCATCTCCTACGGTAAGCACTGTCCCTACTTCATCTAAAGAAGCTTTCGCTTCAAAACCTGAAAGTTGTTTTTTTAATATTGCTGAAACTTCAGCAGGATTTACTTCGGCCATAATTATGTAGAATAAAATTGGTACGACTTAAGCGCACCGGTTTTAATTAAATTTTTGAAATGTAGGTGTTGTTTTTAAATTTTCTCCCCAAATTACTGAGGTTTGCTGCAACACTTGCATTATATTGAAGATCCCCAATTCTCAGGATAAAACCTCCAATTATTTTTGGATCTATATTATTTATGATGTTTGCGCCATTCCCGGTCAGATCCTTAATTTTATTGAGGATCTTGAGTTCCAGTTGAGCATTGAGCGGAACTGCCGTGATTACCGTAGCAACCTGAATATGGTTCATCTCATTATATAAATAGGTGTATTTTTGAGCCACCCACTTTAAAAGTGCGATCCTGTTATTTTCCAAAAGCACATCAAAAGCTCCTAAAGTAACAGAATGTGCATCCTTAAATATTTCAAGGAGAATATTTTTCTTAAGTTCAGCCTTTATCACCGGGCTGGAAAGGACATCCTGAAGTTCATCACTTCCTATGATGGTTTTAGAAATGGCTTCCATATCGTTGTTCACCAAATCTGCGATATTTTGATCCTTTGCCAAGTCTAATATTGCTTTCGAATAGCGTTGTGCCGCCCTGGTTCCTCTCATAGTGCTATTTTAAAGTAACATCTTCCAACATCTCCTCAACCAACCTGAATTGTTGTTCTGAGCTGGATAATTCCTTGCGAATAACCTTTTCAGCAATTTGAATAGACAATTCGGCCACCTGGTTTTTAATATCGGCTAAAGCTGCGTTCTTTTCGTTTTGTATGGTAATTTGGGCCTGGGCCACAATCTTATCGGCTTTATTCTGGGCTTCTGAAGAGGCTTCTGTAACAATTTTCTCTTTCAGCTCGCGAGCTTCTTTGAGCATGGAATCTCTTTGCAAACGTGCTTCCTGCAATAATTTCTCATTATCGGCATTGAGGTTTTGCATTTCCTTTCTCGCCTTTTCGGCAGAATCCAACGCATTTTTTATACCTTCTTCACGACTGTTCAAAGAGTCTAAAATGGGTTTCCATGCGAATTTTTTCAGTAAAAAAATTAAGACAATAAGGATTGCCATCTGCCAGAAAAATAACCCAAAAGAAAAATCATTTAGTAACTTATCCATAAACTGATATTATTAACCTTAGGTACAATGGGTACAAATTTGAATTTTAAAAAAAACCTTGTAACCAACCGTTACAAGGTTTTAGTTTGTTTAATTACACTGCGAACAATGCAGCAAAAGCAATTCCTTCCAACAAAGCGGCGATAATGATCATCGCTGTTTGAATTTTTCCGGTTGCTTCAGGTTGACGCGCAATCGCATCCATTGCGGAACCACCGATCTTTCCAAGACCAATACCTGCTCCAATCACAATTAAACCTGCTCCTACCATTACTGGGATTTCCATAACTATCTATTTAAAATTAAACTTAAAAAACTCTTTCTATAAAAACTAAACTACCGGTATGTCCTCACTGTGATCTTTTGGGTGATCTTCGTGATCTTCAACCGCCATACCTATATACAATGCGCTAAGCAAGGTGAAAATATAGGCTTGCAGAAAAGCAACCAATATTTCAATTACCGATATAAATAATGTGAAACCAAAAAATGCGGGGCTGGCGATCCAGTTTTGAAATACAAAAATCAATCCCAACAAGCTCATTACAACCACGTGTCCCGCCATCATATTCGCAAATAAACGAATCATTAAGGCAAAGGGTTTTGTAAACATTCCCAGCACCTCAATTGGCATTAAAATAATTTTCATTGGAACCGGTACTCCCGGCATCCAGAAAATATGTTTCCAGTAATGCTTACTCCCGCTAAATTGTACGATTATAAATGTGATTAATGCCAGTCCGAATGTGACGGCTATGTTTCCTGTAACGTTAATTCCAAGCGGAGTTAACCCAAACAAATTTAGAAGCAGAATAAAGAAAAACACCGTAAGCAAAAAGCTCATGTATTTTTTATATTTAGGTCCAATATTGGGCTCTGCAATATCGTCACGCACATATAATACCAAAGGTTCCAATACCCGACTAAAACCCTTCGGAATGCTGCTTTTTTGATAATTTTTGGCCAATGCCCAAAACATAAGGAACATCAGGAGAGCAACGGAGATCATTGCAACCACGTTCTTGGTGAGTGAGAAATCCAAAGGCCTTTCATTTGCGGGAAAACCATTTTCCTTATATTCAATGACACCTTCAGGTCCTGTTTTGTATATTTTGCTGTGGTAAAGTTTGTAGTAATTCCCATCAAGTTCGACAAGTTCCTCGCCGTGATGAAATTTTGAAGCTGAAAATACTTTTAAGCCCCCGTCCCAAATAATCACGGGAAGCGGAAATCCATAATGTTCGCTTTGTTGCCCATCGGAAAAGAAGGTGAAATAGTGAGAATCTTTAAGGTGATGCTCCACAAATTCCTTCACACCGGTTTTAGTATCAATTTTTCCTGTGGTTTCTTTTTCTGCCTCTTTAGCATTCAGATTTAACGAAACCAGGACAAAAAGGCCGGCCAATAAAATTTTAAAAATGTTTTCCTTTCGCATTCTCGGATGTAGTTTCGATCTATAAAATTCGGTGCAAATGTAAACAATTAAATAAAAAGATATTCCATAAAAACATTAATAAGTCAATATGGTCAAAAATACTTGTTATTAATTGTTATTCTTGAAGTTGGCGGGGTTTAAAACCCGCACCAAATAAAATATCTCAACCCCAACACAAACAAAGTAAGGAACAAAAAAGTGTAAGAACACAGATTTATTTATTTCCAAATCCAGGATTTTTATGCCCAAAAAAAACAGGCCTAATTTTAAGATTCCCGCTGCCAAAAAGATATACCCAAATTGATGAATGAGTTTTTTTTCGAAAAAGACAAAACTCATAAGAAGTATATAAGTAAAAAGAAAATTAAACTTATAACTGAAGTTTATTAATTCTTTAGATTCTAAATAATAGGCTGAAAAGCCTTTTGTGTGAATCAGGTAAGTGGTGAGAAGGATCAATATGAAAACAATAGAGAGCTTGATTGCTTTATAAGCCATTAAAATTTGAATTTATTTATTGAGGGTCTTTAATTGCTTAAGTACAACATAAAGCGAAGCAAATACCCCAAATAATACCAGTCCTATGGTAAACCAGTTTTTATTTGAGGGAAAACGTTCGTCCAGTTTTTTACCTATCCAGGCGCAAACAAAAATTGTTGCCCCCATCTGGAACCCAATTCCCGATAAAATTGCCCAGTTTCTAAGCCGATTTTTCTTCCCGTTTTCCATTTTCAGCCTCCTTTTTTAAAGATTTTACAGCTCCCTTCATCTCACATGAAGCATTAAAAGCAGCCCCAGGTTCGATTGCCAGTTTCCCTGCAATTACCTCTCCTTCAATAACGGCTGTAGTGCGCAGGGTCAAGGTTTCGGTAACGGTTAATTTTCCGGAAAATTTCCCCTCAAAATCGGCATTTTGACAATCTAAACTGCCATTAATAAAGCCGCCTTTACTTATCACGACTTTACCTTCGGTTTTTAAGGTTCCTTTCAGGGTTCCTTCTATCCTAAAACCGCCTTTGGCCTGAATATCGCCGGTAATAACGGTGCCGGCAGAAATCCTGTTTTGTTCTTTGCTGAATTCTGAGGTAGATTTTGACTTATTCTTATTTGAAAACATAAATTTGGGGTTATGTTATAAATTATTTTTAAATTCTATATAATTGTCTAAATTTTTATGAAGCTGCACCACCTGATAATTTCCTGACGAAATAATGACAGGCACTTCTTTCACCTTATATTTTGTATTGATCTTCAATAGTTCTGCAAAGCCTTCTGCCCTGTTTGAATCATTCATCCCGTGCACCATAACAAATAAATTCGTAGTGTTGTACACATCTATTGAAGTTGAAAGATCTTTGTAACCCAGGTCTAAAATAGCCTGATCCAGCTTTTCCTTTAATAATCCTGCCTGTTGCTTTTCTTCATTCTTAAAACTGTAAAGCAATTTGATGTTTGACTGATCTATTTCAGGTTCAAACTGCTCGTTCTCCAATTTCGGAAGGGAAGTATTGTATAATTCCTGTGCTTTTTTCCCGGCATCAGATTGCGGATAATTCAGGGCTACGTAATTTAGGGCGTCTTTATAGGCCAGAATCCCATTTAATCGGCCTATAGCCAAGGCCTTTAAAAGTTCTATCCTCGGCAAAAGCTCATCCCCCTTAAATTCCTCCCGGTACGCCGTACTTAGGACAATTACCTGCTGATATTCTTTTTGCTCATATAATTTATACAAGTCTTCATATTTATTTTGAGCCTGATCTTCCAGTTCTATTGCTAATCCGGGATTTCTGATTGCAGCGGCAAATCTGGATTCCGGATAATTGGTCAGGATAGTTTGTTTATATTTTTCTGCTTCGGAAAAGGTTCCTTCCGCCTGGCTTATTTGATATAAATAATAATTGGCCGGAGCTACAAACCTTTCTTCTGAAGTAAATTCCAACAATGATCCCAGTTTTTCTGAAGCCAATTTATTTTCTCCGAATTTCTCCTTGTAAATTAAACCTAACCTGTAATAAGCATCATTGCGCTGATTGGCCAAACTATCAATTACGGCAGGGTCTCCCGGGATTTGATCCAAATAGATTTGAGGATCAAATTTTGGATTATTCTCTATAATAAGGCCTGAGATCTCATCCAATCCATTTGGACCTGTAGCTACAATCCCGCCCGAATTCAATCGCCAATTATCCTTAAGTTCCCGTGGACCCCAGGTTCTCAGAAAATCCTGCATCCCGCTGGCAATCCTCACGGGATTGTAAAAATAGAACAGGTTTCCGGAAGCAGGGTCCCCAATAGACGGCGGTAGTCCGGGACCGCGCGGTAAAAATTCTTTTTGTTCAGATTCTGCAGTTTCTCCCTCTTTGGCCTGAGTTATGGCAACTTCCTTTAAAGCTTCGGTAAAATTTGTAAAATAACTTAAACGTTCATCTTCATCCATCGCCACCAAATTCAGGATACTGTCATTTTTTTCAGCGATTTCTTCATATAAAATAACATCATGAAGATTTTCCTTTTTCCGACTTATAAAAAAGTGATCCCTCGTATTGGTTGGAATTTTTGTAAGGGTACTGTCATAATATGCACTTGCAATCCTGTATTCTGCCTTGTCAAAATTCATATTCCCCAGGGTTTCGTAATTAACCGACTGGAGAAAATTATCCTTGGATGGAGCTTTAAGCGATTTGTTATAATATACTTTTGCCAGATCTGTAGAATCTAGATGCATATAATACTCGGCGATCTGAAAATAAATTTTATCCAGAAAGGGTTTATTTTCCCGATTTTCCTCTAAATCCTGAAGCAGTTGCAACAATTCTGAAGGTTCCTGTTCAGAAAAATTAAAATTCCTGGCCTTTCCCAAATGAGCATTGATTAAATACTCCCGCGGTGTTTTTCGGTTTAAGGCTATAACCTTTTCAAAAGCCAGGTTGGCACTGTCGCGCATTTGCAATTGATTGTACAACTGCCCTTCAATATAGTGATAACGACCTTTTTCATCGTTTTTTGCGGTATAGATCGCGGCGATTTTTATTGGTGCCACGGCACTGACCTGCGCACCTGTATTTATATAGGCTTGTGCCAGCATTGCATTGGCATCGGCCCGATCCTGGTCCTTTAGATTTTCTGCTTCAATGATCTTTTTCAGGTTTTTAATGGCCAGCAAATTATTCTCTAACCTGATGTTTGTTTTTTCCCTCCAGATCTGTGCGTGGTTAATCGTATTACTGGCAGGATATTTATGAAGTATGTAATTGAAAGCTGCCAGCGCCGGAATAAACCGCTGGTCAAAATACCTGGCCTTTCCCAGAAGTAAATAAGCTTCATCTATCTGCGGATTTTTCTCTCTCCCGTCAATCAACATTGAATGACGCTGAATGGCTTTGGTGGCCTTTTCTTCAGCAATTTTAAAAGATTCGTTCCTGGCAGTTCCCGGCAGCATAATTTCTTCTGAAACCTGCATTCTTTCAACGGGCAGGATTTCCCAGAAATTTTCGCTATAAGTTTCGGCTATTTGCTGTTTGCCCATTGTCAGGGCAAGATCTCCGTTATAAAGGGTATTGAATTCTGAAGTAACTGCATGCCAGTTCCTGTTGATGAATTTGTCCTTTTTTCTGGAACATCCGGAAATAAAAATCACCAAAACAAGACATAGTATGCCAAAGGAAGATTTATTCAAAATCAATGTGTTTTTTGGTACAATAAATAACTGTTTAGGTTAGGTTTTAGTATGCTAAAATACGTTTCTTTTCCTGAATATGGAATATATGGGCTCCCTGATTAAAGAAAGCACTAAACCTCTACAGATTGTTCTCCGGAAAAATAGGTTTCAAGTTCCTGTAAGGTTGCTGGAGAAGTAAAAATATCTTTTACCAAAACGCCTTTATCCAAGACTACAATTCGCTCGCAAACCCCGGTGATATGAATTAAATCGTGACTGGAAATCAAAAAGGTAATATCTCCGCTTGCAGTTAATTCTTTGATGATTTTTTTAAGCCTGATTTGCGTGGTGGGATCCAGATTGGCAAATGGTTCATCCAGAATTACCACTTTTGGGTTTCCTATAAGTGCCGCGACAATTCCAACTTTTTTTTGGTTTCCTTTGGAGAGGTCCCTCAAATATTTTCTCTTGCCCAAAATTTCATCGTGAAAGAAATCCCCGAAATTTGCCAAAAGTGAATCTACATCAGCTTTGTTCTGTTTTCTTAGGTCCCCAATAAAATAAAAATATTCCTCGGGCCGCAGATACCCTATTAAAAAACTTTCATCTATAAAAGAGGAAGTAAAAGCTTTCCATTCTTCGCTTTGGCCAACAGTAATTTCATTGTTAAAAATGCTGCCGGTGGTTGGCTGGATCAAATCCAGCAAAAGGCTGAAAAAGGTGGTTTTTCCGGCGCCGTTATTTCCCACAAGACCAAAAATCTGACCTTCGGGAATTTCCAGATGATCTATATTTAGTACTGTTGAGCCGTTATATACTTTGGTGAGGTTTGTTGAAATTATCATACCTTATTTTTTATAATCTAAAATATTTATTTTTGACTTTTATTCATAAAATTTTCAGAAGTCACTGATCTTTACAATCCAAATTATGGACTTTCCAAAAAAATTAATTTGCTTTTTGTTTGAATCCTTCGATCATAGCATATTTCTTTCTTTTATATACCTGGGCGATAAAATCTATGGCCTTATTTCGCAAAAGCAGTCCCATTATCCCCAATATAAACAAAAAGGCCATTCCGGCTTCATAGGAAATTAGCCTATAAAAAATCCAAAACAAGAAAACCGGGAGGGCCATAAGTGGAATTCCCACCAACCATTGGGCTGCCCCTGTTCCCTGATAGTTCATAAACGGACTTTTGTCGAGGTCTATGCGCTTTTTATTAAAAGACCCGGCGTAAAGCATTAAAGGGATATTAATGCCGATGTTGTAAACTGCACAAATGAGATTTAGCACAAAAATTTTCCATCCAAAATAAACATAAGGAGTGGCTAAAATTGCCAAAACCACCACGCTAAATGAAATAAGCCCTGCTTTTGCGGTCAAATATTTGTCCATAGGAATATTCTGGGACATAATTAAAGGGTAATAACTTGCATCCCAGGCCGGCACAAACTGCCCAAAATTCATCATAAAAATTCCCGTCATAAAGATCCCCACAAACACAAAAAACCCGGGTATATCCTGATAAGTGTCGTTGGTATAAAATATCAGCCCGTAGCCCAGTAATAGCAATGACATATAAATGGCAGTTTTGGGCCGTTTATTTCTCCAGATCAACTTTAGATCAAGTTGTAAATATGGCGCAAGTTCTCCAAATCGGCTGGTCCACAAAAATTCTTTAGTGTCTGCATTTTTTTTGTTTTCATTTAAAGTGCCGTCCAGATAAAATTTGTTTTCAAGGTCTTTCTGATTCCATTTAAATAATATTAAAAAAAACATTACCGGGATTATGGCCAAAAACGGAACTGTAAATATTGCGTTTAATCCTTTTGCAAACCAAAAGCTGCTTTCAAAGATTTTAAAATATTCCATTAAAGCCAAAATTGCGATTATCAGCATTACGGGGATCAAAGCTTTTAAATTATCGGTAAACCTTTTTTTGATTATGAAATTGGCGAAATTCACTGAAAGGGTTAAGCCGATCATAGCAATCATCCAGGCAAGAATGGAAGTTAAAGGAAATTCGTTTTTATAAATATTAAAAATTCCGAAGGGAATTATTATAAGCAGCGGCAGAAAGTTGAAAAATGAATAAATGGATTTTAAGAGCACAAAATTGACCACTTTCCTTTTTTTGATTGGGAGAATTAAAAGAGGTTTTATATCCAGTACAGGAAGGGTTTGGAGAAGAAATCTATACGAAAGTTCGATCAAAAGCCAGATCAGGACAAATCGGTTGACCAAAAACAGGGGCTCTTCTCCCGGAAAATATTCCTGGATAAGCGGATAAAGCCCAATTCCCATCATCAAAAAGGCCAGGGTAAAATAAAGTCCCAGGAATACCATTAAAATTTTCAGTCCGATGCTTTTACCAAAATTGGCCGACCTGACAAAAGCTTTCCATTCCAGCGAGATTAGACTCTTAAACATTTATGTGGTTTTTATACAAGTGTTGAAATTTACTGAAATGTTACAATTTAAAAACTAAGACTTTGTATTTTTGTAATTAAATACTGAGACATGAATGCATTTTATGCTTTAAAGATAAAAGAAATTATACGCGAAACCCCGCAAGCGGTGAGTTTATCTTTTGAAATTCCACTGGAATTGAAGGATAAATTTACTTATAAAGCAGGGCAATATACCACTTTAAGAATCCAGTTTGACGGAAAAGAGATCAGGCGGGCATATTCTTTATGTTCAGCTCCCAATACTGGAGAATTTAAGGTCACCGTAAAAGAAGTTCCCAATGGAAGTTTTTCGGCTTTGGCAAACAACAAATTAAAAGTAGGTGATGTATTGGAAGTACATCCCCCGGAAGGAAAGTTTATTTTTGAACCCGGGGAAACTACACAAAACTATGTGGCTTTTGCCGTTGGAAGCGGAATTACCCCGGTGATGTCCATTATAAAAACTGTATTATCCCAGGAACCGGGAAGCAGATTTGTACTTGTGTACGGAAACCGATCGCTTGATGATACCATCTTTTTTAAGAAATTATTGGAACTTCAGGTTGAATATCCCGACAGGCTTTTTATCGAATTTATTTATAGCCGTGCCCGGGAAGAAAATTCCCAATTTGGAAGGATTGAAAAAAGCACGGTGAATTATGTGCTGGAGAATAAATTCAGTGACACCGAATTTAAATCCTTTTATTTATGTGGCCCTGAGGAAATGATCCAGAATGTGAAAGGCATACTTAAAGAAAAAGGAATTGGGGAGGAAAATATTTTATATGAATTGTTTACCGTGAAAGATCCTGTGGCTTCGGATATAAATGTGGAAGGTGAAACACATCTCACCATAATTGTAGATGATGAGGAAGTAAGTTTTTCAATGGACAGCAAGAAAACCGTGCTGGAAGTAGCGTTAGACAACGATTTGGACGTGCCTTATTCCTGTCAGGGCGGGATATGCAGCAGTTGTATTGCCAGAATAAAAGAAGGTAAGGCTGAAATGCGTAATAATCAAATTTTAACCGACAGCGAAATCGCCGAGGGTTTGATCCTGACCTGCCAGGCACAACCGACAACGCCAACTTTAAAGGTGGATTATGATGATGTTTAAGAGTCCAATATTTTTTCAACCACCTTTTCGGGCGAAATACTTCTCATAACATTCTCATAGCCTTCCGGAACTATATTTCCATAAACTGAAGTTGGGATTTTTGGAAATTTTTGAAGATCGGGTAAAATGCAATTTTCCATGGGCTGACCAAAAGCCTTAAAACCTGCATACGGATGAGTTACTCCCCAAAGTGTGATTACCGGAACTCCATACATTGCAGCCAAATGTGCATTGCCGCTGTCCATGGACAACATAGTGTCTAAGTTGGCAATGAGCGCAAGTTCCTCTTCAAACTTCAGCTTTCCCGCAACTGAAATAACATTATCGTATTTCGAAGCCAATTCTTCCAGTTTTTTGGTTTCAGATTTTCCTCCGCCAAAAAGAAAAATTTTCAGTTGCCCGCTTTGGTTCAGTTGGTTCAGGACTTCCTCCATCAAATCCAGCGGATATACCTTGGAATTGTGTTGTGCAAAAGGAGCCACTCCCACCCATTTCAGGAAATTTGTCCCGGTAATTTCCCTGATTTTCTGTGAAAGTTTTTGTTTTGAAGGGTATTGGTGATTCTTTAAATCTATCGGATAACCAAGTTCTGCAAAAACATCGGCATAACGTTGGTGGGTAGATTTGAGTTGCTTGAAAACCTTGTCTTTTTCCGAAGTGAGCAATTTTTTTTCAGCTCTACCTTTGTCAATTTGTTTGACGGAGATTCCATAAAAATAAAAAAGAAACTTCAAAAAATTGCTGCGCAATACGTTGTGAAGATCGGCAACCGCATTTATTCCCAAATTACTCAAATCTTTTGCGAGCCTATACAACCCGAAAATCCCCTTATGGGTGCCTTTGATATCTGCCTCAAAAACCTCAACATTAGGAATTCCTTTTAATACGGGAGCAAAAAAAGCCCGGGTAAGAACCGTTATTTTTAGATTTGGGTAAGTTGCAGTGAGCACCCGCAAAACCGTTACCATCATAGCCACATCTCCTATTGCCGACAGCCGGATCACCAGAATATGCGCTGTCCTTTCTTCCTTTGGGATTTCATCCGGAGAGTCCGTGAAATTTTCGGTTTTAGAAGGTTGGGCCGCCATTGGTATTATTTTTTTCTCAAAACAGGATTCAATTCTTCATCGTTGTACATTTTCATTTGTTTGTACACCTTCATATATTTATTTCCCGTTTCAATAGCTTCCAACAATTGATCAATCGCTTTAGAAAGATCTACGCGTTGTTCCAGCAAAATATTTAATTTTTCCTGACATTTAAGTCGGTGTTCCTGCGAGGCATCGCTTCGGTTGGCCTCTTCCTCCATATGATAAATTTTGAGCGCCAATATGGAAAGCCTGTCAATTCCCCAGGCAGGACTTTCGGAATTTATAGTTGCGTATTCCTCAATCTTCACATCCTTGAATTTTTCCAGAAAATAACTGTCAATAAATTCTACCGTATCGGTGCGATCCTGGTTGGAAGCATCGATCTGTCTTTTGAGTTTTAAAGCCGAAACCGGATCTATATTTGGATCGCGAATTATGTCTTCATAATGCCATTGCACCGTGTCTATCCAGCATTTCCGGTATAACAAATGCTCTATAAGATTTGAAGTTTTATCGTACGGATTTTCGAAAGGTTGATCCACCGTATTACTTTCGTGGTATTTTTTAATTACTTCCTGAAATATTTTGTTTGCTTTATCTGAAAACATGCTTATTGGTTTTTTTCTAAGATGTGTAAAAATTCTGTTGTTGCAGAGGCTATATGATTGCGGTTTTCGGTTTTATCGGCTTTAAAACGCTGATAATCCACGGTTGCCAGATCATATTTTCCGAACTGCTGCATAATTTGCCTTATTTCAAGCGCAGGCATTAATCCTTCGTTGTTATAGCTTAAAAAAATGTACTTAAAATTCGCGTTTTTCAGCAACATTTCAAAGGAACTTTTAACCTCTCCGGTCTTGCAGTATGACGAGCGATAATACTCCCGCAAGCCCGTTTTACCGTTAGGCACAAAGGTATCATATTTTGCAATGGTATTCAGCAAATGGTAATTGGCGCCGTATTGCCGGGCGTTGTAAGGTGGATCCAAGTACAAAATATCCCCTTCTATTTCTTTAATTAGCTGATTGGCGTCCTTGTGAAATACCTGATGCGGATTTTCCGTAATTTCAAAAACAGCAGCCGTAATATGTATTTTTTTTGCTGCGGAAGCTTTTATCTTCTTTAAATATGCTCCGTAGACTGAAGCTGTATTCGCCACTTTATCTGCGCTTTCTATCAAAGACGCAAGCAGAAAGTAGTACAGATCATTATCAATTTCTGCCGATTTTTTCCAGATTTCGATCTTGATTCTCACCGCATCGATCTTTTTTCCGTTTTCAGTCGAAAAATAAAGCCTTCCCGCTTTTCCCCCTTCCGAATAATTTTCAAAGACAAAACCCTTTTGTCCTTTTAACTGATTCAGCTTTTTTAAATAAATTTCGAATTCCTGTGCCTGATGGTTTCCAATATAATTTTGGAGCAAAACATAACTGTAAAATTCCACATCATTGGCAATCACGGTTTTCACGGAGGTTTTAAAACTCCTGCCAACGATGCCCGTGCCGGCAAAAAGATCGCAGAAAACTTTATCACTCAAATCATCTGAAACCACCGCTTCCACATTCGATTTTATAAAATTGGCGAGTTTGTTTTTGGAACCTATATAATTCATTTAATTGCCCAGATAATATCAGAAAATGTGGTTTTTCCCGTTTGAAATTCAAATCTTTTTAATTCTGAAGTTTCAAAAGTAACAACATATTTTTCAATGATCTGCTTTAACCACGAAATTTCGGACTTTAATTTCCAATGTTGGCCGTTTTTGGCATAAACCACAAGGAACAATCTATTGTCAAAGTGCTGCCGTTGTTGTGCACTCTGATTTTTATATAACCAGGTAATCAGCTTTTCGGGGTGTTTTTGGGCAAATTCCAGATTTTGGCCAAACCCGTTTGGAAAAACACTCGTTTTATGGTCAAAATCAATTCCGAAGAAATTAAAATCTATAAGACGATTTTTGGAATTAATGTTGGACTGAATTCCTTCAAGCTCGGTGAAAATTTGCTCAACTGCCATCGCGCTCCAAAAGTTGAACCATCGGTTGCTGCTGTAATTCAAAAAATCATTTTTATTAAGCTCACAATTTTCAGAAACCTCAACAATTTTCGATTTCAAGGATTCAAACTCTTTAATTTCATAAATAAAATTCGATTTTTTGTCCCAAACATCATTTTGTTTCCTTCCCCATTCATACGGACTGTCAAGACGTTTCTTTAATTCATTCTCAATGCGGTTTAAATCGAATTTTTTCATCCTGAATAAAATATTATTTGCTTATAATTTAATCATTTATTTTATAATCTTCAGAATTGATGTTGAAAGGAATTATTAGTGAATTGGTGGCCAAAAAGAAACAAGAGACAAGAAACAAGACTATAAAAAGTCGGAAGAAAGGAGACCGAAAAAAAAGAGCCAAGACTAAAAAAGTTAAAGACCGGAGACCGAAGAAAAAAAATAAAATATTAGTGAATTCGTGGCCAATAAAAAGGAAACAAGAGCCAGGAAACAAAAATTAAAGCATTCGTGAATTCGTGGCTAATTTTTAACGCTTCATTCTTTCAAAAGAAAATGGGAATCAATATGGGCATTAAAACAAGGCCAATTAAAAGAATTTCCTTAAAAATCTGTTCCTCTTTGCTTTCAAAATAATTGGAAATAATTATGGATAAAGGCACAAAAAAGAAGAGCAACTCACTGCCGTTTTTCTCTGGTGAAAAAAGGCCTACCAAAATTGAAACCACCAAAGTCAGAATAACCAAAAAATAGGTTGGCCGCGAATTGATATTTGCTTTTTTCAACAACTTAAAATAATAAAATAGTGTCCATAAAGCCAATGCTAAAATTATGCTCAACGGGATCAATATTTTTGGATTTTGATAATGCTCAAACTTGAAACTGCTTTCCTGGAACCAGGCTATAAAAGTGTAGAATTGGTCGTTTACAAGGAGATGGAAGCCTGTAACAAGTGCTAATACGGCAAAAAATACGATTATTGGAATGAGCCAGTTTTTGAAATAATTGGCTGCGTGCAGCAAAATACCGATGTAAACGATGATTAAAAATAAAATTGCCCAAAAATAAAAGAGGGACGCAATACAGATCCAAAAAGTGGCATCAAAAATCTTTTTCGCGATATCCTTTTGTGTTTTCAGGCTTATTATCCTTCTCAGTGAAAATAAAACGCAAAGATTAGCCACTATGATTTGATTATCCTTTAGAATTTCCCAAAATGAAACTGAAAACACCGCAAAAATTATAATTTTATAGGCGCTTCGCAGGGTAAGATCGTTCTTTTTTGCAATGAAGTCCAATACTACAACACTTAGTAAAAAAGCCAGGAAAACCCCAATTTTTTCTGCCAGAAGAGAAAAACTAAAGGATGCTAGAACTTCCTGTAAATTGGCAATTATAAAATATACTGCCATAAATAAAATGACAGAAATAAAATTTATAGGTTTTGATTTGCTAAAAAAGCTTGTTAGCATTATTGTTTTTTATATTTTTGTGACTTAATAAAACAAAGTTATACCATGAAAGATATATTTGAAGGCATCGCCTGGCTTTTTGAGGAGGTTTTGTTTCTTCCTTACGATGCGCTTAGGGAATTGCAATTAACCTCCTGGTTTGCGGCCAATATTATGAATTGGATCTTTATGATTGTTGGGATTGCAGCCTTTATATACTGGATGTTGCAACTTAAAAAATTCAACGATAATAACGAAGAAGATCGCGATCAAACTGCACATTCGTTCTTAGGATAAATCAAATCCAAGATCTTTTCTATAATACATCTTATCAAAATGTAGCTTTTCTATGTTTTGATAAGATTTTTTTAGTGCCTCTTTGTAATTTTTCCCCATTGATGTAACCGCAATTACCCGGCCTCCGTTTGTTATAATTTTTCCGTCTTTTTCCACTGTACCGGCGTGAAAAATTATGGATCCTTCAACGGCGTTTATCCCGGTGATTTCCTTTCCTTTCTCGTATTCTTCGGGATAACCACCTGATGTCAACATTACGGTAACCGCAGTTTGATCGTCGATTTCAAGAGTTGCTTTGTTTAATTTTTGCTGCGACACCTTTAGCAGCAACTCCACAAAATCTGATTTTATTCTGGGTAAAACAACTTCGGTTTCGGGATCGCCCATTCTCACATTATATTCAATTACAAAGGGTTCATTTCCAACTTTTATAATTCCTATAAAGACAAAACCTTTGTAATCAATCTTTTCTTCCTTTAAACCTTTAATTGTCGGCTTAACGATTCGTTCCTCAATTTTATCCATCAATTCCTTATCGGCGAACGGCACGGGAGAAATGGCGCCCATCCCGCCGGTGTTGAGGCCGGTATTTCCTACACCAATGCGTTTATAATCTTTGGCTGTTGGCAGGATCTTATAATTTTTCCCGTCGGTTAACACAAAAACGCTGAGCTCAATTCCGTCCAAAAATTCTTCAATCACCACTTTTCTCCCGGCATCTCCAAATTTTTTATCCAGCAACATATGCCCAAGTTCTTCCTGGGCTTCGGTTAAGTTGTCAATAATCAAAACGCCTTTCCCACCGGCCAGGCCATCGGCTTTTAAAACATAGGGTGGTTTGAGTTTTTCCAAAAAAGCTTTCCCTGCATCTAAACTTTTTGCTGTAAAACATTCATAAGTTGCCGTTGGAATATTGTGCAGGTACATAAATTCCTTGGCGCGCTCTTTACTTCCTTCCAGCAAAGCCCCGCGTTCGGAAGGCCCAATCACAGCGACATCTTTTAGTTGCGGATCTTCAGTAAAGAAATCGTAAATCCCAAGAACAAGAGGATCTTCCGGCCCAACAATCACCATGTTTATATCTTCTTTTAATACAAAAGCCTTGATAGCTTCAAAATCTGTTACCTTTAAATCGATATTTTCGGCTATTTGAGCGGTTCCAGCATTTCCGGGGGCTACAAAAAGTTTTTGGCAATGTTTACTTTCCAAAATTTTATATGCAAAAGCGTGTTCACGTCCGCCAGCGCCCAATATTAAAATATTCATATAGAAGTTATTTAATGTTCTTGTGTCAAAAATAATTGTTTGTAAATTGTAGCACTAATATTTTCTGATAAAATAAAACTATTTTAATTTTTGAACTGGTTTAAAATCTCCCTGCAGCTCAACAAATTCCCTATAAACCGGGCGCAAAAACTATTGCGTAAAATACAGGAAATCCCTGAGAGCGATTACCAAAATTATCTCGAAAATCAAAAAAATGCAATTGTTAAGTATCATTTGTCCAATAATCCATTTTACCGGAATTTTTTTGGCAATAAGTACTTCACGAATTGGGAGGAAGTCCCCGTGATGCAAAAATCTGACCTGCAGCGACCCCTGAAAGATCGATTGAGCGATGATTATACCAAAAGAAATATTTATTTAGGCAAAACCTCCGGTTCCAGCGGGCATCCGTTTATTTTTGCCAAAGACCGTTTTTGCCATGCACTCACCTGGGCAGAGTTTATAGATCGCTACAACTGGATCGGGATAAACCTCAACAAGTCACTTCAAGCCAGGTTTTATGGAATTCCGTTGGATTTTTACGGCAATCTGGTTGAGCGGTTTAAGGACAGGATTAGCCTGAGGCGAAGATTTAATGTTTTTGACCTGAGCGATCAAAAGTTGGAAGGGTTTTTAGATCGCTTCAAAAAATCAAATTTCGATTACATCAACGGTTACACAAGTTCAATAGTGCTTTTTGCAAAATACCTGGAAAAACGTCAACTTGTTTTAACTGATGTTTGTCCGAATTTAAAAGTATGTATCGTCACTTCTGAAAAACTTTTTAAAAACGACAAAAAACTCATTGAATCGTCATTTGGAGTGTCTGTGATCAACGAGTACGGCGCCAGTGAAGTAGGATTAATTGCCTTTGAAAGATCGAGTGAGGAATGGCAGGTAAACTCTGAAAGTTTATTTATTGAAATTTTGGATGAAAATAACCGGATCCTGCCGTATGGTGAAGAAGGGCGAATTGTTGTTACTTCGCTCTACAACCAGGCGCACCCAATGATACGCTACGAAATTGGAGATACCGGAACACTTTCAAAAAACAGCAGTTTTAAAAGACCAATTCTAAAGAAATTAACCGGAAGAACCAATGATGTCGCTATACTTGCCGATGGGAAAGTGGTCCCGGGGCTCACCTTTTATTATGTGACCAAATCTATAATTGAAGATGCGGGAAGTATCAAGGAGTTTATAATTATTCAAACCCATTTAGACCGGTTTAAAATTGAATATGTAAGCGATCATGAGTTTGACAATGTCCAAATTCACAAAATTTTAAGCGCCATAAAAATATTTGTAGGAAAAAACCTCAAAGTGGATATAGAGCGAAAACCGGTATTAATAAGGAACAAAAGCGGCAAATTGAAACAATTTACCTCACTGGTTTAAGGTTTTAACCTGTTTGTTCTTAACCATAAAATGTTCCCATAAAAATCGGGACATATATTTACAGCTTTTCAGAAAGCCGTACTCCAATACCTTATTATAGATCTGAAAATTATATTTTAACAGGGCTGTTTTATTGTTGGAAATTGAATTTTTTCGAAGCCTGTAACATGCCAGAGGATGTTGAATTCCAAGCGCAGATCCGGCCTTTTCCAGGACCGAAAGCCACAATCCCCAATCCTGCCTTTTCCGAAGTATCGGACTATATATTTTTCCGATTTTATCAGCATTATACATTCCCGTGAGGTTTCCAACATAGTTGGATTTCAATAGTTTTTGATAACTCAATTCCCGTAAAGCTTCCACAATTTCAGGAAGCAATTCCCCGGTTTCAGTCATCAGCCGGTAGCTGGAAAAACTCATTAACAGGTTGTTTTTCAGCATAAAATTTACCTGAATTTCCAGTTTTTCCGGTTTCCAAAGATCATCAGCATCCAAAAAAGAGATAAACGATCCTTTTGCGGCTTTAATCCCAATATTTCTGGAAGCACCGGCTCCCAGGTTTTTAAAATTTTTCAATAACTTTATCCGGGAATCAAGGCTTACATAATCTTCTGCCAAAGCAATAGTCCAATCATTTGAAGCATCGTCTATAACAAATAACTCCCAATTTAAATAGGTTTGATTTCGCACCGATTGGATTGCCTCGCCGATAAATTCAGACGAATTATAAGCAGGCATAATCACTGAAACCATGGGCGCATCCTTCATAATTGGCCTGTTTAGCGTTTTATGTGCTTTGTAAAATCCTTGTGTTCGCTTTTAAATAACTCTTCCTGGCTGAGGCTTTTAAAGTAATCATAGGAGATTTTCATCCCTTCAGAGCGCGAAACTTTTGGTTCCCATCCCAGGATTTCTTTCGCTCTTGTAATATCCGGTTGGCGCTTCAGGGGATCGTCCTCTGGCAAAGCTTTATAAATAATTTTTTGATTGGAATTGGTCAGTTTTAATATTTCTTCCCCAAATTGTTTGATGGTAATTTCCTCAGGATTTCCAATGTTTACGGGGTCACTGTAATCACTGAGCAATAATCGGTAAATTCCTTCAATTTGGTCGTCTACATAACAAAAAGAACGGGTTTGAGACCCGTCGCCAAAAACGGTGAGATCTTCCCCACGCAAGGCTTGCCCAATAAAGGCGGGAATCACCCTTCCGTCATTTAATCGCATTCTTGGGCCGTAAGTATTAAAAATACGTGCAATCCTGGTTTCCAGGCCGTGAAACCTGTAATAAGCCATGGTCATGGATTCCTGGAAACGTTTGGCTTCATCATAAACCCCACGCGGCCCAATGGTATTTACGTTTCCGTAATAATCTTCATTTTGCGGATGTACCAACGGATCTCCATAAACTTCAGAAGTGGAAGCGATTAGGATACGCGCATTTTTCTCCTTGGCCAGACCAAGCAAATGAAATATCCCTATGGAACTTACTTTTAAGGTTTGAATTGGAATTTTTAGGTAATCTATCGGACTGGCGGGAGAGGCAAAATGCAAAATATAATCCAGTTTTCCCGCGACGTGGACAAAATTGGTAACATCGTAATGAAAGAATTCAAAATCATCCCTTTTGAGAAGATGATCTATATTTTTCATATCTCCCGTTATTAGATTATCCATTCCAATAACATGATAGCCTTCCTTAATAAACCTGTCGCATAAATGAGAACCCAAAAATCCGGCAGCACCTGTAATTAGTATTTTTTTTGACATTGTAAAATTTATATTTTTGAATTCTTAAAGTTCTGAAATTTTTAAGAATTTAATGAATTTTAATGAATTTAAAATTAGTGCTCTTTATATTTCTTGAATTCTTACTGTAAAAAGTGAAATAACAAAAAAAAGAGCACTAATGCACTAATAATAAATTATTGAAGCTTACCAGGATATTTTTTTATTAGAGTATTCGTGGAAAAAAAGTGAATAATAATTTTGTTCCTTAAATAACATTTTTAAAAACTATAATACTCAATACTTCTAGTAATTCTGGATCCCGCTTTTATAAAGTTCCCGGACAGCTTCTTCCCAGGGTTTTAAAGGTATTTTAAAAGCCTCCAGGAGCTTGGTTTTGTCCAGCACACTGTAAGTTGGTCTTGCCGCTATTGTTTTGTAAGAATTGTCCTTATTGAGTTGGACTTTATTCAAATTATCAGAAACTTTTAAAATTTCATTTGCAAACCCGTACCAGGTAGTTTCGCCTGAATTGCTAAAATGATACAATCCGAAATTAGTATTTCTTTCCTTTATCAGCATTATAACCAATTGCGCCAAATGATTGGCATTGGAAGGAGTTCCGGTTTGGGAGGTTGTGATGTTCAAAATCGCCTTTTCTTCGGCTTTATTCAAAATTGTCCTGAAAAAATTATGTCCAAATTCTGAATACAACCAGGAAGTCCTGAAAATAAAATGATCGGTTAAAATATCCCTGATATAATTTTCACCTTTTAGTTTGGAAGCTCCGTAAACATTGATAGGATTGATGGGATCTGTTTCAGAATAAGGCGTATTCGCGGTTCCGTCAAAAACATAGTCGGTGGAGAAATGAATGAGCACGCTGTGGTTTTTTTTGCAGATTTCTGCCAGATTCTTAACTGCTTCGGCATTTATTTGAAAGGCTTTTTCCTTTTCAGATTCGGCTTTTTCAACATTTGTATAGGCTGCGCAGTTAATGCAATAGTCAATTCTTTTACTTTTAAAGAAATCGTTGAGATCCCTGGTTGAAGTAATATCTATTTCCGAAGAATCCATAAAAAGCCAATCCATACCTTCTTCACGTGCTGCCAATTTCTGAAAACACTTTCCCAATTGTCCGTAGGCACCGGTTACCATTACTGTTTTCATTTAAATAGTTCTTTTAGAAAAGGTAATTTAGTATCTTTTTCAGAGAGGATCAGATCTTCTTCCGTGAAATTCCAATCTATGGCCAGGTCCGGATCATTATAGATAACCCCGGATTCTGTGCCGGGAGAATATAACCTGTCGCATTTATATGAAAAAACAGAGGTTTCGGAAAGGGTTAAAAATCCGTGTGCAAAACCTTGCGGCACGTATAACTGATGATGGTTTTGATCGTTCAACAAAATTTGGTAGGTTTTTTTAAAGGTAGGTGAATCCGGCCGCAAATCTACTACCACATCCAGTACTTCCCCCTGAATCACCTGGACCAGTTTGGCCTGGGCAAATTCACCCGTTTGAAAATGCAGGCCCCTTAAAACCCCTCGCTTTGACACCGATTGGTTATCCTGCACAAATTCGATTTCAAGTCCTGTGGCTTCAAAAAATTTCTTCTTATGATAACTCTCCAGAAAAACACCGCGATGATCTTTGAATACTTCAGGGATTATTAATAAACAATCTTGTAAGGGCGTTTTATGAAATTGCATAGTACTTTTATGAGTTGAATATTTGTTCAAGGATCTTTTCGGTGATCAGGTAAGTAGGTTTTACCCCGGCAGTTCCCAGTCCTCCAGAGGCCAATGTGCTTCCGGATTCCAGGGGATTATCTGATGCATAATAGGCATATCTCACTTTTACGTTTTCACTTATATTTCCACGTAACCTGGAGGCTGCCTGAATTGCCTTTTGATAATGTGCCCCTTCCATTTCAAGACCAATCACGTTCCATGTAGATTCCTGGAAGAATTTTAAAATATCTTTGTTTTGGAGGGAAGTCCCCAGCACCGTGATCATTGTGCCGTCTACCACCTTTATTCCATTGCCGTCCAAATCAGATTTCTGAAGTTCATTATAAAAGGGATAATTATCTGCCGTACCTTCAAATAAATGTGCAGAAGGGATCATTATATCCCCTTTCCCGCCATCCAAAATCCCCGCTTTTCCCATGATGGAAACGGAAACCACATTTAAATGGATCTCGCTTTTTTCAAAATTATAGGGTTTCAGCAACTCTTCCAAAGTTTCATAGGCTTGTTCCCCAAAGGCGTAATCCATAACCAGGATCACGGGTTTTTCTGCTTCGGTTTTCTCCTTAAATTTGAGGCTTCTAAAGCCATTTTTAAGTTTAGCGGTATCAAAAATTTGGATGTCTATATTGGTCCCGCTGGTATCCTCAATAAATTTCATTCCATTTTTCAAAGCCATTTTCAAGACTTCACTTTGTAATTTCCCGTTGCCGCTATAGCTTAATTCCTCGTAGATCGCCATCGGGTCTTTTTCACTGGATTCCATTTTTAAAGCTTCGGGTGCAAACAGGGCGTTCATCACGGAATGCATATTTGCACTGATAATATGGATAGGCCGGTGCATCAAATTGTTTTCCAACAATTGTTGCTTTATGGCATCTGCCCAAATTTCTCCGTAAATATGGTGCCCAAGGCGCTCGCGAAGTACCGGACTAAAATTTACAATACGCTTGTTATTGTTAACCGTTTCTTCTAGAGCCAACTTCCCTAGCCAATAAATAATATGTAAAAATCGCTCTCCGTTTTCGGGCAGCATAAATTTTGGATAAATAGAAGTAACCTCCTGAAAGGTCCTTCCCAGGATATTAGCTGTATGGGAAAGTGCTATTTCGCGTTCTATATGGCTGAGTTCCTTCTTTAGAACCGCTTCTTCCAGTTTTATCCAATCCCTTGTATAGCAGCCTTCTTCATCTGTAATAACCCTTCGCATTATTTTATGCGACTCCATAAATAAGAAGGTTAAATGGGTGAGGATATCATAAATTTCGGATCTCCCGCGGGTCACTTCTATATTCATTTGTTCCTCATCTATCCGGTAACAATTTCTCCTCCGTTTGGGTGGGATAATAGGTTTAAAATGTGAATTGGCATAACCTTCATCACTGGTTAAATTGATAAAAGAACACTCTTCAATTCCTTTTGGAAGCCTGTCTATTACATACAAAAGTCCGTTGAGCTCTACCTTTTCTTCGGCTATTGATCCATAAATTTCAGGTCTGAGGGTTAAAAGGGAATCGCGCAGGGTTTCTCCGGAAATCCCCATTGGCTTGTAGAAGCCTCGATTGAACAAATGCCGCATAGTTATATACATTCGTTCTATTGCATTTGTGCTTTCCTGTGCGCGGGTTCTTCCCATTAATTTTAAATTTGCCATCTATTTTTATTGCATTTTTATTTTTTCCAGTTCATCGGCAATTTTTCTGTCGTTGGATAATCTTGGGAGTTTATTTTGTCCCCCCAGTTTCCCAATGGATTTCATGTATTGCTGAAATCCGTTTGCCGGAATTTTATTGACTTTTAGTTGCTGAAGGATCTTTCCCTTTATTAAGTCGAAATAATATGAATTTTGATGCTGAAGGGATTTGTCTAATATCATTATAAATTCCTTCATATCATCCGGTTCCTTTTCAAATTCTATGAACCATTCGTGAAATGGCAATTCTTCGCCTTCCGGAGTAATTTGTGGGGCTATCGTAAATTCGGTAATCCTGGCATTGGTTTTTTCGGTGGCTTCCTGCATGGCTTGTTCCACTTCTTTGGCTATTACGTGTTCCCCAAATGCCGAAATAAAATGTTTGATCCTCCCCGAAACTATAACCCTGTAAGGTTTCAATGAAGTAAACTGAATTGTATCACCAAGATTATAGGCCCACAATCCTGCATTGTTAGAGATAATCATCACATAATTTACGTCAAGTTCAACTTCCCCAATGGTAAGACGCTTTGGGTTTTCCTCAAAGAATTCATCTGCTTTTACAAATTCATAAAAAATTCCGGAATCCAGCAACAGGAGCATTCCTTTTACATTTTGCTTGTCCTGAAAAGCAAAAAAGCCTTCGGAGGCCGGGTATAATTCAATGCTGTCTACCTTTCTGCCAATCAGGTTTTCAAATTTAGCGCGGTAAGGTTCGTAATTTACGCCCCCGTAAATAAACAGGTTAAAATTTTTGAACAACTCACCTACTTTTTTTCCGGTATTTTCCTGAAGCTGTTCAAAATACATCTGAACCCAGGACGGAATTCCGCTGATGACCGTCATATCCTGGTTTTTGGTTTCTTCAACAATCGCGTTAATTTTGGTTTCCCAATCATCAATGCAATTGGTTTCCCAACTGGGCATCCTGTTTTTTTGAAGGTATCCCGGCACATAATGCGCTACAATTCCCGAAAGTCGACCCAGTTTAACCCCGTTCTTTTCATCCAGTTCAGGACTTCCCTGCAAAAAAATCATCTTTCCATCTACAAAATCGGCCTTACCGGTTTCAGCAATGTAGCATAGAATAGCATTCCTGGCGGCATTAATATGGGTAGGCATAGACTCTTTGGTAAGTGGAATATATTTTGCGCCACTGGTTGTGCCTGAAGTTTTCGCATAATACAATGGTTTTCCCGGCCACAGGATATCCGGTTCGCCAGAAACCATTTTATCTACATAAGGTTTTAGTTCTTCGTAATCCCTGACAGGCACCTTATTGGCAAAATCCTTGTAATTTTTTATATTTTTAAAATCGTGATCCTGACCAAAAAGGGTATTTTCTGCTTGTTTCAGCAGGTTTTCAAACACTTTTTTCTGAACCTCTTCCGGATGAGATGCCCATCGGTCAATTTTAATTCGAATGTAATTGGCAAATATTTTTGCTGCAAAAGATTTTATAGACATACTCGTTTATTCAAAATCAATATAATCTGATGGATTCACGGGGTTTCCATCTTTCCATAACTCAAAATGTAGATGCGGACCGGTACTTAATTCGCCGGAAGACCCTGCCAGGGCAACTACTTCGCCGGAGCGAACAAAATCGCCCTGCTCTTTGGTTAGGGAAGAATTGTGCTTATAAACCGAGAGTAATCCGTAATTGTGTTCAATAATCATCACGTGTCCCGTTGCTGCACTCCATTCTGAGAAAATCACACGACCATCAGCCGCAGCTTTTACCGGGGCGTTTTTAGCCACCACCACATCTACAGCATAATGACGGTCTTTTAGATTGTATTTTTCTGTAATTGAGCCTTTAACCGGCGGAAACAATGCAAATTCCATCTCGGAACCCGCGCTCTCCAGGACATTGAACTTGTCCTCCTGGGCCACTTTTTCCCTTAAAAGCGAATCGGCTTTGGAGGCACTTAAATCAAATAATGAAGGATCCAATTGCTGTGCCCTGCTAAGAGAATCCCTGTTTAAAATTGTGGGTTCCAGATCTCCTGTGAGCACTTTTCTAATAGATTGGAAATATTGATTGTTTAACATCAAAGCGTTTTGGAGGGAGTCGGTTTTATAAGCCAACTCAATAGATTGCTTTTTTAGGTTGGCCGATGAATAACCAGGAATGTATTCCCTTAAACCCGTAAAAGCAATTAAAAAGGTAGTGCCTGCAATTAAAACAATGACGCTAATACTTACTGCCACAAACACGTTAAGTTTTGTCAATTTAAATGAAAGCCGTTCTTCAAAGGTGTCTTCATTCAAAATTACCAAGCGGTAGGTGTGAAGTAGTTTTCTGGCGAATTTTTTCTTATCTTTTTTATCTGTTGCCATATTAATTTGCTGCTGTAACAAAGATAGCATAAAGTTAATTTTATACTATTTTATTGATTGTAAACGTATATATTAATGTTTTCTTCCTAGATTTGTAATTCTAAAAACTTCATATTATGAACACACTGTTTTTACCATTGATGATAGGAGCACCACAAATTATTCTTATTGTTATAGTTATATTGCTCTTATTTGGAGGCCGTAAAATTCCAGAATTAATGAGAGGTTTAGGTAGCGGAATAAAAGAATTTAAAGATGCCTCCAAGGAAGATGAGAAAAAGGATGAATTTCCAAAAGGGAACGATCCTAATTTCCAGGAAAAAAAATAAATATTACCCTTTAAAAAAGGTTCAATTCAAATTGGGCCTTTTTTTTTATTTTATTTTTGCCGATTTTAATATTGCTTCCAGTTCAAACATATTGTCACGTTTTGCTGTTGCCGGTGAAAATGCAAATCCTTCTAAAATAATATACCTGTTGTTTGCCGTATCCCGTATTGCATAATTGATAAATGGCCCGGCCATAAACGCATTTTTAACTTCCCAGGTGCCCTTGGTTTCATAGGCAAACTTTCCGTCAATTTCAGAATCAAATAAATAAGGTGCATAGGCTTCTTCAGTAATCATATAACTGCCTTTTGTAGGACCGGGAACATGAGTTTTTCCAATAGAATCCCTCATTTTAATAATATTGGCAACCACACTTGAATCATTATCTATTGCACTTAGCGGCACCTCGTAAACCATAATTTCAATGTTTCCACGTGGGATATCTTTCCTGATCCAAAAGAAATTCTCATCTTCAATGGCGTATCTGTAGGCTGTTGGAAATTTTAACGAAACCCCAAATTGTTTCTGCAAATTAACATCATCTTTTAAGGATTTATTGATTCGCCGTTGTTTTTCTTTGATCTCGGTGGTTTTCAAACTGCTTACTATACTGTCAGAATATTTTTCAATTTGATCTATAATCTCTTCTGCATTCTGCCCTGAGATTAAAACCCCGGTTTGTGGTTGTGCAAAGGGATCTGTAAATATTTTGAAATGGGCAGGCTTATTATTTTCAATTTTCACGAATAACCTGTTTTTACGAACAAATCCGCTGAAGGCTTCCGGTGGCATCTGATTTAAAGAAAACAAAGGCTCTTCCTGCGGCAAACCATCTACAGGTGCGGCAAGTGATTTTCTAAGCGCTTCACCTATTGAACCTTCCCACATTTCATTCTCCACTACAACTGAAATATTGTTGATCCTACCAGAGGAATCGGTAAGGACTATTTTGTTGGCACCTTCAGAATTATCACAACTAACGAGCAAGGAAGCTAATAATACGGTCAAAAAAATTAAATTTTTCATATAAAATTTTTAAAAAAAATCTGGCCTAACTTCTTGAGAGTTTTAGGACCATGCCTGGTTTAAGGTTTGTATTGGTTATACTATTCCAACTCCTCAAATTCTGTACCGTTATGCCAGGGAATTTTTTTGAAATACTCCATAAAGAATCACCACTTCTAACGGTGTATGATTTCATCTCGTTAGAATGGCTTGTTTTATCACTGGAAGTTGCAGTAAGGCTTTGCACTTTTCCGGGATAAATAGTGAGATATTGACCAATTTTTAAATTATTGCCGCGCAAGTTGTTCCAGCTCCTGATACTGTTTATACCTACCCCGTATTTCTGGGAGATCTTACCAAGATAATCACCACTTTTAACCTTATATCTTATCTTGGCTTCCGCAACAATATTCCTGGGTAATTCCTTCTCTTTTATAGCCAAGGCTGTTTTTGCGAAATTATAAATAACATCTTCATTATTTACAAACAATCCTACACTGCTTCTGGGCAACCTGAGTGAGTAATTTTCATCTTCAACAAAGGGGATGATATCCAGTTTATAGCTGGGGTTTAAAAACTGAAGCATTTCTTTTTCAACTCCGGTTGCTGTAGAAATTTGGTCAAAACTCAACATTTGTTTTACATGAAGGGTATCTGTTTCAAAAAGGGCTATATCAGGCCTATCAGGTTGGAAATCGTGTTCTTCGGCATATTCAAATAAATATAAAGTTGCCAAAAAAGCCGGGACATAGCCTGCGGTTTCACGCGGTAAATAAGATCTCAAATCCCAATAATTAACAGATCCCCCGCTGCGCCGGATTGCTTTGGATACGTTTCCCGGACCGGAGTTATAAGCTGCCAGCACCATATCCCAGTCTCCAAACATGCGGTATAAACTGGCAAGATATTGCGCAGCCGCTTCTGTAGCCTTGATAGGGTCCATTCGCTCATCTACGTAAGAACTCACATCCAGGCCGTGCATTTTGCCCGTGGCGAACATAAATTGCCATAAACCCGTGGCTCCCATATGGGATTTTGCCCGTGGGTTAAGCGCCGATTCCACAATCGCCAGATATTTTATTTCCAACGGAATATCATACCGATCTAATTGTTGCTCGAACATTGGAAAATAATACTCGCTTAGCGCCATAAGTCGCTCCATGGATTTTTTGTTGCGCTTTAAATACGATTTTATCACGCTTTCCAAAATGGGATTATATTCGACATTAAAGGGAGTCCTTGCATTCAATTTTGCCAATCTCGCCTTAAGCGTATCGGTTGGCAATTCTTTATACACTACTTCAGAATAATCCTGCTCAAGGATATCGCGGTGCATTTTTTCAAATAAATCGGAATTCAATAATTCTAATTTCCAGACAGAATCGATTACAGCGGCTTTTGGCAGGTCTTTTAAATCCTGGATATCAACCTTATTTATTTTCGCCGAAATTGGCAAACGGTTCTTAAATTCAGGATCTGGTTTAGTTAAATCAATACTGCTACTATCCTTTTTTTCAAAAACCTGTACCCTAAAATTGGCTTTATTAGCCTTTTCCTGGGAAGCTTTATTTGTTTGTTTCACCGGAGTTTGTGCAAAGGCTCCTAAAAACCAAAACAACATTATGAAATAGACTATATTTTTCATTTGAATAAAATTTAAACGGCCAACAGTCTGTTTATGATTAGTACCGTTCTTCAGATAATAATCAGGAATTAGAAGCTATTACTTTAAATGACCAATTTGGAATTTGATATTATTTTTACATAATTATATAGAACGCAATTATGTCAATTTTCGTACCTAAACTTCAGAAATTGCCTGAATTCCGGGCAGGGTTTTTCCTTCCAACATTTCCAACATCGCTCCACCACCTGTAGAAACATAACTCATTTGGTCATCCAGGTTGAATTTTTTAACCGCTGAAACAGAATCGCCGCCTCCAACAAGTGAAAATGCGCCATTTTTGGTCGCTTTCCCTATTGCCTCTCCTAATTTAATGGTTCCGTTTGCAAATACATCCATTTCAAATACACCAATTGGCCCGTTCCAAAGAATGGTTTTTGATTTTGAAACTATATCAGAGAATTGTTCAATTGTTTTAGGTCCCGCATCCAGTCCCATCCAGCCATCGGGAATATTATCTGTCGGGGTGATATCTGTATTGGCCAGTTCCGAAAAACTATCTGCGATCACAGAATCTACTGGCAAGTGAATTTCAACGCCTTTTGCTTCGGCCTGCTTCAATATTTCAAGTGCCAGGTCCTGTTTATCGTCTTCAACAAGCGAACTTCCAACTTTTCCACCCCGGGCTTTAATGAAGGTAAAGGCCATCCCTCCGCCAATTATAAGGTGATCTACTTTATCCAGAATATTTTCTATCACGGTGATTTTAGAAGAAACTTTTGCCCCGCCTAAAATCGCGGTAACAGGTTTTTCTGCCGATTTCAATACCTTATTAAGGCTCTCAATTTCCGTTTTTAACAGGTATCCAAAGCATTTCTCTTCAAAATACTGTGCAACTACCGTTGTGGATGCGTGAGCTCTGTGTGCAGTTCCAAATGCGTCATTCACATAAATATCGCCCAGTTTTGAAAGTTTTTTTGCGAAATCGGGATCACCCTCTTCTTCTTCTTTATGGAATCTCAAATTTTCAAGTAAAAGCACTTCTCCCGGCTGAAGATCTTTTGCAGCATTCTCGGCTACCTCACCAACACAATTATTCACAAATTTTGTTTTTACCCCAATAATTTCAGAAACTTTGCTCACAATTTGTTCCAGGGAATATTTGAATTCATTGCCTTTTGGCCTTCCAAGGTGAGACATTAATACCACGCTCCCGCCGTCTTCAAGAATTTTGATAATGCTTGGCTTCGCAGCTTCAATACGGGTTGCATCGGTAACGTTTCCATCCTGATCTAATGGTACATTAAAATCAACTCGGATTAAAGCTTGTTTATCCTTAAAATTATAATCGTCTATAGTTTTCATATATATGTTTTTATTGTTATTATCTTAAAATAAAAGTCATTTCATACCTGCCATCAATCTCCATAATTATGGAAGCTCTTTAAAGATATGGAACTTTTATTAATTAGCATTTCTTCTGTTATGAGTATCTCGCAAATATAATTTTTTCTGAAGAAAGAAAAGTGTAGATTAATTTTATCTTTGCTTATGCTTTTTTCTGAAGTTTTAGGCCTGCCACATATCAAAAATCATTTAACCACTACTGCAGATAGAGGTCGAATTCCACATGCGCAATTATTCATTGGAAATCACGGCAGAGGACTCCTCTCTATGGCAATTGCTTATTCGCAATATATTCTCTGCGGCAATTTCAATTCTGAAAACAATTCCGGCAACCAGGCCTGCAATTTAAAGTTCAATAAACTCTCGCATCCCGATCTTCATTTTGCTTTTCCGGTTGCATCCACCGATACCATAAAATCACATCCGGTTTCGAATAATTTTTTGGATTCCTGGCGTGAATTTTTAAATGAAAATCCCTACGGAAGTTTATTCGACTGGTATCAAAAATTGGGGATAGAGAACAAACAAGGTCAAATGGGGGTTGATGAAGCCCAGGAAATCGTAAAGGCATTATCCTTAAAATCCTACGAAGGCGGATATAAAGTAATGATCATTTGGATGGCCGAAAAAATGAACATCGCCTGCTCCAACAAACTTTTAAAATTAATTGAAGAACCGCCAAATAAAACGCTCTTTATATTAATTGCCGAAGATGAAGAACAGATCATCCAGACTATAAAATCCCGTTGCCAGATCTTAAGATTCCCCCCTTTATCTGAATCGGTTATTGCTGAAAAATTAGCCATAACCAATAATTTAGATGAATTAACCGCTAAAGGAATAGCGATCCAGGCAAATGGAAATTACGCTCAGGCATTGAATATTCTTCAAAATGACACCGGGGACGGACAATTTGAAACCTGGTTTATCACCTGGATAAGAAGTGCCTTTAAAGCAAAGGGAAATGCCGCTGCTATTCTTGACTTGATATCCTGGAGTGAAGAGATAGCGGGGATTGGTCGTGAAACCCAAAAAAGCTTTTTGTTGTATTGCCTGGATTTCTTCAGGCAGGCATTATTACTGAATTACAATGCAAAGATCCTGGTTTATATTCAACCCAAAACAGCCGGTTTCAAATTGGAGAAATTTGCGCCATTTATTCACGGTGCCAATATTGAGGGAATCACCACAGAAATTGAGGAGGCGATTTTCCATATTGAACGAAACGGAAATGCCAAAATTATACTTACCGATCTATCTATCAAATTAACCCGGCTCTTACACAAAAAAGCTGCATAATCTATTTTTTTTATGGAAAACTTACACGCTTATATTACCGAAATTTTAATCCTACTATTCATTATTATCACATTTTTACAATCTGGCCTTGACAAAATAACAGATTGGAAAGGAAATATTGGCTGGTTATCGGGTCATTTTTCCAAGACTTTTTTATCCCCTCAGGTACCTTTAATGGTTGCCACAATTCTCATATTAGAGGTGATCACCGGTGTTTTAGCCATAATTGGTATTGTAAAATTATTAGCCGGCGGAGAATCAATAATAGCGCTTTACGCTTGTGTACTGGCTGCCATTGTTTTGCTAATGCTGTTATTTGGACAACGCGTGGCGAAGGATTACGCGGGAGCCTTCACTATTACTGGTTATTTTGTTGTAACAATTCTAGGCGTTTATATTTTGTCCTAACAAAAAAATCGCAGCAGGATCACAGTTGGATGTTATAAAAAAACATCGAATTCTGTAAGCCTGCTGCGACAATAAACTAAACTTCTTTAGATTGAAATTTAAAGAAGCTTATTTTTCCTCATCGATACCAGCATTCAATTTTTCCAAAATTTCTTCGGTAATATCCAATCCTTCTTTAGCGTACATAATGTTTGCAGATTCGTTAGATCCAAAAATATAAGTATAGTTATTTTTCTTTCCGTAATCTTTCACGTAATCTTTCACTTTTGTAACTATGGAGTCGATTACAACATCACTTTCCTGACGCAATTCATTTCCCATCATTTGTTGTTGTTGCTGAATTGCTTGTTGCTTACGCATTAAACCATCCTCAATTTCCTTTCTTTGAGCTGCAGACATTCCTGACATTTTCTCTTGATAATCCTTTACTTCAGCTTGAAAACTTTGGGCAAGCGAATCCAGTTGCATTTTAACTTTATCAGATTTTGAAGTGAATTCCTGCTCCACATCTTTCATCTCCTTATATTCCTGAATTAGTTTGGTGGTATCCACATAAGCTGTTTTTTGTTCATTACAACTTGTTAGACCGGCTGCAACCAAAACAACCATAATTAATTTTTTCATGTTTTTATAATTTTTATTTGGGTAAAAGTAATAAAGTAGAGATGGAAAAAAAATATTTTTTTCCAGGTTTTCCTGGAATAGTTAAAATCTATTCTAGACGAAATGATTATAGGTGAATT
>Ga0307486_1000445_pt1 | contig 38014 bp, 30 predicted proteins | sample CBIW02metaG_FD_203663 | JGI IMG/M metagenome (GOLD analysis project Ga0307486, IMG submission 203663) | Sea-ice brine microbial communities from Beaufort Sea near Barrow, Alaska, United States - CBIW 0.2 | ecosystem: Environmental > Aquatic > Marine > Coastal | place: USA: Alaska | collected... | reverse complement strand
GCTCTGACCGGATTCCTGCCACTTACAATACAGGGAATAATACGCTTCGTTGCTTGTCTTTTTCATCCTGCAACTTTAAGCATTCAGGAAACCACTCGCAATATGGGGTTGGTCGGATGGATACGAATATTCAACTTAGAAACTTGCTTCAAATTTTTGAAACTCAAATCTCCAAGAAATAAATCTGGGTTCTCCTTATAAGTAGATCGATTGACTAATATCTCGGAACTCTCTTTTGCTTTTGTGAGTCCAAAATATCGATTGGCAGTCATAATCAAACGTTGGGGAGCTTTGGAACCATCCAACGATCCGGTGTAATATCCAGCATCCTTATTATTTTCATCAAATGCAGTTAATAACAATTGGCTTTTTGGATCGATGCTTTTTTCCTCTTGATCTAGATCTTGCCTCCTGAATACCATAGAAGCTTTCCTACCTTCGCCTTTGGTAATATTTATCGCTTTTGAGGGTGCCATTGGATCAATCTTCCAAATATCAAATCGATCATAAACTAAAAATGCCTTATCATTGTCCAACCAACCTGCACTTCCGTTATTACCCGGAAGAGATGGGGAGTCATGCAACTCATCAAAAAAATCGACATCAATACTTTTCGTGAGGTTAATCTTAACTTTCTTTTTGACATCGAAAGCTACCCAGGCACTATCTCTACCATCGTACCAATAAACGTATTTTCCCTCAGGAGAAATTGATGGATATCCTGCTGCATCTTTCTCGATTAGTGTTTTAGATCCATCGTTGAAATCTACCAGATACAAATCTCTGCCTATCTGGATATCCCAGCTGTAGTTAATCCGGTATGGCTCATCCGTCCACGCTAATCCAAAATCACGCTCAACTTTTGACTCTAATATCACATTCTTGACGTGCTGATCTGCAAGTTGAGTGATTTTATAGGTGCCCAAATCTAGCGCTGCTAAATAAGAAAACTTCTCTTCCTCGCTCCTATTTATCAATTGCATGGGCTGAATTTCCGAATCCTGCCAACCCCATATATCCAGACTAACACGATCCTCATCCAAAATCGTAGTGTCATTTTCGTAGGCATAATCTAGGTAGTCAGGAGCAACTCCAAAAAATAACCTTTTCTCATTTTCAGAAAACTTGATATTCCCATTTTCACTGATTCTACCATTTTCCAGAATTCCTTTAGAATCGATATTAGCTATCTCTTTTGCCTCAGCATTTATGGTTTTGGCTAAAAACAGGGAGTAGTACGGTTTTTTAGCTTTGGTAGAATCATCCGTGGTAAGGTAAGCGATGAACGTTTCTTCCGGTGAAAAAGTAACTTCGGAGTAATTGTTCATTCCTTCCGAAATCAATTTACTTTCTCCATTAGCTAGGTTCAAGAGATAAATCACCGCATTATCCAAGGTGTCTTCCTCAGCTAATTGATAATGAAGAAAATTTCCGTTTTTAGAAAAGCCAAATGACTTTACCCGTTCGAAATCATAGCCTAGAGTACCGTCTAATTTTCTGACAGTAAGTTTTGTTCCATCTGTTTTCTTCGACTTTTCGGTTGATAAGGTAGAATCAGGCTCGATTTCTTCACTAGACTCAGCATCAGCTTTTTTCTCTTTTTTTTCTTTTTTATCCTTTTCAAATTGTATGGCTATCCAACTGCCAGCCTTTTCGGTTAAAGCAAATGACTTCACCCTAGCGATTTTTTCAATAGACTCATTTATCAAAGAATAAATAAAAAGACTATCTGCCGGCAAATCTTCCTTCTTGATTTTTTTTAATTTGAGCATATGAACGGAATCCTTCTGAGGTAAAATCTTTCCTACTGCAAAGGCATCATCAGCAGCAAAATCAAAGGATGATCCCCGAGGAATTATCTTTCTTTTGTCTGGATTTTTGAAAGAAAAAATCTCTAACCTTCCATCTCCATCTTGCCGAGACACTTGAAAGCCAACCCAGTTTCCATTTTTGGTAATTTTCTGAGAAGACAAACTTTCCCAGGCATCATAATCCTCATGAGTAAGCGCTCTTTTTTGCTGTGCAAAAAGAAATTGAGTACCTAGTAGCAATAAAATTACTGAGACTACAAATCCTTTAATCTTCATTGATGTTATGGATTAAGTGTAAATTCCTGTTCGAATAACCCTCCTCTAGTGGAAGACAAGTTGATTTTTCCTTTGACTTCTTCATTTCCCTTTACTGACACTTTGAAGGTGACAGATTTCGTCTCTCCAAGCCCGGTGTAGCCACAGTAAATTGTCTTATCATATAAATTTGGGCTTTCAATTATCACTTTAGCTTCTTGGTAACCTTTCGTCAGTTCCTTATCAAAAGTCAGAGAAACTCGATCTTCCTGAACTATTTTGACCAATTTGGCTTGCTCTAAAGCCACTGGAAGTCCTCCCACATTTTTCCATGAAAGCGTAATTTCAAATTCTCCTTTCGCAGCTTTCTTAACAATAACCTCTTCTACATTCAGTTCAGGAAGTTTTTTAGCCATGGCCAAGTTAAACTGAGCCTGCTTTTTAGCCCAATTCTCCAATTGCCATGTTGGTCCATTTTGTGCAAAAAACTTTGGATGAAATCCGCCTATCTCTACCTCTCCAAGTGTGGGATGAGTCATAGAGGTCCAAGATTTGAACCCTTTGCTTCCATTTTCTTCTTCGTCCCACATTAAAGCGTCATAGTCATCATAGATGCCATCTCCATTGTAGTCTTTCATCGCACCATTATTCCATAATTCATCCCCATACCAGATGGATCCGTAATAGAAATAACCGAAATCGGGACCATGCCCAAAAAGTGGGGTAGGTTTCAATGGGTCTCCCGTCATCCTATTTACTTTGTATCGCGTGGCATACGTTTCGTACACATCACCAGCCCAGGGATAGCCTGTGAAAGAGATCCCCAATTGATCCATTTCCTTATATATTTTTAGATCAGATGGATACATACGTTCTTCCGCTTTGGAGGTAGATGGCGCCCTAAGATGCATAGGAACCCGAGTATCCATAGAGTTTACAACCGAAATATTTGGGTGGGTCAGCATCCACATCACCGTAGCTTTTGATTCAATCTCACTCATAGGAAACTCGCCAGCACCATTTTGAGTGTATCCTCTCCCAGTCAAATCGCCTCCTGTATCTGGTCGCCAGTTTTCAGGGTAATTACGGTGAAGATCCAATCCTCCAATTCCGTCCTCATTATAATCACCGTCCCCATCATTGTCAATTCCTTCAGAATACATTAAATACTCGCCTTTTCCTGGGAATACTCGTTTCATTAACTTGCCTGAGGGATGACTGGGGTCAATGATATAATTAGCTTTTTCGAGCTCTTCTGGAGTTTTTGCTTTTTTTCTAAGCTGGTAGATTATCCCATCGCCATCCAAATCCTCATCCGGATCTTCATCAAGTAGTCCGTCTCGATCATTATCATCCGGCTTGACAGTACTTCTGTTACTTTGGGCTGTGTATAAATAAAGAGTGGATCCATCGGGATTGTTCTGCGGCCGCAAATAAATTGTTTTAGTATCTATCAAATGAGTAATTTCTGGGTCTTTGCCGTAGTTTTCCAACAAGTGTTGCGTCATCCAAAGTAAAGACTCACTACCGGTGATTTCTCCTGAATGACGTCCGCCTTCAAAATAAGCAGCAGGTTTATCTGTGTCCTTACCTGTTTTCTTGTTGGTAAGGGTCATCTGCACTATTGGTCTTCCCTCAAAAGATTTAGCAACCTGATAAAGGTCGATAAGGTCAGGATATTGCTCAGCCCAGACTTCAAACCAATGATACATGACCTCTGCGGTGTGATATTTATCAAAAGTGAGCTTATCTGTCGGTGTATACTCAACCTCTGGAAATTGATGCTTTTGAAAAAATGAGATCCCCTGTCTTTCACCAGCTACCTTGTGAAATTTTAAGTCTGGATCAGTTTCTGTAAAAGTAGGAGCATCAACGAAGGGTTGAATTTGGGCCGAGGTCACTCCAAAAATGAAGGACATTAGAATAATTATTAGCGATTTTTTCATGAGGTTTGGAGTTTTTGGACTTTTCAAAAATAAAAACCCCACTCCTCATTATTCCACCGCTTAAAAAATAAACGTGCTTAACTACAATTATTTGGAAATCACCAATTCAAAAGTTTCTCCCTGATGCATTTCAAAACCCGGGACAGGTTTGCAGTTAGGCATTTTACGAATCATGAAGTCTAATTGCTCTTTTAACCCTTTATCGTTTTCATTGATAAGTTCAAAGCCAACTAATTCACCGAATTCATTCACAGTCAAAAGAACTCTTACTTCTTTTAATTTTACAGATTTTTTAGTTCTGAATAAGAATGGAGAATAGCTATCTATCATGTCCAACATATTATCCGCCCAGGCCCAATGAGACTTGATAGTATCAGCAAACTTATTTTCAAGAGCAGAAAGTGGCGATATTTCTAAGTCATCAGCTTCTGTAGCTATTCTTGAATCATCATCATTGTCAACACTGCTAATGCGAAGATGATTTTAAATAAGGTAATCTTCATGAATAATCTGATCTACTTGAGCAAAAAGTAAGGCTTCAGATATTGGCACTATACAGAAGGCCGCTAAAAATAGAAAAATACGTTTCTGGCTGATCTCAATTTTCTCAACGAATAGAATTATTATCACAATAATACAATAATAATATTTTCATATCCAAAAAAATGTATTTTAAAATTATTGTAGGAAACAAAAAAGTCTTGCCAGAAGCAAGACCCTTTTCAGAATATAAACCCAAATATAACTTTAGAGATTAAAAGTTCGTGATGAATAAATTTAAATTTGGAAATGCACTTCAAACCAAACTTAAATTTGAATATATAGAATAAAAGCAAAATTTTCACCTGCCTTCTACATTGAGTCCAAAGTAAGTAGATTTTACTTTTAATTGCAAATTGAAAAATAAATTTTGCAATATTTTGAACAATCCCTAATTTACAGGCGCATTCATTAACAATCAAATAAATTAACCTAAGAAAAATGGACAAAATTTTGGATATCGACAACATCGACCTCAAGATCATATCGCTTTTGAATGAAGATGCAAAGACTCCCTACACCGAAATAGCCAAAAAAGTATTCGTTTCTTCAGGTACAGTACACGTTCGGATGAAGAAGTTGGAAGATATGGGCATCGTTAAGAGTGCTACTTTGAATATTGATTTCTCAAAGCTAGGGTATGACATTTCAGCTTTCTTAGGAATTTACTTAGAAAAGAGCTCTTTGTACGATTCTGTTATTGAGCATCTCAAAACTATTTCCGAAGTGGTAAGCGCCTATTATACGACTGGCAACTATTCTATTTTTGCCAAAATTATTTGTAGAGACACGAATCACCTTAGGTATGTACTAGATACTATTCAAAAGGTAGAAGGAATAGATCGCACTGAAACTCTAATTGTGCTAGAAGAATCTATCAATAGACCAATTCATTTTTTCGACAAAGAAAAATAGCAATCAAGATTAAATCTAAATAAAGGCTTTTCATTTCAATCGATCAAATCAGGCATTGTCGACTCAATGCCTGATTTTTTTTTTAAAACCTGCCGAAAATAAATAAAAAAGCACTTTTTAATCGAACTTTTATACTCCAAATACTATTTACCACACAAGGAAGAGGCAATATTTTCATTATAATTTATACCTTTGCCACTAAATGTAATTAGTCTAAATAACTCAACTACTATGAGCAAAGACAATCAGATTTTAGAAGATCTAACATCCAAAGAATATGAGCACGGTTGGTCTGTCAATTATGAGACAGACGAAGCTCCTCTTGGACTTTCTGAAGAAATCATTAAGTGGATTTCCGCTAAAAAAGAAGAACCCCAATGGTTATTAGAATGGAGGCTGAAGGCCTATCAAACTTGGTTAGCCATGGAAGAACCCAACTGGGCCAATGTTCATTATCCAAAAATAGATTTACAGTCTTTGAGGTTTTACTCTGCTCCCAAGCAAAGTGGTAAGCCAAAGAACCTGGATGAAGTCGATCCTGAATTGCTGGATATTTACAAAAGACTGGGGATCAACCTCAACGAGCAAAAGCGCCTTCAAGGCATCGCTGTTGATGTTGTTCTTGACTCCGTTTCTGTTGCCACAACCTTCAAAGACACACTTTCTAAATCTGGGATTATTTTCTGTTCATTCAGCGAAGCAGTCAAGGAGCATCCTGATCTAATCAAGAAATATCTGGGTTCAGTAGTCCCCATGACTGACAATTATTATGCGTCGCTTAATTCTGCGGTATTTTCTGATGGCTCATTCTGCTACATTCCAAAAGGTGTTAGATGTCCGATGGAGCTTTCCACCTATTTCAGAATCAATGCAGCGAATACGGGCCAATTTGAAAGAACACTGATCATAGCAGAGGATGAATCTTACGTGTCTTACCTGGAAGGTTGTACCGCTCCTCAAAGAGATGAAAATCAACTTCACGCTGCTGTAGTGGAGATTTATGCCGGAGCTCATGCTGAGGTCAAATACTCTACTGTTCAAAACTGGTTTCCAGGTGATAAAAATGGCAAAGGAGGAATTTATAATTTTGTAACTAAAAGAGGAATCTGTGCGGGAGACTTCTCAAAAATTTCTTGGACTCAGGTAGAAACAGGATCTGCAGTGACCTGGAAATATCCATCTTGTATTTTGAAAGGTGATAATTCCATTGGCGAGTTTTATTCTGTCGCTGTCACCAATAATTACCAACAGGCGGATACGGGTACGAAAATGATTCACATTGGCAAAAACACCAAGTCAAGGATCGTTTCGAAAGGTATCTCCGCAGGTCATTCTCAAAATTCATATAGAGGTCAGGTACAAGTGATGAAGCGTGCTACCAATGCACGTAACTTCTCTCAATGTGACTCTTTACTTATGGGGGATCGCTGCGGTGCACATACCTTCCCATACATCGACATCAACAACTCTACTGCGAAGGTAGAACATGAGGCTACTACCTCAAAAATTGGTGAAGATCAGCTTTTCTATTGTAACCAGAGAGGTATTGCAACTGAGGATGCTGTGGCGCTTATCGTCAACGGCTATGCCAAAGAAGTGTTAAATCAGCTCCCTATGGAATTTGCTGTTGAAGCTCAAAAACTGCTTGCTCTGACGCTAGAGGGATCGGTAGGTTAGGATAATTGTAAAATTGAAAGATTTTAAAACTGAAAGATTAAAAGTATTATGCTTACTATAAAAAATTTGCACGCTTCTATTGAAGGTACTCCCATACTTCGAGGAATCAATTTGGAAGTGAAGGCCGGAGAAGTCCATGCAATCATGGGCCCAAATGGCTCAGGGAAATCTACTCTTGCTTCTGTCTTGGCAGGCAGAGAAGAATATGAAGTAACACAAGGTGAGGTCACATTCAAGGGTAAAAACTTATTGGAGTTGTCTCCCGAAGTCAGAGCCAGAGAAGGAGTATTTTTGGCTTTTCAATATCCGGTGGAAATACCCGGTGTGAGCTCTACTAATTTCCTCAGAACTGCCGTAAATCAAGTAAGAGAATATCGTGGAGAAGCTCCTCTTGATGCTGTTAAGTTTCTAAGCTTAATGAAGGAAAAAATGAAACTCGTTGAGATCGATCAGAAATTACTGAGCAGAGCGCTAAACGAAGGTTTTTCAGGCGGTGAGAAAAAGAGAAACGAGATTTTCCAAATGGCTATGCTATCTCCAACACTCTCCATCTTAGATGAAACAGACTCAGGTTTAGATATCGATGCGTTACGTGTAGTTTCTAATGGGGTAAACCAATTGAAATCAGATGAGAATGCCACCATTATAGTGACGCACTATCAAAGGTTATTAGACTATATCGTTCCTGATTTTGTCCATGTGTTGTATAATGGAAGAATCGTGAAGTCAGGCAACAAGGAACTTGCTATGGAGCTGGAAGAAAGGGGCTACGACTGGATCAAAGAAGAAATAGATTCAAAAGCAACTGTTTGATTTTCATTCTAAACTACAACCCATGAGTACGCTTATAAAGCAAGAAATCCTTGAGAATTTATTGAGTCATACCGGAAGTGGATTTGAAAAACAAAGAGCTTCAGCCATTGACACATTAAGATCACAAGGACTACCAACCAATAAATCTGAGGAGTACAAATTCACTGCGATCACTAAAAAGATTGAAAAAGGAATTGAAAACTTTGAGCCGGCAGCAGCTTTCACTATTACTTCAGATCAGGTTAAAGAAAATGTGTTTGAAGGATTTGATGGTGTAATACTAGTGTTTGCTAATGGAACCTATCTACCTTCACTTTCTTCGGAAATCGAAGGTTTGGAAATCTCACACTTTTCAGAAAAGCCAGAGCTGGCAATAGGAAGCATTGCAAAACCAGAGAAAGATCCCTTCTGTGCACTGAATCAAAGCACCTTTGAAGAAGGACTTTTCATAGGAGTTCCAAAAAACACTCAATTCAGAAAACCTGTTCTTTTACTAAATTTCTATCAGGCCAATTCAGGTCATGTGATTCAACCGCGTCTCTGGATTGAAGCCGGTGATTTTGCGGAAATTACATTTATCAATCATACTGTTAATTTGAGTTCTTCTCCATATCTGCTAAATAAGGTAGTGGAAATAAAAGGAGGCATAAATTCTCAAATCAGATATTATAGGCTGCAAAATGACGGAGAAAATGCCATCGAAATCAGTAATTTAGAAGCTGACCTTCATAAAGACGGGAAATTTACCTCAGTGACCATCTCACTATCCGGCGACATGGTACGAAATAATCTCAGTATCAATATTTTGGGAAGCAATTCGGAAGCTAACATGTATGGCCTATACCTACTAAATGGCAAAACTCACGTCGATAACCATACCAACGTGGACCATACCGTAGCAAATTCCGAATCCAATGAACTATATAAAGGAATCTTAGCCGACCGCTCCAGAGGAGTATTCAACGGTAAAATTTTCGTTCGCCAAGACGCTCAAAAAACTAACGCATTTCAACAGAACAACAATATCCTGCTTTCAGAAGATGCAACAATAAACACTAAGCCTCAATTAGAAATTTGGGCTGATGATGTCAAATGTTCTCATGGTTGTACTACGGGTCAGCTAGACGAAGAGGCCTTATTTTATCTTCAGGCTAGAGGAATAGCCAAAGATCATGCAAAAGGACTGTTGCTATATGCGTTTGCAGGAGAAGTAGTAGATCATATAACTGATGAGAGTTTTAGAGATTATTGCATCGCACAAGTACATCAACGACTAGGAAGTAACTTCTAAAAATATGGGACTAGACATTACAAAAATTAGAGACCAGTTTCCAGTTCTTCATCAAGAAGTGAACGGGAAACCATTGATCTATTTGGACAATGCTGCTACTACCCAGAAACCAAAGTCAGTAATAGAGGCACTTTCGAAGTATTACCAAATGGATAATTCAAACATCCATAGAGGAGCTCATACTCTTGCTGATCGAGCTACTAGGCATTTTGAAGAAACCCGTGAGGCGGTTAGAACATTCATAAATGCCAATGAGTCTGCTGAGGTGATCTTTACAAAAGGCACTACAGAAAGTATCAATTTGGTAGCGGCTACTTTTGGAAGAAAGTTTGTCAAAAAAGGGGACGAAATAATCATTTCTACATTGGAACATCACTCCAACATAGTGCCTTGGCAGATGTTGTGTGAAGAGAAAGGTGCACTGTTAAAAGTGATACCTATTAATGAAGCTGGAGAAATTATTTTTGAGGAATTCGAAAAACTTCTTTCCTCTAAAACAAAAATTGTAAGTATCGTACATGCCTCCAACGCACTTGGAACTATAAATCCAGTCAAAAAAGTTATTCAAGCCGCACATAATGTTGGAGCGAAAGTACTTTTGGACGGAGCGCAAAGTAGTACCCATCTCGAGATTGACGTTCAGGAATTAGATTGTGACTTTTTTGCGTTCTCTGCGCACAAACTTTATGGCCCTACAGGATTAGGTGTTTTGTATGGTAAAAGAGAAGTATTTGAATCCATGCCACCTTATCAAGGAGGCGGTGAGATGATCAGAGAAGTAACTTTCGAAAAAACCACTTACAATGATATACCTTTCAAGTTTGAGGCAGGTACACCAAATATTGCAGATGTAATCGCTTTCAAAGCTGCTCTTGATTTTATGAATCAAATTGGAAAAAAGGAAATTAAGAAGCATGAAGATCAACTTTTGCAGTATGCTGTGGAGCAATTGAGTCAGATCAAAGGTTTTATTCCAGTTGGAACAGCGAAAGAAAAAGTGAGTGTAGTTTCATTTAACATCAATGCAATGCATCCCTACGATGTTGGGGTAATGCTTGATGCCAATGGAATAGCGGTAAGAACTGGTCATCATTGCACACAACCCCTAATGAAAAGATTAGAAATAGAAGGAACTGTGAGAGCTTCATTTTCTGTTTATAATTCAAAATCTGAAATTGACAAATTGGCGGAGAGTGTACGTCGAATCGCCAGAATAAAAAATAAATGAGTAGCATAGAGGAAGTTCAAGAGGAAATTGTTTCAGAGTTTGAAATTCTGGGAGATGATAAGGAGTCTACGATTTATTATATCATGGAATTGGGTGAAAGTTTAAAGAATTTCCCTGATCGTGAGCGAGTAGAAGAGAATATCATCAAGGGGTGCCAATCTAAAGTATGGTTAATTGCTGAGCAGAAGGATGGCAAAATTGAATTTCTCGCAGATTCAAATACAGATATCACAAAAGGGTTAATCACACTTTTGCTAAGGGTATTGAACTATAGAAGTCCTGAGGAGATTATTAATGCAAAGCTCAATTTTGTAGAAAGAATAGGAATGGGCAACATCATCGGCAGTCAACGTTCAAATGGATTTGCCTCCATGATCAAAAGAATAAAATTGTATGCAGTGGCGTTTCAAGCCAAGAAAAATGTCTGATACCATGTCAATAGAAAATACACCAGAAACACAAACAACCGAGATTACAGACCTTAAGGAAAAAGTGCTTCAGGCCATTAAATTGGTTTACGATCCCGAGATTCCAGTCGATGTTTACGAGTTGGGATTGATTTATGAGATTACAGTTTATCCTGTCAATAATGTGTATGTATTGATGACACTGACCTCGCCCAATTGTCCATCTGCGGAATATATCCCGACAGAGGTCAAAGACAAGATTCAGCAGATCCAAGGCATTAATAATGTGGAAATAGAATTGACATTCGATCCACCGTATTCTCAGGATATGATGTCTGAGGCCGCCAAATTGGAATTGGGTTTTTTATAATATTGAACTTTAAAAATTAGTATACTATGTATCCAGAAGAATTGATTGCTCCAATGAGAGCGGAACTTTCAAGTGTAGGGTTTGAAGAATTCAAAAGTGCCGACCAGGTAGAAAAGCATTTAAGCCCCGATCATAAAGGCACTACTTTCGTAGTAGTAAATTCAGTATGTGGTTGCGCTGCTGGAGCTGCAAGACCGGGAATAATCCAGGCCTTAGAAAATACAAAAGCTAAGCCTGCAACGTTGGCAACAGTTTTTGCAGGTAATGACAAATCAGCAGTGGACAAATTACGAGAGCTATGCCTACCCTATCCCCCGTCTTCTCCTGCCATGGCATTATTCAAGGACGGAGAATTGGTGCATTTTGTAGAAAGACACCATATTGAAGGTCGAAGCGCTCAGATGATCGGAGATCATTTAGTCGAAGTATTTGAGCATTTCTGCGTATAAAAATTAGCCCTTAGGGGCTTTTTTTTGTTGGAATATAAAACCATTAGAAATCAGATGTAGTTTAGAAGAATGATTACTCGGATTATTTATAAAAAATACTCATAATTGGGCTTTCCGTAATTTAAATACTCCTCCCGACACATTCTTGAGCTATTTACCAATCTGTTTTCATTACCTTAAGAACCTGTTAAAAGGTTTTTTTACATAAGTAACCCAAACACTAATTTATATGTCTGAATCAGCCAAACTTATTTACCAAGGACAAGAATACGAATTCCCAGTAATCACTGGTACCGAAAATGAATCTGCAATTGATATCGCAAAATTAAGGGCTTCTTCTGGACTTATTACCCTTGATCCTGGGTATAAAAATACTGGGGCTACGACCAGTGCAATTACTTTTTTGGATGGGGAAGAGGGGATTCTTCGCTATAGAGGTTATAGAATTGAAGATCTGGCAGATAAGTCTAGTTTCTTAGAGGTCTCTTACCTTCTCATTTACGGAGAATTGCCTACTCAAGCTCAGTATGAAGGTTTTTCTAGAGAAATCACGCATCACACCCTAGTTCACGAAGACATAAAGAAAATTCTGGAAGGATTTCCATCCAACGCCCACCCGATGGGAGTCTTGTCGTCTTTGATATGTGCACTCACAGCCTTTTATCCAGCTTCTCTGAATCCTAATAGAAGCGAGGAGGAGATAAATTTAAGCATCATTCGCCTCATCGCTAAAATGCCAACCTTTGCAGCTTGGGCATTCAAGAATGAGATGGGACATCCGGTGAACTACCCAGACAATTCCTTAGATTATTGCTCAAACTTTCTGAAAATGATGTTTGCACTTCCAGCTGAGAAGTATGACGTGGATCCTATTGTGGCCGCTGCTTTGGACAAGTTACTTATTCTTCATGCTGATCACGAGCAAAATTGTTCTACCTCTACCGTCCGGATTGTAGGTTCTTCACAGGCTAGCATTTATGCCTCAATTTCTGCTGGCATCAACGCATTATGGGGTCCACTACATGGTGGAGCCAATCAATCTGTCATTGAGATGCTGGAAGCTATCAAAGCCGACGGTGGTGATGCTAAAAAATATCTAGATAAAGCTAAAGACAAGAACGATCCTTTCAGATTAATGGGTTTTGGACATAGAGTTTATAAAAACTTTGACCCAAGAGCTAAAATTATTAAGAAAGCTGCTGATGACGTATTAGAAAAATTAGGCGTGAATGATCCTATTTTAGATATCGCAAAAGAATTGGAACATGCGGCATTGAACGATCAATATTTCATTGATAGAAAATTATATCCTAATGTTGATTTCTACTCTGGAATAATCTACAGAGCCTTAGGAATTCCTACAGATATGTTTACAGTGATGTTTGCACTTGGAAGACTTCCTGGATGGATAGCTCAGTGGAAAGAAATGCGTGAAAATGGCGAGCCAATCGGCAGACCAAGACAGGTATATACTGGTTCAAATCAACGTGACTACGTTTCTATGAACAAGCGTTAAGCTCAAACTTTTGATAAAAACAGAAAGGCCAACTCATTGCAGCTGGCTTTTTTGTTATATCAAAAAAAAGTCGCTTGATAAAAAAGATAGTATAAGTTTTATATAATTGAAGGCTAAGTGTTTGTTTACTTTTTACACTAGGATAGCTTTCAGCCAATTACATTATCTAATAATTTCACCCACTCACAATATCCCATATGTCAACTACCCTAAATGAAGCAGTAGCCATAACCAAAACTTTTACTTCAAAGCCTAGCAATGAGGAGCTCTTAAAACTTTATGGTATATATAAACAAGCTACCGAAGGAGACAACAAAGCTGAGCGCCCAAAAGGATTTGACTTTAAAGCTGGTGCGAAATATAATTCTTGGATGAAATATGTAGGAAAGACGAAAGAAGAAGCTTCACGAGAATACATAAAATTAGTCGATGAGTTATCCAAAGAATATCGCAAAAATTCTAACGGGGAATTATGGACTCTCAAACCTTGTCCAAGGTGGGATCACTTTGGAAATTTATTCTTCCTGACTAGTGTGATTTCTTCCGAACTTGGACGCAATGAAACTCCCAACTATCAACTGTTGAATATGATAAATCATCACAGGAAGGAGGACTAACCCGAAGAGAGCTGGATCAGGGAAGATCACTTTTCCGATAACTACTCCTTGCATCAGAGATTTTTTGGATCCGCAGAATAAGGCAGTAATTCTATCTTGCCAATTGAATCCTAATAGCTTGGAAAGAAGCCCGACGACGCCCCAAACTATGAAAAATAACGCCAACATAGTAGCACCCACTTCAAGCAATACAGATGCTTTATAAGGGGAGAATACTTCTTGAGAAAAGGATTGTGCAAAGGAGGTAAATACAATAATCATAATCACGGCCTGATCAAAATATTTAATAAACCCTATGTGCTTGGCAATCTTTGGATATAGCCATCGATGGATCAATACTCCCAAGACAACAGGCATAAGAACTTTAAGGGCAAGTTCTCCAAAAGTAGCACCAAAGTCCATTTGGATATTCGCAGAGTCAGCCAAAAATCCCATCCAAACTGGAGTAATGACCACCCCTATCAGGCTGGATATGCTGGCGTTAAATATTGCCGCAGGAACATTGCCTTCCGCAATAGAAACCATTACAACAGAGGCACTCACTGTAGATGGCAATACTGATAAGTAAGTAATCCCCAACTGAAAATCTTTATTGATCCACGGCATCATAGGCAACAACACCATTACTATTATGGGAAAAATCACAAAAGTAGTCAACTGTATTAATACGTGAAGCTTCCAGTTCTTTAGTCCGATTTTTAACTGAGTTGGATTCAATTTTACGCCGTAAAAGAAAAAAACTAAGCTTATTCCAATGTCAATAATTGGTTTCCAAGGCACTGGAGATTCTCGGGATCCAAAAAATGGGAATAACCAAGCAGCTAGAATTGCCAAGAGTAACCCAACCAAAAAACCATTTATTCCAACTCTGTTGAGGGTTTTTCCCAGTTTTGCGATCATTAGGCAATTAGTCTTTTGAAGTTGTCGCATAAGATAGCTGTTGCAATAGCCACATTGAGAGATTCGGCCTGACCAAAGCCTGGAATAGTCACCTTCTGCGTGACAAAACTCTCTAACTCAGCCGATATTCCTTTTGACTCATTTCCCATCAGAATAATTCCAGGTGTTAGATTAGACATCGTATGGATATCGGTTCCATTCAAAAATGCACCATAGATGGGTTTTTTCCATCTCTGAAACACAGTACTTAACTCTTCATAAAAAAACTCTACACGGGTAAATGAGCCCATGCTAGCTTGTATCACCTTTGGGTTATAGAAATCTGCAGATTGAGAAGAAAGCACAATTTTTTTTATGCCATACCAATCTGCTATTCTAATGATAGTTCCGAGATTCCCAGGATCACGCACATCATCTAAAGCAATTACCAATTCGTATTCCGTGACCTGAAAAGAGTTGTTAGGTTTCATTCTGACAATTGCAAGTGCAGTATCATTACTTTGATATTGACCCAAACTTTCAAGCTGCTTCTGTGAAGCAATTTGGTAGTGGACTTTTGTGTCTTGTATTAATTTACGGTGAGTGTCCAGAAAAGTCTCTGTGCCTACAAGTAGTTCCACTCCGAAATTAGACCCAAGTACTTCTAGCACACTTTTTTCTCCTTCTACAAAGAACTGACTTTCCTGGGTTCGGAATTTCTTCTGATGTAAGGATTTTATAAACTTAACTGTATTTTTGCTAAGCATTCGGATCGACTCTTCCATTTTGAAATTCAACAAATATATACTTTTTCTCGCTCTCCTCGGATCATCATTAGGGTGTTCGGTCACCAAAAACCTTGAAGAAAACGAGTATGCGCTAGTTAAAAATGAGCTGGAAGGAATCCAAAAAACTGATGTTCAGGATCTTGAACAACTTTTTATCCAAAATCCCAACACATTTATACCCTTTACTCATTCCTCTGTTGGGGTGTCAATCTATAGATTTGGTAAACTTTTCTACGATAGTGCGCAAGTTCACAACGAGCTAAAAGGGGAAAACTCAGCTCTCCAATTCGTGAAAGATAGCTTGACAAACGATTCAAAAAATACAAAACTTCAAAAACAACGTGACAAATTAGAATCAAAAATTAAAAATCTCGAAGAGCTGGATGAATATGGAAATTTCTTGATGAGAACAGGTAATCCCATCAGCGTCTTGGATAGCTCAATGATGGATCGAACTTCTAAAGAAATTGATGGATATCTTCAAAACAAGGGATTTCTCGACGGCAAGGTAGAATACAGTGTTACTACAAAGAAAAAAAAGGCTGTAGTGACGTATTTAATCACTGAGAACAAACCTTACTATGTAGATTCAATCACAATTAGCACTGAAAATGAAGGGATAATTAGGTTATTAAATCAGACTAAAAATGAATCTTTTCTAAGAAAAGACAAAATTTATGATCAAGACGATTTCGTAAGAGAGAGAAGTAGAGTCGAGGAGCTGCTGAAAAATAACGGTTACTACATGTTTTCTAACACCTTCATAGATTATAATCTATACTATGATACTGCCTCCAAAAAAATCAATGTTGAGGAAAGGATTTTCAAACCTTCATTTGCTGAGAAGCACGAAGTTTTTACAATAGATTCGATCACTTTTAGAGTGTCACCCCCTACTGATGATTTTGTAGATCGAAAAGTGGAAAATCAATTTAATAACATTGACTTTAGTTTTTACAGAGATCGTTTTTCGGAAAAAATTCTTTCCTCTAGGGTATTTTTCCAGAAAGGCACTCCATATAGAAGAGTTGATATTATAGAAACGCAAAAGCAACTGAGCAACTTGGATTTGTTTCGATTCATAAATATTTCTTTTGATACGCTGGGCACTTCTTTAACCGCTAAAATATTAACACAGCCCAATAAAAAATATCAGTTGACCAACCAGCTAGGGCTAAGCGTTACAGAGCAATTACCTGGACCATTTTTTAGTGCATCCTTAAGAAATAGAAATTTCTTTAGGGCTGGAGAGATTCTTGAATTCAATTTTAGAGCTGGCCTAGAAGGTGTTGCTTCGGCCACAGATCAAGGTGTATATCAAAGCAAAGAGTTGGGTGTGTCAGCATCCATTATTTTTCCGAGATTTCTTATACCTTTTTACCCTTCCAGTCTCCAATCATATGGAAAATATAACCCAAACACGAGGTTAACATTTGGGTACAATTACACCAATAGGCCTGAGTACATCAGAAGTGGAATCAATGGATTACTTTCTTACACATGGGCTACTAGAGGAAATCGGCATCAATTCACCATTAATGCAGCTGACCTTAATTATATACGAACGCCTAAAATTTCTCCGAACTTTTTAACTCTCCTTACAGATTTAGAAAATCAGGGAAACAATTTGATTTGGTCATTTTTACCCTCATTTGTAAGCAGCATTTCGGCTCAATCTATTATAAACTTCAATAATTACGGAAATTACGGAGTAGACAAATCTTCCTTTCTCAAGCTATTTGCAGAAAGTGGTGGAAGCACCCTGAATTTAATCAAAACTGCCAGCAACGATCAAAATATCAACTTTGCAAAATTTCAATGGTTAAAATTTCAGGCTGATTTCAGAAGATATTATCCTATTAATGTAAAATCGACGGTGGCGTACCGGGCTAATTTTGGCATCGCAAAACCCTATGGAGTAAGCAATGGAGTATTGCCTTATGAAAAATACTTCTTTGCAGGAGGTGGCACGAGTATCAGAGCATGGCAGGCAAGACGCTTGGGACCTGGAAGTTATACCCCACCAATTGGACCAAGAGGTAGATATGACTATTCATTTGAGCAACCAGCTGAAATGTTATTTGAGACCATGCTTGAGTATAGAAGAAATCTTGCAGGATACTTTGACCTAGCTTTATTCATTGATGCAGGAAACTCTTGGGTTATCGGAGTGGATAATTCCAGACCCGGTGCGGATTTCAGATTTGACCGATTTTACAAAGAAATTGCATGGGGTTCGGGTATAGGATTGAGAATGGATTTCGATTTTCTAGTAATCCGACTTGATTTAGCCACAAAAGCAGTGGATCCATCTATGCCCCTGGGAGAAAGATGGGTTTTAGACAATATCTCCTTCAAAAATCTATTTGGGATAAAAGGACAAACCGTACTCAATTTTGGAATCGGTTATCCATTCTAATAAAATATAAAAATGGCAAGAAAGACTAAAGAAGAAATTGCAGCGATCTACCAAAAAATGCAGGATTACATCTGCCAAGAACTGACTATATCTGATGGAGACGGCAAATTCGTTGAAGACAAGTGGGAAAGAGAACTTGGTGGAGGCGGAAGGACAAGAACTTTTTCTGGTGGAAAAATTATTGCAAAAGGTGGGGTGGCATTTTCTGCTGTCTATGGCCCTACTCCAGATAAAATTCTAAAAAAACTTAACCTAGATAAAGCTGAATTTTTTGCGACAGGGGTATCGATAGTTCTTCACCCAGCTAGTCCCATGGTACCAATCATTCATATGAACATCCGGTATTTCGAAATGGAAAATGGTGTCCACTGGTTTGGAGGAGGCATCGATCTTACGCCTCATTATATTGTGCCAGAGGATGCTCAACATTTTCATCAGGAAGTGAAAGAGGTCTGCGGTAACTATGACAGCACCTATTATCGAAAATTTAAGAGCTGGGCAGATGATTATTTCTATTTAAAGCATAGAGATGAAACCAGGGGTATAGGAGGAATATTCTATGATAGACTTTCAGCAGATTCAGAGGATCATTTTGAGCAGATATTAGAATTTAGTCTCGCGATTGGTAGACTTTTCCCTAAGGTCTACGGACATTTTATGAAAAAGAATAATTCTCTACCTTATGGGGAAAAAGAGAAGACATGGCAAAATCTTCGAAGAGGCCGCTATGTAGAATTTAATCTACTTTGGGATGCCGGTACCAAATTCGGACTAGAAACAAATGGCCGCACAGAAAGCATATTACTCAGTATGCCTCCATTGGCATCTTGGGAATATATGCAAAGTCCAACTGAAGGGTCAGAGGAAGCATTCACACAGCAGCATCTCAGAAAAGGAATAGATTGGTTATCGTTTGAAAGATGATAGATAAACTAATATCATGGGATGAGGAGATATTCCTTAAATTGAATTCAATACATGCTGATTGGATTGATCCTGTTGCCAATATTATTTCAGGAAACGTGGTCTGGATTCCTCTATATATTATTTTGATATATTTTATATATCAGACAGATGCCAAAGAAATCTGGTGGGTATTGGGAGGAATAGCACTTACTATATTAATGGCTGATCAGTTTACCTCAGGCTTTATGAAACCTTATTTTGAACGCTTGCGACCTTGTCACGATCCAAGATGGGTTGAAATAGTGCATACCTATAAAAGGTGTGGCGGCTTATATGGATTCGCTTCATCTCATGCAGCTAATACATTTGGGGTAGCCATATTTTTAAATTTAAAAATGAATGGAAAAATTAGATATCTTACTTTCCTTTTCCTTTGGGCATCGGTAGTGTCTTATTCTAGAATATATTTAGGCGTACATTATCCTCTTGACATACTTGTCGGAGGCATGGTTGGGTTGATTGCTGGTTTTATTTCATGGATTTTGATCGTATTCATAAGGCGTGAAATTTTTAAATTTATTTTAAGATAGTAGTCTTGGATTAGAATATATAACTCATACCCTCAATAAATTTAATTCTACTCTTAAGTTCGTGGCTACTTTGAATTTTAATAGGCTTAAATAGTAATGGACATAAAATCTCGCATTTGATGTAGTCTGAATATCAGGAATCTATCACATTAATTTATCTAGAGGCCAGATTTTAAGTGGCTAACTTAAATTAATTTCGTGGTAGCGCCAAAACACATTAAGTTGATTACTGACAACTTCCAAGATTATTCCAATCAAAAAAATTATAGTAAGATGGAGTGAAATAACATCGATCCTACATCAAAAAGACCTAATAAATTTTATTTTAAACACAAATATCCACTTTGGATTATTTTTTTTACGGGGATAAAAGTGAATTTGTATATATTTTTTAAACAATACATATTTTGAAAGGTTTGCAAAATGCGGCAGACTCAGTACCTCAGTTTTTAAATAAATTAGGTCAGTCTGGTATTGGAGATAGACTTGGTTACCAGAATTACTTGAAATTTATACTCTGAAAAAATTCATTCAAAATCCATTTTATCTTCATAAAGATATTTGAGTAAAAATATCTCGATATGAGATCTTGCTATTTGAGATGTGTTGCGTTCTGCCCTTTGTACTTCATAGGACGTCTAAATGCAAATCATATAAAGCTCAATGAATTAGCTAGGTTTCGCTACTTCAATAAACAACATAAATTGAAGTTAGCTCAACTTTTGATTAGAATATAGAGTTAGACCTACCCTTGAAAAATTCATAAACAATTTCCTTTCCAGTAACGTCAAAATCTTCTGAAGACAATAATGAACTACTCGACCTTTCTGATCACAGCCATGGCTTGTAGTAAGGTTTTCATTCACTCATAAAAATGATTATTTACACATGAGAAAAAATTTACTACTAGTGGTTTTGACTTTTGCCTGGCTGAGTGCAGCTGCACAAGTGACCACCATCAATCTCGATTTGGTGACGGGCAAAATAAACGGCGGAAATCCGCTTCCATCTGAAGAAGAACTCTATGTTCAAGGAGCAATTCCTGAACAAATAGAAATGGTAAAGTTATTTCTTTATCAGGTGGACAAATCGGAGAAGTCAGGACGCACTTATTTCTGGAAAGCCCCATTTGGATATCAAGATCTGTCATTCCAGATATTTGTTTCAAATCCACTGAGAGCAAATGAAGAATATCACCTCGAATTTGGCTACTACCAAAAAGCAGGTGAAGTGCAGATAGAAGAAGTCAGAGAGTTGATTCACCAAAACATAAAATCCTATCTAAGTACTCTCACAAGTATTAATAGAAGTGGAATAAAGTTCTCTGAATCTGATGAGGTCTTAATTTCCAATCTTACTAAAATAGTGAATCAAGGAGCCTATTATTTTGAATTACCTAATGGAAATATATTTCCGGGATTTAGTGATATCTCAAGAGCTAAGCTAGACCAGCGAAGTAAATTGAAGATGGGTAAAGCTAAATTTAATGTGATTGGTCTCAACAAAAAAGACAACACCAGAGCGGTTTACGCAGATGATTATATCACGGAGTTAGAACACATACTTTTTTCCGAAGTTGATCAGTATTTAAGTCCGAATATGCTTGTCCGAATAGATGAGAAAGTATTTGATCAATATAAAACCGAAAAGAAACCCAATTCCTTACCCATTAATATAGGCTATGGAGCTATTTCTTTAAGTAAAGGTATTCCAGACCAAGAATATGTCACTAGCCCTTATGTGGGTGTTTCTTTTCCTTTAGGAAACAGGACCTTCGCCAAATTTATGAACAACATGTCTATCTCAACAGGATTTTTTATCTCCGGAAATATGAAGAATCAATTGAATGAAAAAATTTCAGGTCCGGTACTGGATCGCCCAATTTATGTTGGTCTAGGGTATAACTTCTTTCGATTCATTAGACTAAATGCCGGTGGTACTTTTATCACCACCGAGCAACTCAGAGGGACAAAACAACAATCATTTCAACCTTTTGTAGGCGTGAGTGCAGAATTAAATCTTTGGTTGGGAATCGGAGAAAAGAAATAAGGTCATGAAAAAGATAAGCTTATTAATTATCGCTTTGGCATTTGCGTTTACAGCTCAGGCACAACTATTCGGATACAAATGGAGATTTGGAGTCAGCGCAGGAACAACTAATTATATTGGAGATATTCGCCCAATGAAAATCGACAACTTTAAAGATTTCACCAAGCTCTATAAAAGATATGAAGCTTACTCTGATCAACTTTCTTATCAGGTTTCATTAGAATATGCACTGGGAAAATCTGTCGGACTGATGCTTTCCGGAGGTACTTATCAATTTGGATCCAGTGATAGATTTATCAAAAATGATGGTCAGCTATATTCAGAAAGTCCAACCTTTGATAGAGCTCTCAACTTTCAGACAGATCTGTACGATGCAGGATTGTCATTAGTATTTAAGCCTGACAATAACTGGTTGTTGTCCGGCAAATCTTTTTTCGCACCTTATTTCACAGTAGGAATTGGTGTTCAGAATTTCAAAGTCAAGGGTGATTTATTGGATGCTATTGGCAACCGATACGACTACACCAACACGTCTTTAATTCCTGATGGAAAATTTGAAACCAACTTGACCAACCTCCATACTGAAAATCCCAGCGGATATGAGACCATTACGATGTATGCAAATTTGGGATTGGGAGTTCGCTTTAGAATTACAAAAAGTATAGAATTATTTGCTCAGTCAGATTTCAAAAGAGCAGCTACTGATTACCTGGATGATGTATCCGGGAAATACAGAAATGTATATGATAGCGATTTTCAACGATACGCAGCTAAGCCGGGAACCAACAGAGTGTCTTCGGACAATCCCTATAGAGGAATGAATAACGACAGAGGCGACTGGTACATCTATCACGGAGTAGGAATTAAATTAAGTTTGGGAGCAAACAAAAAATCTTTCAACCCTCCAGTAATCTCTCAAAGATATTTTTACACTCCTACTGAGGGTTCCCAAAAACAAATTGTCAAAAAGGATTCGTTAGTAACTCCAATTCCTCAATCAATTACGAACAATTATATCACCGTAATTCAACTACCTTCTAACGGTATTAAACCTAATCAACCAACGAAATCGGTGACTGACTCTGCAACTTTGGTAAGAATTCAGTTTCAAATTGACTCATTGACAGACAAAAGAAGCTCTCTTTCGGGTAGTAAGCAAGAATTCGCTACTTCATTAAATGATCTTGATCAAGCCATTGTACTAGCCAAGGAAGACACGACGTTATCTGAAGAAATCACAAAGGCACGTATTCAAACAATTGAAAATCGGCGTAATCAGCTCATTTCACAGAATGATCAAATTAGTGCTGCATTTACCGAAAATGAGCTAAAAATAGATTCACTAAGTAATTTGAGAAGCGCTGCTGATTCAATGTCTACCTCAATGGAAAACACTGGCATTACCGGTTCGATGATAAGTGAAATTCTTGTCTATCCTGGACAGGTGAGTAGAATACTATATTCTTTTAATGTACAGAGAGCCTATTTAGATTCGGCATACAAGAATTACTATAATTTGCAGCCAGTCAGCTATCAGCAGCCTATTGCAAATATTGCTCAATTTCGGAATACCGATGGTGTTCCTACAGCAGCTAATATGATGACTAATGAAAAATTTCAGAATGAAATGCAGTCTTTTAAAAAGGATATCCTTTCTTCTCAGGCGAGAAGAGATTCTGCAATGATAATGGCCTTTTCATCTCAAACTAGGACGGTATCAGGGGAAGAATTAGCACGGTATCAACCCCAGCAAATTCAGTATACGACCGATCATCCTTTAGATAGTAAAACATCTAAAAGGTTAAGGAAAAATAGAGTGAAGCAGGAACAATTACATGAAAAAAATAACGAGATCCTTAAAGATGCAATTCTTGTTGGTGGTGCAGCAGCCACTACAGCCGCAATTAGCAGTAGTGGTAAGAAGAAAGAAGCATCTGAAAACACTGAAAATGAATCAGCTCTTCGTGAGAGAATAGCCCAAGATTCAATACTTATAGATAGCCTATCTAATGTTAAAATAATCGCAGATACGATTGTGACAGCGGCAGATACAATTACTGTAATAAAAGAAAATCAGATTAAAACCCTTCTGGATCAAAGCAAGATTGAAGTGTATTTTGAAGTAAATAAGTCAACACTCAATGCACAAGAAATTGAAAAAATTCTACCTGTAGCGAAGTTTATGGAAGAAAATCCTGAAGTTAAAATAGATCTTATTGGATTTGCAGATAATACCGGATCAATCCAATACAATCTTGCTTTGACAAAAAAACGCGTACAGGAGGTAGTAAAGGTACTAATCGAAAAGTTTGGGATAGACCCTGAAAGAATTGAAGAAAGTAACGGAGGCTTAATTATTAGAGGAAGTACAAAAGGATCTCAAGAAACTGATCGTAAAGTGGAAATTCGGGTAAACAATATTTGATTCTAAAATAATAGAACAACTGAGTACACTAAATTGGATTGCCTATAAATTATCTAGTATTGTTACGTATAAAAAAAGCTATTCAAAACATGCAATTCAAAACTAGTCAATTATTAATCATATATGTCTGGTATCAAATGAAAACTAGAGAGGTAGAACTGTTGCAATTTCTGGCTGCAAATTAACTTGCTATAATAACTGAATTCCCCACCCCTATTGAGAGAGAATTCAGGTGAAGGTAATTTATGCTTAAGGGTCTGATCATAGTGAGAAATTCCCTGGTCTTATGAGATTTGCCAATTAAGGGCAGAAAGTGGATCCAGTTCCTGGATAGTTACCATGGGCTCGATTACTTTAAATGAAAAATAAGTACAAAAGCATCTAGGATTTAAAAGTTCTAGATGCTTTTTGTTTTCTTTACCATTTCAAAATTACTGCTGTCTAACTAATGTACTTCAGGAAGAAGACTTTGAATACGTATACTTCGTTCTTAATAGGTAGTTTCTGCCTTCTATTTTCCCTGGATTCTCTTGCACAGGAACAGGACACGAGTAAAATGAAACAATTAAAGCGTGAATATTTCAATAAACACACATCTCAGGGGTTTATCTTTAAGACAGAGGATGAACGATTCGAAATGCAAATTGGAGCGAGATTACAGCTCAGATTTTCTTTGCCGGATGATCAAGATCCAGTGACGTTTGCGGATTTCACAAATCAAGATTTTGGTGTTTTCAAAATCAATAGAGCACGGCTAAAAGTTGGAGGACATGCATATCAGCCTTGGCTCAAATACTATTTTGAATATGAACTTAGCCGCAGCATTCTATTGGATTATAGGGTTATGATAGAAAAGTGGCCGTGGTTAAACATCAAGGCAGGACAATGGAAGGTTGAATTTACCAGAGAACGCTATATAAGCAGTGGCAATCAACAATTGGTTGATAGATCCTTGGTCAATCGCACGTTTACTATAGATAGGCAACAAGGAGTTGAAGTTTTAGGAAATTTAGATGGAGGTGGAATCGCAAATTTCGATTATTGGCTTGGCATATTTACTGGTACAGGAAGGGGAGCTACTCAAAATGATGACAAGAAAATGATGTACTTTGGAAGATTCCAATGGAATTTCTTAGGTAGAGAGTTACCCTTCTCTGGTGGAGATTTAAATATTTCTCCTCAACCGGCGGGGATTATAGCATTTGCTGCTGTCAATAACAACAGTCCATATACAGCATTTTCAAGCATGGGAGGGGCTCAATTGAATGGTTTTGAAGGAACAAATGACAGTCAATATAAAGTCAATCAATTTCAAATCGAATCTGCTTTTAATTATAAAGGTTTCACCTGGTCATCTGAATTTCACCGGAAAAATATTTACGATAATTTCGACAAAACTTCTACAGAACTTGGAGGCTTTTATGTGACCACAGGCTATTTCTTTGGTCAGATTTTAGATTTCTGGCCAGAACCACTGGAGATGGCTGCAAGATATGCGGTAATTAAGCCGGATCTTTCAGCTCAAAACAATGAGCAGATTGAGGCTGGTGTTGCGCTAAATTATTTTTTCGCGGCTCATAAAAATAAACTAACTACTGAAGTCACCCGTTTTATGTTTCAAGATCAGACCCTTGCACGGGAAAATGAACTAAGATTTAGACTTCAGTGGGATATATCCTTTTAATAGCATTTTTCCTCCTTTTTTTTCATTTCTCAAATAATAGTACCGTTAAATACTATCAGAAATTGTTAGATAAAATATTATGAATACACTTAATGATGCACGTATCCTACTATAGTTGGTTTTGACAATCAGAAATCCCCCTTACCCCCTTTGAAAAGGGGGAGTAGCCCAATTTGACCCTCAAACATTGATTGAAATGACTTACTTGCAATATGCCGAACAGTCATATAAAATATTGTGCATTTTACGAATATCATTACACTCCTTCAAATGGTTAGAAGTTGGTGTCTCAGTGTAAAATTACCTTAGCAGTGAAAACCATAAATTCAACACTCAATTGAATTTGGCATTCTTCATTCTTTTTAACCTCCTGAATATTTCATAATCAATGTAGTTGTACCAAAAAGGTATAAAAATAGCATCGAGTTGAAACCCGATGCTATTTAATTTTATCCCTAAAATCTGTTACGGCCGTTAAGGGATGGACAAGCTAATTTTTCAATTTTTATGCTGCATTTCTAGCGGCATTGATGATGCCAAACATGCTTCGAAGAATCAGCTTTTGGAGCGTCTCTGTGGTTTCACCAGTTTCCAGAATAGTCTGAATTGCATATTGCTGAACCGTGATCAAAGGAAGTACAATTTTTTCCCGAATCGCAATTGACTGCTTACTAACTGGATTATCTCCCATCAATTCTTCTAAGGACGACACATCTTTTAGCTTTGCAATAGACCTTACGTACTCGTCATACATCTGATCCCAAAATTGACCATAGTCCTTATCATCATGGAGATAAGCTGTAGCAGGATAAAATGTCTTACTCAGCGACTGCATTGAATTACCTAAAAGCGTTCTAAAGAATAAGCTTGAATCATAGAGTTTCTTAACCTCTTCCAATCTACCTGCCTTTTCAAAATTTTCAATTGCCGTACCTACTCCATAAAAACCTGGAATATTTTGCTTCATTTGAGCCCAACTACCCACAAATGGAATTGCTCTCAAATCTTCAAATTTTAGTCCTCCACCCTTTCCACGCTTTAGCGGTCGTGATCCGATGTTAGTCATTCCAAAATATTTTAGAGGAGTGACATGTTCCAAGTAGGGAACAAATTTAGGATGGCTCTTTAATTTCTTATACGAATCATACGCCTCATTTGAAAGCTCATCTATTAGCTTTCTTTGGTCCACATTTAGATTTTTATCTTCACCCCCATAGAGGTGATTTTCCATTCCAGCACTAAGTAGCTGCTCCAAATTATAGGTGCAAGAAGCCATTTTACCGTAATTTGCCGAAATAGTCTGCCCTTGGATGGTCACTTGAATTTCAGCATTTTCTACTTTTTTACCCAATGAAGCATAAAAATTATGCATGTTTCCACCACCCCGGGCTGGAGGCCCACCTCTGCCATCGAAGAAAACTACTTCGATCCCATTCTCCCTTGATACTCTGGTAAGTTCCTCTTTTGCGATTAATATCGACCAATTAGCTTTAAGATATCCTCCGTCTTTGGTACCGTCGGAGAAACCTAACATAATGGTTTGCTTATTCCCTCGGAAAGTTAAATGATCTCTATATTCAGGCAGCTGATACAAGCTGGACATTATCCGCGGTGAGTCAGCTAAATCATCTATTGTCTCAAATAATGGTACAATGTCCAAGGTGAGATTCTCTTTGTCTTTCCCTAAAGTCAGCTTGGCTAATTTATAAACCTCTAAGAGATGCTTCTTAGATTGACAATTGGAAATAATATAGCGATCAAGGATTTCTTGACCATTATTGGTTTGGATAGGTTCCAGCACGCCGAATGATTGAAGCATTTCCTTATGGAAATCATCTTGAAATTCTACAAGGGGAGGAATGCTGTCTGTGGCCATTATTTGATCAATCTGCTCTTCTTCTGTAGCTGTCCACTCACTTCCTTTTAATTCCAATATCTCTGTCCACAAAGAATCATGTTTTCTACTATCCTGACGCATATCCATGCAGGCGAAGTGGAATCCAAATATTTTTACCTTCAAAATAAATTGATCCAGTAGATCTAGGAAAAGTCCTTTGTGGTGCGTGATTAAAGCTTCCCTAGCGAGAAATAAATCCTCTAGAAGTTGATCTTTTGTTTTATAAACTGGATTATTCTCGAATAATGTGGCATAGATGCCTCGCTCTACACGCTGCATTATCTCCTCAACATGCTTAAATGTCAGTCTTCTTCTCAGCCCTCTGAGATCTCGATTATAACACCTCAATACCCACTTTTTCAAACGATCTGCTACTAAAACGGTAGTTTCATGAGTAACGAAGGGATTCCCATCACGATCTCCCCCTGGCCAAAAACCAATTTTGAAAAGACCGGGGTTTTCCCAGTCATGAAGGGGGATTTCTAAAGACCCAAGCAAACGAATCATGATATCAGAAATACTCTTATAAAAAATATTTTCTAAATACCAGATCAGACTGATCGCCTCATCATAAGGAGTTGGTTTTACCTTTTTGGTGAAGCCAGTTTTGCCAAGCTGCTGAAGCAAGGAATTTATATGACCGATATCATCTTCCTTGATTGCTTTTTCCAAGTCAGTGATAATACCTAATACATTGCCCGGGTAAAATTGAGTAGGGTGAGCGGTAAGTGTAAGACGAATCGAGAAGTTTTTGAGTTTCTCAATTAAATCTTGCTTTTTATTATCGTTTTCAGTGCGCGCAATAAAAGCCTTTACACTTCCCTTCCCATTCAGATCATTGACTTTATCATAGGCAGCATCCTCTATTGAATCAAATAGAACAACCTGACGCTCCACATATTGAATCATGTGAAACATAAAATCCGCTTGTTGCTTGGGGTTAGATTCAGGCATCATCTCATCAAAAAATCCAGAGAGAATATCCTTAGGTGTCAATCCTTTTTCATATCCTTTTTCGCAGGCAGACGCTAAAATGGGCAATAAAGTGCCTTTTCGGTAAATGTCATCAAAAGGAAGATCTAAAAATAAACTATTGTAAATCGTGAAGCGCTTGGCTACTTGGGTATCATAGATATTATACATTCTCTCTATTAGATTTAATGGTATAGCAAATTAGTCAATTTTCTAAAAAGCTGCATGATTTTTAAATTTTCCGCAAGATATAAATGGTTTTTCAATCTTATCAACAATCCGAATTCACTTTCATAGTAATAAATGTAAATCGTTAATTAATAACTTTTAGCGATATCTTCCTACCTACGAAGATCACTATAATAATAAGCACAAAATACTTTCATTCCCATATTAGCCTCAAATTTCTGCAATCTCTTTGATCTCCAATGCACATATAATACTTATCTTTAGAAATGAGAAAAACGCTTTTAGTTTCAGTATTAATAAGCATTATGGTAGGATGCTCCTCCCAAAACTCAGTAGAAACTAATGACTTTTCTATGACTTATACCTTTTTAGTTGGGGCTTACACAGAAGATGCCGGTCAAGGCATTAATCAACTTGAGTTCACTCCAGCTGACAGTTCTCTTAAAACAACTGTAGTTTTTCCTGGAATAAAAAACCCATCATTTGTAATAGCAAATAGCAAAGCAGATATGGTCTTTTCCGTGGAAGAAATTAATTCAGTATCGGGTGGAAACATAGAAAGCTTCAACCGTAATTTGCAAACTGGAATGCTTAGTAAAGCAGACGAATTACCCAGTTTTGGAGATGATCCCTGCTACCTTTCACTCTCCCCGGATGATAAAATGCTTGCTGTGGCAAATTATTCAGGTGGAAATCTCAGCGTCTATCTCGTTGACGACAATGCAAAACTCACTCATCTTCAAACACTTCAGCACGAGGGAAGCAGTATTAATTCCGCACGTCAGGAAAAGGCACACGTTCACAGTACAGTCTTCAGTCCAGATGGCAAGTTCCTCCTCTCAGCTGATTTAGGCACAGATGAAATTTACTGCTATTCAGTTGATCAATCATTGGATTCGCCTTTGAAATTGAACAGCACTTACAAAGTCAGACAAGGAGATGGACCTAGACATATCATTTTTTCAAAAGATGGAGCTGAGTTCTATCTGGTTCAGGAATTAACTGCCAACTTGGAAATTTTCTCTTTTGAAAACGGTAAAATTGTATCCAAACAGCGTGTATCATTATTGCCTGAAGGATATATAGGCGCAGTTGGGGCAGCTGAAGTCAGACTTTCTCCAGACGAAAAGCAGATCTATGTATCCAATAGAGGTGATGCAAATACAATCTCAGTGATCGCTAAAAACTCCAACGATATATTTGAGATAATTCAGCAACTTCCAACCGGAGGAAAAAATCCAAGAAATTTCAGTCTAACAGGTGATGGAAAGTACCTCTTGATTACACATCAGGACAGTAATGATGTGATCGCCTTTGAAAGAAATTTAGAAACTGGAAAATTGAAGCAAACTCGAATGAAAGTAGAAATGCATAAGCCGGTTTACTTATTTACGCTACCGGACTAAGCTGGAGATTCCCATTGTTTGCTGAGATTATATACTAAGGTACCATCTACAATCTCAAGAGGAGAGGCTAGGTTGTTAGTGTAAAGTTGGCCAGTTCCTAAGCCTTGAGGTATCAATGGAGAATAGCTAGAGGTGAGCTGGGCAATAGCATTGAGACCGATATTACTCTCCAACGCTGATGTCATCCACCACCCGATATTTCTTTCTTCAGCAAGACTTATCCATTCTTTGGTCTGCAATACTCCTCCAACTAACGTTGGCTTAAGTATGATATAGGGAGGATTGATCTGATCAAGTAACGCCGCTTTATCTTCTACACCGATCAATTCTTCGTCAAGCGCAATGTCCAAAGGCGAGATCGCACATAGTCGTTTCATTTCCTCCATTTGACCAGAAGCTATAGGTTGCTCGATACTATGAAGATCTAATTTGGCCAACAGTTCTAATTTGCTAATCGCATTACTTGGACTAAAAGCTCCGTTTGCATCTACTCTTAGGGTAATTTCCTCCTTCGAATACCTCTCCCTGATAGATCTCAAGAGCTTCAGTTCTAACTCAAAATCAATGGCGCCAATTTTCATTTTTATGCAATCAAATCCTTGTGCTAGCTTAGCTTCAATTTGTGAAAGCATAAATTGCTCATCACCCATCCAAATCAGTCCATTGATAGATATGGGCTTTAGTTGATCATAAAATGAATTGGTGAAAAATTTTTTTAATCCTCCACTATTCAAGTCTAGAAGTGCAATTTCCACTCCAAACCTTATACTTGGCAAATCAGAAGAAACCTCCTTATTGACTTGCTCCAGAATATTCTCTTCTCCAGATAGCCATGAAACCTTAGATAGCCTTGCAAGAGTTTTAGCTAAGACTTTTTCAAAATCAACTCTATCATCCACACTTAAGTTGACTAAAGGAGCAGCTTCTCCCCATCCGGGAATTAATAGATTTTCGGGTTGAAAAGCTTTGATCCAATAAACTTCTTTGGTTTTGAGCACTCCTCGGGAAGTTCCGGCATCAAATCGGAAGATAAGAGTTCTTTTGATGTATTCGAACGTAACTGGACAAGTATTTACCATCAAGACGAAAGGCTGTAAAGCCTAATTTGGTTTAATTCTATGAGTTATATTTGCAGCCAGAAAAAGCACAACATGCATATCCCAAAGATTGATTTAAAGACATACGAATATACATTACCCGAGGAGAAGATCGCCAAATTTCCACTCAGCAAAAGAGATGCATCCAAGCTCTTGCAGTATGAAGGAGGAATTATCACTCATTTGCATTTCAGAGATTTACCAGATCTGCTACCGTCCAAGTCACTTTTGGTTTACAATGATACCAAAGTGATTCCTGCCAGGTTGATTTTCCAGAGGGAAACTGGTGCCAAGGTTGAGATATTTTTACTCAAACCTATAGCTCCTACCACAGTAATTCCTGAGATCATGCTTGCCAATTATCCCGTGACTTGGGTTACGATGATAGGTAACTCCAAAAAATGGAAGGATAAAGAAGTTCTAAAAGGAATAGTATCTATTAATAATAAGCAAATAGTTCTGTCCGTAAAATTGATCAATCGTGAAAATCGCGAGGTTGAATTCTCTTGGGATGATGAAGAAGTAAGATTTGTCGATGTCGTGGAAGCAAGTGGAGAGGTACCACTTCCGCCTTACCTGAATAGAAAGGTAGAAAAAGAAGACCAATTTCGATATCAGACCGTTTATTCTAAAAATGAAGGTGCTGTGGCAGCACCGACTGCAGGACTTCATTTCACTGAGGAAGTGCTGGAGTCACTGAGGGAAAAAGGAGTTCAAGAAGCTCAGCTTACATTACATGTAAGTGCGGGAACCTTTCAACCTATCAAAGCTACTGATGTAACTGAGCACCCTATGCACAGTGAACAAATTTTGATCAATAGAGATACTATTGAAAAAATCATCCTGCATATCGATGAGATTATAGCCGTCGGGACCACTTCGGTTCGGACCTTAGAGAGTCTGTATTGGTTTGGGGTAAAATTAATTAACGGCTTAGGAATTGAGCTTTGGATAGAAAAGCTCAGTCCTTACCAATCATATGACTATTTGCCCACTCCGAAGGAGTCATATCAAGCGATCTTGAGTCACATGGATACCTCTGGATTAAAAACGTTAGTTGGAGCTACGGAGATTTTTATTGTTCCTGGATATCAATTTAAACTCATCAAGGGATTAATCACTAATTTTCATCAACCGGGTTCTACTTTAATCTTGCTGATTGCCACTATATTAGGAGAAGATTGGAGAAGAGTATATGCTGAAGCTATGGACCATGAGTATCGCTTCTTGAGCTATGGAGATAGTAGTTTACTATGGGTAAAATAAACTTCCTTGAACCAGAACTGTCTTTCCTTTAGCAGAAAATCAACTGCTTTAATTTTTGTTGATTGTCTATATTATCCTATTTAAACCTTGCTGCTCATTTTTAACTATGTTAAAAAGAAACCACTTATTCCTGATACCATTTTTTATTTTCCTACTGACGGCTTGCCAAAATGAAGTTGAACCTAGTGCAGGCAATGGAATTGTACAGATAACTGAAATAGAGTTGGTTGGCTCCACAAGCGGAATTTCTGCAAGAAAGACAGCCAATAATGAATGGCACCATTCCTATCAAAAACCGCTACTAATCATTTTTAAGTCGGATCAAACAGGAAAAAGCTATTCTTTAGAACTTAATCCAAATGACCTGAGTAAAAACAATTCCTTGGAACTCCCTATTGGGCTCTATACAGCAACCAGCACGATAAATAACCAAACCAACGCGTTAGAACTTCCACTTGACATCAATCAAAAGTTAAGCGTATCCTTATCAAAACAAGACCTCACACTAAAGGCAACGAGTCATTATGGGCTATTTACGATTACTGATAGAAACTTAAGTTCTGCTCCCAGGATCGTTGCTCCATTTTCTTATATTTTGACTAAAAGAAATGACTTCTATTTTGGGTATTTCGATCAAAATCAAAAATTAACGATTGAAATTCCTACTCAAGTCAATCAATCTTTCAAACAAGCTTGGAATTCGGAGTCATTCATTCACAGACATTTTAGTCTGGATAATCTAGAAATTGAGGGAGATATAGAAACCTTTAGTAATACAGATTTCTTAATCGAAGAGACTATTATCCCGCTCAATAAGGATGGGATTCCTAACGCCTTGATGTCTTCGCAGGTTGCTGAATTGGCAAGCTCTATAGCTGAAACCTCCGGGCTTGCTGTAGTTAAAGGAAGACTGTTTTCACATAATGATGGAGGGAACACCAACGAGATTTTTGAGCTAAATCCCAACTCTGGCGAAGTGATAAGATCAATCAAAGTCAGTAATGCGTCCAATGTAGATTGGGAAGATCTCACCGTAAGCTCCAACGAAATGTTTATTGGAGATTTTGGAAACAATAGCGGAAACCGTAAAAATCTAGCTGTTTACAAGGTGAAATTGGATGAGCTTTTGAATAATGATCAAGTCACGGCTGAGAAAATCAGTTTTTCACTTTCAGATCAATTTGATTTCCAAAGTCTAGCTAATGCTACCAATTACGATTGTGAGGCGTTTATATTTTGGGAAAGCAAATTATATCTTTTCACCAAAAACTGGAAAGACGCTCAGACAAATGTTTACTCACTATCACCGGAAACTGGAAATCAGATTGCAGAATCGATAGGAAGCTTTAATACCAAAGGCTTGGTGACAGGTGCGGCAATTAATGAAAAGGGGGATTTAGTTCTTTTGGGGTATGAGAACAAAGGGTTAAGTTCCCGATCATTTGTGTGGCTATACAATAAATTTGGTGGAGACAATTTTTTCTCTGGTAAGTCCCATCAAATATATCTTGGCAGCCCTGCAATCAACTCTCAAGCTGAAGGTGTGGATTTTTTCATAGATAGCTCCATTCTGATATCAGGAGAAGCTATTGTATCAGGAGGAATATCCATTCCAGCGAGGTTGAGTGAATTGGATTTGACTGGATTTTTTTAATATAAATCAGAATTATCCCAAATTGAAATAGGCGAAAATTGAGAATAATCAATTTCTTTAACCATGATAATCAATGCATTAGCAAATTCTTGCTTGCATGATTTAACAAAATATGGATGGGTACTATTAGAACTGTGTCCAATTGAAAGTGATCCGAAAAATCTATGGAGTTCGATTTCTGAAGTGGACTTGATTATCACACATCCATCATTATTGGCAGTTCCTTCGATCAAAAAACTAGCCCCTTGAGTATTGATTTCCATAAGTAGTAGCATTTAACTTCCAACAAATTTAAAATTACTAAATCAGAATTCTATACCCTGTATAGGGTATTTTTAGTATTTAAAACAAATTATGGAAAAATTATTCGGATTGATTCCCAACGTTTTATAGAAAAAGCTGTATTCTATCAATTCCTATAATTAAAGGACTTGGTTAAGTCTGATCAATTCCTTTATATTTGCAACACTTTACAAGGAGAACGTTGGCAGTTAATTAAGCCAATGATCTATAAAAGCACCGAAAGGGTAATTCTGTTAAGTGAAAACTTAGCCAAATAAATATATCTAGAGAGTTGGGTGAGTGGCTTAAACCAGCAGTTTGCTAAACTGTCGTACGTGTCAAAGTGTACCGGGGGTTCGAATCCCCCACTCTCTACCAGTAAGCTACTGAAAACTAGCGAGTTACGATCTAAAAAATTGTCAACTCGCTTTTTTTATTGCCTTATAAGATCGTAAGACACTACATATCAATAAGTTAACTGTTTTACTCTAAAGATCAGACCGCTGAGTGGACCAATTGGAAAAACTGCGTTTGCAGCTCTTAACCGTGGCCAGACCCCTATAATTTTCATAATTGCTTGTAATTCCAGTGCGTCAATCGTGTAGTTCACCAACTCGTAAAAAAAAGACGCACTGAAAACATTATAGATTATTGATTTTCAACATGTTCAATAAGTGAGCATCTTGTAATTTAGAACTGGTATTCCGAATTTTGTTCAACCTAACTAATCTTATCATGTTAGAAAAAAGCTTCGGATTGCTCTTCTTTTTGAAACAATCAAAAAAAAACATCAAAGGAGACAGGTATGTTTACCTAAGGATTACAGTCAACGGATCTGCCAAAGAACTGTCAACCAAAAGGCTATGGTCACCAGCACGTTGGAATGCGACAATAGGTCGTGCAAATGGAAATAAAGAAGAAGATAGAAACTTAAATGCGTATCTGGATTCTGTTTACCATAAAGTGTTACAGGCAAAAAAACAGCTTATTGATTCCGATAAGGAAGTGACAGCAGAAGCATTAAAAAATATGCTTCTTGGTATCGGAGAAAAGAAAAAAATGATTCTGGAAATATTTCAAGAACATAATGCCCAAGTAGAAGCTCTTCTAGACAAAGAATTCGCTTACGGAACACTACAACGATATAGAACTTCATTATATCATACCCGAAGTTTCATTCAGTGGAAATACAATAAAGACGATATGGATATTCAATCTCTGGATTATGAATTCATATCTGCCTATTCATTTTGGCTGAGATCAGTTCAAAACTGTAGTCATAACACCACAGTTAAATATCTCGCCAATTTCAAGAAAATTGTATTGATCTGTATTAAAAATAGTTGGCTCCAACGAAATCCATTCATTCAGTTTAAAATGGTTAAGAAGGAAGTCAACCGTGTATTTCTGACATGGCATGAAATTCAAACCATTTCTAACAAGCAATTTGTTACAGATCGTCTAAATCACGTTAGGGACATTTTCCTCTTCAGTTGCTATACAGGATTAGCATACATTGATGTGAAAAATCTTAGTCGGAAGCAAATTTCAACGGGAATTGATGGAGAGCAATGGATTTTCACACAGCGGCAAAAAACAGACTCTCCTACCCGATTGCCCTTATTGCCAAAAGCATTAGAGTTGGTTGAAAAGTACAGGAATCATCCTCAATGTTTAAACGGGACTCATGTACTGCCGGTATTGAGCAACCAAAAAATGAATTCCTACTTGAAAGAGATTGCCGATGTGTGCGAAATAAATAAGCCCCTTACTTTCCATATCGCACGGCACACATTTGCGACAACAATAACGCTGGCGAATGGAGTTCCAATCGAAACCGTTTCAAAAATGCTTGGCCACAAATCCTTGAAACAAACGCAGCATTATGCTAAAATCCTAGATACCAAGATAAGTTTTGATATGCAGGCATTAAGGGATAAGCTAAAATGAACAAGAACTTTGTAAGTTCTTTCGAAGAGACCTAAACTCATCAATGAAACTTAAAGTGGAAAATAGCCATGGAAAATAAAATCGAAATATACCAATCAGCAAATGGCTAGACTCAAATTGAGGTAAGATTTGAGAATGAAACTACCTGGTTAACGAATAGCCAATTAGTAGAGCTTTTTGAATCCAGTAAAGCAAACATTAGCGAACATATCAAAAACATCTTCGAATCTAAGGAGCTAGAAAAAGGTTCAACTGTTCGGGATTTCCGAACAGTTCAAATGGAAGGCAAAAGAGCAGTGGAAAGAGATAGAGTGCATTATAATCTGGACGTAATAATTGCTGTTGGTTACCGAGTAATTTCCAAAAGGGGTACTCAATTCCGCCAATGGGCAACCCAACGATTAAAAGATTTCCTTGTTCATGGCTATGCCATAAATGAGGCGAGACTATCTCAGAAGCAGCAAGAAGTCCAAACCTTAAAAGATGGATTCGGATTCTAAGCCGTGCTATTGAGCAAAAAGCGCAGGATCAAAACTTGGTTTGGCTAAACCACTTCGCAAAAGGACTGGAGTTGCTGGATGATTATGATCATGAGAATCTTGATAAAAAAGGTTTAACCAAGAGACAAGCTATCTACCCAGACTTAGCTGATTACAAAAAGGTGATTTGGTCAATGAGATCAGACTTCGAATCCGGAGTTTTTGGAAAGGAAAAAGACGACAGTTTTGAAAGTGCAATTGCGCAGATTAGTAAAGGTTTTGGTGATCAGGATTTCTATCCAACCCTTGAAGACAAAGCCGCCACCCTTCTATACCTGATCGTCAAAAATCACGGATTCGTTGATGGCAACAAAAGGATAGCCGTAGTGTGATTTCTGCTCTTTTTGCAATCAAACGATCTGTTGCATAACGGGCAGGGGATTTCTATCATAAGCAATGATGCACTGGCCAGCCTGACATTGTTCATCGCTTCCAGCAAACCGGAAGAGATGGATACAGTGAAAAATTGGTGATAAGTGTGTTGAATAGGAATTACTAATTTCTCAAACAAATATTCTCATTTGGTGAGGTAGAGTCACTATATCCTTTTTTAGAGGTATGCGTTTAATTTCATATATTTATCTATTCAAAAACGGATTTAATGGACATTTTTAAAGGACAGAACATTGTAGCGTTTGGTAGACGCTTGCAAAGCGACCTAGACTGCAAGAAATATCTGAGTGAGGTGAAGTGGTCTTCGGGTTATACCTGTAGAAAATGTGGGCATCACGGTAGTCAGGTCCGCAAGGATTATTCAAGGACATGTAATAAGTGTAGTGATACTGAATCACCAGGTGCTGATACACTGTTCCATAAACTGAAGTTTGGGATGTTGAATGCCTTTCATATCTGTTTTGAGATGGCTACAACCACTAAGGGAATGTCAGCCCTTCAGGTGGGCAGGAGATATGGGATCCGCCCTGATACTGCCCGGGTATTCATGCACAAAGTACGGGAAGCCATGAAATCAAGCGGCAATTATCCTATGGACGGAGAGGTTCATGTGGATGAATTTGTGGTAGGTGGGAAAGAATCGGAAAGGCCGGGCAGGAGCTATGGGGGCAAGAAAAAAAAGGTGGTCTGTGCCATTGAACTCACCAAGCAGGGCAAGGTAAAGCGGTTTTATGGTCTTCAGATCAAGGATTTCTCAGCCATATCACTTCGCCCCATCTTTGAACGTCATATTT
>Ga0307486_1000443_pt1 | contig 38133 bp, 61 predicted proteins | sample CBIW02metaG_FD_203663 | JGI IMG/M metagenome (GOLD analysis project Ga0307486, IMG submission 203663) | Sea-ice brine microbial communities from Beaufort Sea near Barrow, Alaska, United States - CBIW 0.2 | ecosystem: Environmental > Aquatic > Marine > Coastal | place: USA: Alaska | collected... | reverse complement strand
AATCGATAGCCGGTCGGCCGCCGCCACGTTGCCCCCCTTTCGGTTTGGCCTCGCTATGTTCTGCCATGTGTCGCCGTTCGGTTTAGTGGGTAGTTGCTGGCCTAACCATATCGTGAGGCTAAGACGGTTCGGGCTGAGTACCCTGAGTGCTGATCAGAGCTACCGGGGACGGTGAAACGATCGCGTCGAAGTCGGCTCGCATCTCGTCGTGCAGGCATGCCCGACATATCTTCATCACCCAGGGCACGGTTCCTTCGTAGAAGTCGGAGCTGGGCCAGACGATGCCGCGGTAGTAGTGTTCCCCGGGCTCGATGATGAGCGGGCATCCGGTATTGCGGGACTCGCAGCGGTGAGGCTTGCGCGCTTTGACGGCCCATCCCTCGTTGCCGTGCTTGTCGGCGGGTAGCTTCCTCATTAGCGCCACCGCGTGACTTTTGCCTCGTGCCGGGGCTCCTGCCAGTCACCGTCGGGGAGGTGCGCCCAGTGCCCGAGGCTGAGCCAGACACACGGGCGGCGGCAAACATCACATAGTCTCTCCCCCTCCCCTGCGTGCGTGCTCTGAGCGTCACCGGGCCGGGGTGCGGCCTCTTCCCCTTTCTGCTTTTTTCGGCTGTCGGGGGTTGGCTCAGGCTCTCCCACGAATGCCCGAATGGTCTTGTAAGCGTCTTCGAGGTCCCGGGTTAGCTTTGCCACGTTGTCGGGCTCACGTGCCAGGCTAGGCGCGGCCTGCTCTGTTGAGGGGTAGCTCACCCAGAAGCGGGTAAACCTGTGCGCCAGGTCGCGTACGGCATGCAGTTCCAGCCGATCTCCAGCAGCTAAGGCCTGGTCGGTGATCTTGAGCACCCCGCCTGTATTCATAACCGCAAGCGCAAACAGGGTTTGAGTGTCTTTCAGCTCTTTTTCCAGCCGGCCGCATTCCTCCTTGGCAACTTCCAACATTTCGCGGTCGTCGTTCGCGCCCATCAGTTGTACCGCCGAATCTCTGCAAGTAGCCGGGTGAGATCCATCGAGCGGCGTTTGAGCGCTGCGGGAGTCTTGCCGCCGTCGGGGCGGGTGCTGCGTGGGGCTCCCTCTTTGGGCCAGGGCACCCTACCCCAGCTACCGCGTTCTTTTTCGGCCAGAGTCCCGCCGGTTTCGATTTCGGCCAGCACTTCGGCGGTGAGTGTCTGCACTTCGGCGGCGACGCGGGCCAGCTCGGTCAGGGTGGCTTTGGTCATGCTCATCAGCGGGCCTCTCTCTCGATAAACGGCAATTCCGGGTTGTGGTCGATGATCCACTTCCCGTTTCGGCGGATGCCGCGGTATATGGCGCGGTACCCCTTGCGCTGGTAGATCACTTCGAGGCCCATTCGGCGGATAAGCGCCTTGGGGAGCCGAGCTTTCCAGCCAAGCGCGGCCTTGAGGTCGCGCTCGATGATCGCGGATTCTTCTCTCTGAACGCCCTCGTGGATGCGCTGGGCGTGGGTGTCGCTCATTAGCGGGCCTCGGGGGTGTAGAACACCGTGACAGGTCCGCACTTGCGGGCGACCCACTCGGAGCCCATCGGCTGTGCTTCATAGCTGCACCAGAGTCCGCCACGGTAGTGCAGCACGTCGCCGAATTTGTCGATGACGGCGGCGCGGTCGGGCAGGGCCTCCAGCTCGGCAGCCGTGGCCAGGGTGACGGTGCGCTTCGTGGCAGCTTCGACGGCCTCGGTCAGCGCGCCGAGTAGCCTGTCGATCAGGTCAACGGGGTTATCCATCTGCTCTAGCGGATAGCGCAGCTCGACGGTTGCATAGTCGATCAGTTCGGCGGTTTTCATTTCGTTTTTCTCCTGAATTTTTGTTATCCCTGGTGGGGCGGTGTTTCGGCTTAGTTGTTTTCGCGCGTTATTTGCGGCGAAAAGTTTGAGAGAGGATGCCCTCACGCATAATCTTGCGATAGACGGGCAGGATCACGCGGCGGACGAGGCCGCCGGAGGCTTGGACTGAGTTGGGCAGGGTGAGGGCGAGGGCGACGAATGCGGCCCGCGGGTTGGAATCGTCCCGGTCTGTGAGCCTGTCCAGGTAGCCTTCCATGTTGAGTTTGCGCAGCGTGACGATGGTCTGGGCGATCTTGCGTAGTCTCATGCGGCGAACACGTCGAACGGGCCGAACTCCGGCGCGATCTGGTCGTCCAGGTCGGTGCAGCGCCAGATGCCGGTCTCAGCGTCGGGCGTCCACTTGTCGCCGTCTTTGTCAATAGCGATCACATTCCCGTCGGTCTGGTTGAGGTAGTCGAGGCCGACCCCGCGGGCGACGCCGACGAACCAGGGGCGGTGTAGGGGTGTTGGTCTCCGGGTTTTCGGGGCAGTTTCTGCGGTGGGCATGGTTTCTTTCATGATTGGGGGTGTGGGGCGCATCTCGGGCGGGGTGATCTTCCACGCGAACCAGTCGCGCAATTGTTCACGGGCCGGGTTTTGTTCAAAGGTTGCGTAGTCGAAGTACACGGGCGCCTCGGACCGGCCACGAATTTCGCCGATCGTAGTGGGGGTGACCCACTGTTCATAGGTCAGTCCGAGGCGTTCGGCGATTGCGGCGGCATCCGCCTGGGTGCCGGCGAGTATCACGGTCTGTTCGGTCATGCGCTCATCGCCTCATAGATTCGTGCCTGTCCGGCCGGGGTGGCTTGGAAAATGTTGGGGGCGACCTCTTGCGCCAGGCCAAGCGCCGCGAGCTCGCGCATGGTTGGCACGTCACGGTGTTGTGACCAGTGGGCGGCTGAGTGGGTTTCGAGGATCGGCGCCATGCCGGCGAGGGTGTCGGCGGCGTGCCGGGCGCGCACGTCGGCCTCAGGGCCGGTGTAGGGCAGGTCTTGATCGCCGAACGGGCCGGGCAGGGTGGGCCGGGACCGCCACCGGTGCACGATGGCGACCGGGGCGGGCTTCGGCTTCGTGGCCCGCGGGACTACCGCGGACAATACCGAGCGAGGGCGGGCCATTAGCTGAGTTTCAGATTCGGCTGGAGCATGTACTGAATGCGTCCGGTGCCTGCGCCACCTTCGGAACGGCTCAGGAGCACCGGGCCGGGCTTGTGCGCGCTGGCGTAGCTGAACTGCATTCCCCAGCCGGCGAGCTTCGCGGCGGCGGCGGTCGGGTCGCTCGGGAGCATGAATTTCGAGGCGTCGGCCATGAAGTCGGGGCGCAGGATCACGTCTCGCACGTCGCCGGGCTTGTAGCCGTCGATCAGACGGCCGACGGGCGGGAAGTTCTGGGCGCTGGTATCGCCGGCGAGCTGCACGCCTGACAGGTGGGCGAGAGTGACGCGGCTCTCATCGACAGTCAGTGTCACGTCGAGAGCGGGGCCGACCTTGGCCGCCTTGAGAGCTTTGGAGAATGCGACGAGCAGCGCGGCCGGGATAGCTACGGGCTCTAGGGTGGCGACCTCCCCGGTCTTCTCATCGGTGGGCAGGTCGAACTGAACGCGCGCTGCGCGGTAACGGTCAGTGGCTAGGGCGGTGACGGCGCCAGCGTCTACGGTGATCTGTATGTGCTCCAGGATCGGGGTCATGCTGTCTTTGCTCGTCGCGGCGGCAATGCTGGCGATCGAGTGGATATGTGCGGGTGCGAGGATGATGCTCTGCATGGGGTGGGCCTTTCGGGCATGGGGCCGGCTGGATAGCCGGCCCGGATCGGATGAGGGTTAGCGCAGCTCGTGGCGCTGAATGGAGAGCTGGCCGCGCTTGTACGATCCCGAGCTGATGAGGCCGGCGGCAGCCTGTTCGGCCTTCTCGTGGCCTTCGGTGTCCCACTGGGTAGTGCGGGCGAAGACTCCGAGGATGGCACCCGAGGCGATGACGGTCAGTACGTGCATGTCGGTGATGGCGACGACGGGGCTTGAGCGGTGTGTGGTGTTTTTCATTGGGTGCCCTTTCGAGTGGCTATATAGAGAGACTAACCCCGTTTGGTTGCCCGCGCAATTGGCCGCGCAACTCGGGCGTGTCGTACCCCAGTGCGGGGCTAGAATCCCCCTATTTACGGGAGACGCCGAAATAATCCTCATAGTCAAGCCCCATGACTTATTCAGCAATTCACCAATAAACTAGCCACTTGGGGGGGGCTAAATCCGACGAAATAAGGAGCGCGACATGGCTAACTGGCGCATGAACCAAAAGACCGCAAACACCCCCGAGCAGCTCCCCGCCGAGGCCGACCCGACACAAGCAGTCAGGACCAGGCTTCACGCCATCGCCGACACCCTGCGCGACCTGACCGCCAGGGAAAGCGCCGCCCGCGATGAGCAATACCGACTCGTGCGGCAAATGCTTGCCGAGGGCGCCACATGGGACCAGGCGCAATTTGCGGCCGAGGTCAGCCGGCCGACGATCATGCGTGCGGTGCGCGACGGTAAACGCCGCCTGGCGGATGCTGAGGCTGCCGAGCAGGCGCAGCGTGACGCCGAGCGCGCCGCGTTCGACCTGTCTATGGGTGAGCAGTCAGGCCTTAGCCCGCGGCCCTGATTGACGGGCGGCGCAAGTCGCCCCATTCCACTATGACGAATACGCCGACCGGGTTTGCCCAGTCGGCGTATTTTTCGTCTACCTGCCCGAATTGGGCCACGCGGGAATCGTTCGTGTAGACCCCGGCGTCGGCCATTGAGTCGAGAATCGAGCGCATGAGCTTGTCGGCATCGGGTTTTGTCGCCGGCAGTGCGTAGGACGGGCGCTGCGGGCTTTTCATGCGAAACTCGGCGGACACTCTCACGGGCTCGTCTAGCGGCGTCCACCCGGCGGGGAGCGCGCGGCGTGCCGCGTTGGCGACGATCGCGCGCCACGTCTTGAGCTGCGGGTTATCGCTGGTCAGGATCGCGGTCTGTTTGCCGCCCTTTCGGCCGCGCATACCCTTGAACGCCAGAGAGCCCTGGGGTTGCGGTGGCATCCCCAGGGCTTCGAACTCGAACCGGTGGATCACGCCGCCGGCATCCCCTGGCCGCATAGGCAGCGCGGGCCGCAGTCGGCGCCGTGCGTGTGCGTCTCGTGAGAATCGCAGCGCGGCGAGTTGCAGGGGCGCGGATCCTGCGCAGCTGCGTGAGCTTTCGCCGCGCGGACGACCTGAGTGAACGCGCTCACGTCGTCATCGGTCAGCGGTTGGGCGCCGAAAATGCTCACCGCCTCGCCGTCGACCTCGAACGTTCGGCACTCTTCTGCCTGCCGGGTCACGGCGAAACCCTGCCGGCCTTGACGAACGCGGCATGGGTCAGCGGCATCAGCTCCGAGAATGCCTCTTCCATCTGCCGGGCTACCTGCTCGATTTCCCACTGTGGAAAGCTCGGGTAGGTGCTGTCCGGGTCGATCACGCGCAAGCTCAACAGGTTCATCAGCGAGCGGGCGTTGATCGTCATGTGCACGGTGCTGAAAATGTTCACCGGGAGGCACATGCGGGCGACCTCGCGGGCGATCCCCTGCCTGAGCATGTACGCATATTCGATGTAAGCCTTAGTATTCGCGTACTTGATCGCAACGACAGTGTTAGAGCCCTGATCGGCTGTCCCCGACTCGAAAACATAAGCGCCGACTTTGCCCGTCTGCACAAGCTTTCGGCCAGCATCCGGCATGTAGAACACCGGCTGCAGCTCCCGGTACCGGCCTGACTCTTCCGAATAGCTGGCGATCCGGTGCCGCATCAGCTCGCGCATCACGAAAATAGGTGCGTGGATTGAGAACGTCATCACGGCGTGCTCGAACGGTGCGCCGTGCCGGTCACGCATCAGGTAGCCGATCAGGCCCTCGGTCTTCATGCTGTCGGTGTTGTCGCCGCCGTTCGTAGATACTCGTGCACGCCGGGCGGGGATGCCGTCAGAGGCCATGCTTTCGAGCAGTTCCACGGTTAGGGCGCTGGTGAAAGTGGGGGCCGTCATCAGAAGGGCTGGTCATCTGAGAAGCTACCCGGCGCGTTCCATACGTCGCCGCCGGATGCCGCGGGCGCCGAGGTAGCCGCCGGGGTAGTTGGTTCCCAGGGCTCGTCATTCGCCGCGGTGGTGCCGGTGCGCGGCGCCGTGTTCGACTGCGCCCGAGTCAGGCTCGCAGTGGCGTACCTCAGCGACGGGCCAATCTCATCGATTTCAAGCTCCATCGAGGTGCGCTTTTCACCTTCCTTCGTCTCGTAGGAGCGCTGCTTGAGGCGGCCGGTAGCGATGACGCGCGAGCCCTTATCGAGGCTGCCCGCAACGTGCTCGGCGAAATCTCGCCAGACGCTCGCACGTAGAAACAGTGCGTCGCCGTCTTTCCACTCGTTCGCCGCCCGGTCAAAGCTGCGCGGCGTCGATGCAATGGTGAAGTTTGCGACGGCCAAGCCGTTCTGCGTGTACCGCAATTCCGGCGCACTCGTCAGATTCCCGACGACTGTTATTACCGTTTCGCCAGCCATCAGACAGCCTCGTAAGTCGCGGCGAAAATGTCGGGTTTGCAGGGGTAGAACTCGCCGTCTACTCCTTGAATGATGAAGTCGCCAGCGTTGGCCCAGTGCGGGCCTTCCAATGTCGAGATCATAAGACGACCGTCGCGGGGGTCGATGCTCACACCGCTGGCGGGGTAAGGGTCGCGCCCCTCGATCACACCCATCGGCTCGAACGATCCGAGGGTGTTCCTTTCGATCCACTGGTAGACCTCCATCCATTCGGAGGGTGTTCCTGATAGGGGCATAGCCTTGATGACGACGGGCTTCTTGCGGTATTTGGTGCTCATGGTCAGTTGCTCTTTTCTTCGTAGATTCCGGCAGTTTTTGCGGCGGCAGCGATAGCAGATGCCCACGGCCCGGGTTGAGTAACGATGATCTTCACGCCCGCGTCTTTCATCTTCTGCATCTGGTGTTCTAGCTCTTCCTCGGGTGTCCTGCGTGCCATGTTCAGTTGCTCCGTTCGGTCGTGCTGTTCCCGGCGCCGGTCGGCTCCCGGTCTAAATCGAGGTCAAACGCCGCCTGAGACGGTTCTGGGGCTTGCGTGACTACCTGTGCCGGGAACCTGCCCGCGAGGCCGTCAGCGGCGAGCAGGAGGCCGCGCGCGGCACTTCTGGCCTCACGCTCCGTCATCACGTCAACCTGGCGCACGGCCAGGCCGTCGATAGCGGACGAGCGCAGCATCACGACGCGTTCGCTCACCGGGTCGATCCCGATGATGTGGCCGGCAGCCATCAGTCTTCCTCGCAGGTGGAAGAGACCATGTTGCGGTCAGCGCCGAGCGTGGTAACGGTCAGTTCGACGTAGGGCGGCGTCCAGCGCTTGAGCTCGGCCAGCTCGGCGTCAGTGAGCTGTACGGTTTTGCCGCTTTCCAGCGCCAGGACCTTTTTGTGATCGAGAGCAGCCATCAGAAGACCCCCACGACGTTATCGACGTTTGAAATCCGGGCGTCGATCAGCTCGGCCGTTTCGATGATCTGGTCACGATCCGCGATCGTGTGATCAAAGCCAAGAATCCGACTCATACCGACGACCTGACGGCCAGCCACGACGGACTCGCGCAGCGTGATCGTGATCGGCTTGAGGCGGGACTTGGCGTTATGGCTAACCTCCCAGAATCGCTTCTCTCCCACGTCGGGGAAATCTGATCTGGTCAAACCCTGCAATGGCTTCGGTGCGGTGGTCATCTTGTGCCCTTTCGATGGCGTGCGAATCCTTCCAGTATAGCGAGCAATTGCCCCACATGGTTACTCGCGCAACCATCCTCGCATTCAGGGCGGCGGATTGCGGAGCAATTCGGCGGCGCCACCGATACGAAACGCGATCGAAGACCGGCCGGGCCGCCGTCTGCGGTCCGTGCTCGATTAGAGAGCACGGAGGGGTACTAAACCCCATAGCGAGGCTCCGTACTCCCAAATCGAGCATGGACGCAGAAACGGCCCCGCAGTGATGAGCTGCGGGGCCGTTCGAGTGATCCCCTCGCGCGACGGTGACCCGTTGGGTTAAAAGCGGGAGGAATAATGGTTTACCTAAGGGTTAACACTGGGGGTTAACTAATCCGGCCAATTTGGCCGGTAGGCCTGTCGTATTTGGCCGGTAGTCGTGCAGATTTGGCCGGTAGTGATTTGGGGTTTTGAGGCCCGGAATCCTACCGGCCAAAATGGCCGCTTACCTGATTCACTGCAAGCTCGTAGCGGTCCGAAGTGCGATAACCGGAGCTCTTGTACCGGTGGACCCGGCGGATAAAACCGGCCTGCTCAAGGTCGGCGAGTGCGCGGCGAACGGTTCGGACGCCGGCCCCAGTTCGCTGGGCTATCTTGTCCTGCCCGGGGTAGCACGAGTGCTCTTCGTCGGCATAGTCAGCCAGGACGACGAGAACAAATTTAGGGCTGGGTGGTAACTCGGTATCAAAGGCCCATGTGAGGGCCTGGTTACTCATGGCATCATCCCGGCTGAATGGCGATTGGGGCTGTAATTATTCATCTGGTGCTACCTGTAAATTTCCGCAGGGCATCCGGTAGACTGTCTACCGCGGATGCTACCCGCATTGTTGGTTTGAAACGTTGCCCCCGGGGTTTACCGTCCCGGGGGCTTTTCTTTTGTCACCGTATCGCTTCTCGCGTGAAATCGTCCGCGATCAGGTAGGTAAGTCCGGTATTCACGTCGAACGCCGGCACCTTGGCCGGGTCGGAGTGTGTGCTGATCTTCCAGCCGTTCGCCCTGGCAAGTTCGGCCGCCGTGGCGTCGGACTCGATTAGGCAGTTGAATGCCCAGCATAAAATCAAGCCGTTCGATGGCCTGTCGGCCGATCTGCGGCCTCCCGTGCCCTTTACGGCCCGGTGTTGCACCGTTGGGGTTTCCGTGTCGCCACAGTGCCAGCAACGCCGGCCAGCGACCTTTGAGAGCTTCGCCACGGTCAGCGCCGGCCATTTCGGTACGGCCACGGCTCCCCCTTCGACAAAGGCCCCGAGCTGGAATAGCTCAGGGCCTCTAGTGTACGTCGCAATTGCTCGGGGTTACTGGGGGATTTGGCGCTGGCCCTGCAAATCGTCACGTTCGATACCGAGCATCGAGCGGAGCGTGCCGAAATACTCTTCGGCATGATCGAGGGCTGCGCGGGCGTCCATAGAAGCGCTCTGGGCCAGGTCGGCGGCCAGCTCGGCGTCCTGCACCGCCGGTTCGGCATCTGCCCACTCTGAGCGCTCGACAGCGGTTTTCATTGGGTGCCCGCTGGTCTGTTCGTTTCCGAATACGCGGAGCCTGACCATGAGCCCCGCGCGGATGCGCTTTGCGTCTGCCTTCGCCGTTGCCGCATGGTCGCGCAGCTCGCGCCAGTCGCCGCGTAGCTCGGTCAGCCGGTGGGATGCCTGCTGAATGAGCGGCAAAACCTCGCTGGAGGCGAACGACCCGGAGCGGGGCAAGGCCCCCGGCTGGATACCGGGGGCCTGCTGCAAGGTCATAGTTACGCGTCCATCTTTTCGAGTTCGGCCTTTTTCGCCATGATGTGCGTGCGGAGTTCGGTGTCGAGTTCGCGGGCATTGTCGGCACCGTTCCAGATCAGGCGGCAATCCTCGACGGTCGCGGCACGGGTGAGCTGGGCTTCCCACGTTTCGGGATCGGCGGCGTCACGTTCGGCGACCATCCGCATCTGTTCGGATGCTTCCCATGCACGCTGCGCCTTCTCCATCGCCTCGGCGTCGTCCTCGACCAGCACGGCGTCTACTACGTCTTCGGCCGGGGCGGCGTCGTCGTCCATAACGGCGGGGCGGCCCTGATCTTCGGGCTCGTCGGCCGGCTCTTCGGGCTGGTCGTAAGCCTGCGTGAGCGCGTCGGCCCGGTCGGCGGCTTCGCGTGACTGCCACTGTTCGACCGTTTCGCCCGGCTTGGCGCGGTGGTGGAACGCGGCCGGGGTGCCCGGCGCCTCTTGAGCCTTCGGGGTTGGCTCGGTCGGTGCGGCCGGGGCGGCAGGCTCGGGGGTCGGTGCTGAGGTCGGTTCGGGCTTCGGCTTGCGGGTGCCCTGGGTGCCGTTCGTCGCCTGTTTGCGTGCCGCGGGCTTCGCGCTCGGGGTGGCCGCGGGTTCGGGGAGTAGTTCGCCCACGTCTTCGGGGTCGTAGTCGCCCGACTCATTTACCCGTGCGCCGAGCTCTTCGGGAGTGTATGCCAGTCCGTTGAGCGCGTCGGTGGCGCCTTCGCGGATGACTTCGGAGATTGCGCGGGCTTTCGCCATCGCCTCGGGGTACTTGCGCCAGTTGTCCTTACCGGTGAGGTCGGCGCGCTTCGCCTTCGCCTCAGTCCACGTCACCGAATAGGTGAATTCGGGGTCATCCGGTCGGACGATCGTCGCGGTGGCCTTGAATGCCGACCCCCAGTCGCCATCCGTCGTTACACGCAGCGTGAACCCCTTCGATCGGACAACGGCGCTCATCAGATTGGCGCTCATCGACGCCTTGCCCTCGATGATGAAAATGCCGTTGATCGCGGCCATAGGGTGCAATCCGAGCATGGCGCCGTGTTCCATGACGAGCAGCACGTTACCGACCGACGGGCCACCGAGGACGAGGCGGCCGTTTTCGTCGTTGCGGTTGGAATCCCACAGCGATTTCGGGATGAGCGAGGCGCGGGCGAGAACCTGCGCGTATTTGATGCGCTCGTCAAGCGGTTCAGCGGCGTAGGGGGTGATTGCGGTTGAGGTGGTCATGTTAGTTCTCCTGCTCGGTTTCGACGGCGGCCGGGACGGCTGCATATGTCGGGTTGACGGTGATTTTTACGGTTTCGGATTCGACGTACTCGGTCGCGGCACGCAACTGGTCGGGGTCGATCAGCTCGTCATGCACGACCTTGCGGGTGCCGCGGATGAGTTCGGCGACCATGCGGGTGCCGATGAGACGGACACGACGGCCGGCGTACTCTTTCGGCAGCGCCTTGATCTGATCCTCCAGCGCCTTGATTTCGGTGAGGTCGCCGGCCACACGTTCGCGGCGTTCGGCCAGTTCGGTGAGCAGCGCGTCAAATGCGGCAGCCGCGGCGCCCTCGGTTGCCTTGCGGGTAATGGTGTCGGCGTCGTCGTCAAACTCGACCTCGAAACCTTGCAACACGTCAATATCGGATTCGGGCGCGATCTGCTCGGCAATCCACCCCTCAAACTCGACAACCTTTTTCAAGATGTAGTCGAGGCGTACCTGGTCGAACGGGACGAAAATCAGGTGGGTATCGACCAGCGTCGGGGTGCCTTTGCTCCAGGTGTACTGTTCGACGGCCAGCCATACCTCGACGGCGTTGGTGACCATGTACGTCCAGAGCATCTGGTCTATCGTGTGCTGCGGGACGCCGACCGGCTTGCCGATCCCGCCGGTGCGGTTCCAGTTCTGCTGCGTGGTCTTCGCGTCTACGATGATCGGACGGTCAGACCCACGGCGGTACTTGAAACCATCCGGGGTACAGGCCCGGGTGAGGTCGTCGGGGTTGGCTACCAGTTCTTTGTTTGGGTAGAGCTTGCCGGTGCCGAGCTCGGGACGTTCGGCAGCCCAGACGAGAATGGGCGCCTCGCGGTCGTTGCCGAGGGCGGCGCGCTCATCGAGGAAACGGTTCCGATCCTCGCCGGCATACTCGGGGTCTGTCTTTTCGTTCCAGAGGTCCACAAGTTTTGTGTACGGGTGCGAGCCGACGATGGTCGCGCACTGGGTGGCGGTGATGACGGGCTTTCGCGCTTCGAGCCACTGGCCGCGATCCTTGCCAGTACTGAGGGTGGTGAGGGTTTTCATGTGAGCGGCTTTCCTTGTATGCTGAGCGGATTGGTCCCGGGTTTTACCCGGTCCCCTTTCGATGGCACTGGCCGGGTCTGCGTCATGCGGCCCGGCCATTGCTGTATCTGGGAGCGAAAAACCAGTGGGTGATGAGTGCCCCGCTGATGAGCGGGACGATGGCGAGTGATCCCGTGCCGCCGGTGATGTACATGGCGGCGATCAGCGCGAGTCCGAGGACTGCGGCGGCGGTAGCGACGAGCCGGATGATCCGGCGGGTTTCGGGTGACGTGTTCATTTGGTGCCCCTTTCGACTGGGTATGTAGTAAAACTATACCCCAGCAATTACCGGCGCAACTGCCCGCGCTCCCGGGCGTGTCGCGCCGGCGGTTGCCTGCGTAACTTTGGCCGGGCTATGCTGTATAGCGTCACTACCCGATAAGGCCAGGAGCCCCCATGACTACGAACGCCGAACTAAAGACCATCCGCGAATACCTCGCCGTGCCGACCGAATGGCTCGCCGACCGCATGGGCGTCACCGCTCAGACCGTCTGGAAGTACGAACGCACCAACCGACAGCGGCCGATCCCTGAGCACGCGACAGAGGTTCTAACCGAATTGCTCGCCGATCGCTCCCTGGCGCTCGCGCGCGCCCTCGACACGTACACCGACCCCGACGGCCGCCTCGTGCTGCCCCGCTTCGCCGACGGCGACGGATGGCGTGCGGCGTTCCCCGAATTCGCCGGCTGGCCCGACTCCGCGCAGGGGCCATTCCTGGGTGAGCTTATGACGCAGGCGAATGGCCGTGTCGAGTTTAGGGTGGTGCCGGCCGCCGAATAGTTGCGCGCGCAGTTGCGCGGTGAACCGTTAGGGCATAGGTTGGCTATACCAACCGCCCACGAAAGGGACACCATGAGCACCGCACTGCAAACCCGCCTCGATCGAATTATCGAAAAGGCCGCCCCGACCATGCCCGCCGACCTATCCCAGCTCGACCGGTGGGACGGCCTGGGCGTGACCACGAACACGGCCGCGGTGCCCGTGATCGCCTCGCGCCGCCCGGTCGCCGCGGTACCGCGCACCAGCGCACCGGTGCCATACCAGCCCGAGCAATTCGGCGCCATGCCGTCGATCCTCCCGCCCCGCCGCGCACCGTGGGCCGACCTCGGCCTACTAATCCCGGTTGGCATGATCGTCGGCAGTATTCTCGCGGTCGTCGCGCTGTGAAAACCGCGGCCATGCGCGGCCCCGCTACTCACGTAGAACTCGCTGGGAAGGTCCGCGCCCGCGATCGGGACACCTCGTGGGAGGCGGCCAGCGCGCAAACGAACGGGAAAACCGCCGAGCTCCAGCGCCGGATTTATTGGACATTGTTCGCCGCCGGCCCCCTCACCGACGACGAGCTGCGCGCCCGGCTGCGCCGCGGCCTGGTCCCACACACGCGATCCGGGGCTAGTACGCGCCGGTTCGAGCTGGAGCTGGCCGGCTGGGTGAAAGCAACTGATGAGCGCCGTCCGTCCGACGCCGGCAAAGCCTCAACCGTATGGCGGGCCGTCCGTGATGATGAGCCCGCCCCAGAGCCGCGCCCCGTCGTACCGATCACGCGCAAGGCATCCGCCTCGGCCACAATCCGCGACGCTCGCGCCATCCTTGCCCACGGCGGCCCCGACGTGCTAGAGCTGCTACGCGCCCGCCTAAGCGCCTGACCTGCCAACCCGAGCAACTGCCCGCTGAAACGCTGTAGGCATGCGAGAAGCCCCGTTCTGTTGATATGAACGGGGCTTCTCGGGGTTTGGAGCTAGTGGCGCGCGCTGCCAGTATCGACGCTCACGGTCGCACCCTCGGGAACGGTAACGACAGCTTCATGCTTACCCGCATAGACCGGGTTTCGCGCGACGCCGAGCAGCCAGCCGAACACGGGATAGGTGCGCTCCAGCCAGGCGACCGCGATGTAATACAGCGATGCCGCGAGGGTCGAAACGCTCACGACCAGCGCCGATTCGGTTTCTGCCGGAATGGTGACGCTGGCCGCGGCGAGCAGACCTACCAGCCAGCCGACAATGATCGGCACAACCGACCGGATTATCTGAACGAAAAACATAGACATTTGGGGCCTAACTTTCTGAGGTTGGAGGATTCGGGTCTTCGATAGGTTCGTGACCCGCTTCGAGCAATTGGCGGCGCAACCGGGCCACATACTCCCGAGAGCGCCGTGAGTGACGGTCGGCCAGGTCGGCGCGCTTATTGGCGGCATCCCGATCCTCTACAGCCCGTATTCGTTGGCCCTCGGCCGAGGCGTTATCTTCGCGCTCCCGGCCGGCACGGCCCGTAAGGACCTTGAACGATCCGGTGATGAGTGCGACGAGGACGACGGCGCCGCCGCCGGTGCCGAGTAGACCAACGATGGTTTCAAGGGTCACACCGCCACGCACGCAGGCGTGATTTTCTTCGGGGCAAGGTCTGCGCCGCGAATCAACGTCCAGCGCTGCGCGAGCGTCAAAGCGAGGGAGACAGTCACGACGGACGCCAGAGAGGACGAGCCCAAATAGATGACGATGGCGCCGTAGATGATCAGCCCGGTGCCGAGTGACAGAATCCCTGCACGCTCCAGCCACCAAACGCCGGGAAGTACAGCGACGAAACCGAACATGGCGCCGACAATCACGAACAGGCTGAACATTCCCACGAGCGGGACGCCGAGAGCCTGCACAAACGATTCAGGCGGGGCTACGAGCATCAGCGCGCCTCCCATGCCCATGAGCACGTAGATCACCGATTGGATCGCACGCACCCAGCGCGGTTCTGCGATGAGTAGGAATGCCCTGGCGAGCAGTCGGACGGGCTTCGTTGCGGCGAGCTGTAGTCGGGTCACGAGAGAGGCCCTGTCGTGCTGATGTTTGGCATTCGGGGCCTTACGGTTGCCCGGGCTGGTTGCCCGCGTTACCGCCTATACTATCGGGCCACCCTGCCCGGCTGGTAGGGGTATGAAAATGCCCCCGCTGATCCGTGAAGATCGAGCGGGGGCGTTCTGTTTCCAGTTGCTTAGCGTGCAGTCAGCCTAGCGCACAATTGCCCGGCATACTGGGCGAGTCTGTTCGGTTGCGACTAGGGCGTGCGTACCCGGAAGTTCCGAAATTTGGCCGTGATCGTGCTGGCCTGCAACCCAGCCTGCGTGCCTGCAAGCGTGCTATCCGTGATAGTGGCTTTCAGGACGCCGTTGATGTATACCGTCAGAGTTGATCCGACACATTTGAGCGTGAGTTCAGACCCGGACACGGCAGCAATCGTCTGAACTGTTGCAAGATCAGTAACACCACCTGCCACGACCTTTTGCAGGGCAAGGCGACCATCTGACGCGATCCCGAAACGGTAGTAGTTGCTGGAATCAACGAACCGGGCAATAAGCCAATGCTGGTCAGAATTTGGCCCTGTAACTTCCACTGTTACGGCACAATCTGTCACACCCGTACTGATAACTGCGCGGGTATTTGTGGCAGCAGTTGGAGTGGCGCTCTTTGCCACGATTCCGAACGTGCCAGCCGATGCGGTCCACGTCTGCCCCGTATCCGCCACAGTTAGGCTTCCTACGTCGGCGCGTGCGAATGTGTCAGCGACAATCCACGGAGGCATCCCGAGACGTGCGGCCAGTGCCTCTTGAGTCTTGGCCGATGCCGCCACGGGCAGCGCTGCAACGGCTGCGGAAACCTGCGCGGCCGTCGTGTCGAATGCGATGAACGTTCGCCCAATGATCTGCCCCGATGCAGGGAAAGTCGCACCACCAACCCACGCATCCCAGCCCGCCAGACCGTACCGTGTTGCTGGGACGAAACATGATTTGTAGTAGCTTGCATCCCAGTCGCTGCCCGGAGTGCCGCGCGTGATGAGGTATGGCCCGGCTGTGAAATTCAAACCATCTTGGCTCACCATCGCGTAAAGTTCCCCGCCAGCGCCATCTGACACATTGGACATTACGAGCGCTTGCCATTCGCCGCCGACACGTTGCATGTCAACATGCCACGGCACGCCCGAGTTTCCTGTGATAGTACAGATGGTAGGCGTAGACCAGGGGCCGGTCACGGATGGAGCGGTTGAGCGCACATATTTACGCGCAGGTGAGGGGAGAATGTCCACGCCGTACATGACCCACGAGCCGTCTTTGAGTTGGAAATATGACGGGGCCATAATGCGGCGTACTGCGGGGTCGTCTTCTCTCACGAGGGTTTTCGCCGACCAGTTGACCCCATCCGCTGAGGTCTTGAAGACGTGCCGTTCATAGGTGCTGTAAATGTACTCGCGCCAGAAGAGATACATAACGCCGTGCTTGTCTACGAACAGGTTGGGGTCGGAGTTGTAGCCTCCCGTGATAAGCGGGCCTACCGGGTTCGTGAGTCCCACGGGAACAGCCCATGTGGTGCCGTCGTCGGAGCAGACGATCGAGGCGTTTTCGAGCTGGTTATTACTGTTCGAGTATGGCGTGAATGCCATCCAGTAGCGCTTTCCGCCCCAGCCTTCGGGGTTGAAGTAGACCGAGGGGTGAACGGCTACCCCTGACCCCTCGTAGGTCGGGATGGAAACGAGAGTGCCGCGTGCCGCGTGCGCGTTGGTTGGGTCAGTTAGGTTGTGCCCGAGTGCCGGTGCTACCTGTACACCAATCGTGTTAGATAGGTCGCTTTTGAAAAGCCCGCCCTCAAGGGCGAAAGCCGCAGCCATGAGCTCATCCGAGGTGGTCGGAATCGCGCCCGCCGCTTCGACTTGCAGAGCGATCGCGGCCAGGGTTTCGATCGCGCTCTCAGCCGACAGACCCGCACTTTCGGCCGCGTCCTGGGTGTAAGAAACGGCGCCGAGCACACTGCTAACCCATGTTGGAACGCCGTCCTCACTCGCCGGCGGCGCCGAAACGGGTAGGAGGTCCGCATACTGCACAGCCGCATCTGAGGCGTGCACATAGCGGTAAGTTTCCGCCGTCCGGTATGACGGGACCGAGACGATAAACCCCCAGACCACGCCGTCATCGAGGGCGACACTCCCGAGGCCGTCAGCGTTGAGCGGTACCGGAGCGGGCGCCGGCAGGATAACTTTGGTACCGCTGGAGAAGATGGACACGGCGCGAATGTAGACCGTGGCGGGGAGTACGACCGTAGATGGGCCAGAGCCGAAATCGAGTAGGACAGTGGTTTTAGACATGGGTACTTTCAGGGTCGGGGTGAGGGGTGACTACGCGGGCCGGATGGACGCGGAGCCCTGAGAGTGCTGGCACGAGTCGCACGACGGACCGCACGGGCAGGTATTGTCCGGTGCGTGACGGCAGCTCACGATTCAAGCCGAGCGGTCAGATTTTCCGCCACGGCCTGCGCGATCGTTGCCGCGTCGATCTGTGCAGCGGCCTGATTGACGACGGTCACACTGGTGCCGCGCGCGCTCTCAGCGACAGCCTTGAAAAACCGGTACTCGTCGTCGGTTACGTCGAGGTCTTTGGTGCGATCCCACATGCCGCGGGCGTCGAGCAGGGTCACGTAGTCGAGGTTGGGGAGCTCCCACCATAGGCCGGTGTCGATGTTGGTGAGTGCGATTGTGCCGGTCAAGCTGTTGCGGATACTTCGGGCCATGGGTAGGTCTTCTTTCTTGAGCTCGGGTAGTGGAGTGTCGAGCTTGATCGCGGTCTGGTTGGTCGCGCTCAGGCTTGACCGTGAGAAGTGGTCCCACGGGTTCTGACGATTACCTGCCGGGTCGAGTAGGTGCCGGTGTAGGTGTTGGTCAACGCCGCCTGTATTGCCGGTGTATGCGATAACATCGCCCTGCTCGAAGTGCTGGTTGGTGGCACCGACGTAACGGCTGAGGTGGCTGAAAACGTCACGCCAGCCCGGATTGTCGTCGTGGAAGAATTCGCCCGAGTTGCCCGCGCTGCCGTTGTTCGCTCGGTGCATCCAGCGGCCTGAGGTTGGCGCGTAAACCGGAGTGCCAATGACAGCCACAAGGTCCACGCCGCCACGGCCAGGGCTTGCCATGTGCCGGTCCCACGACTGGTATGGGTCGCGCTTGTCAAACAGAATTACTGTGGATGGGCCGTTCAGAACGTAGGACTTGAGGCTCGTTGGCATTAGCGAATCTTCGTGACCCGGATGCGGCCTGTTACGGTCGTGCTGCCACCGGTGGTCTTGAAACCGTTGAACACCACATCTGTGGCCGCGGTGATGTAGAGGTTTGGGATGCTCACCGTTGTGGTGTCCTCGCCGGTCTGACCTGACGACCGGGCAACCTCCCCCGAGGTGGGGGCGATGGCGAGGTAGGAGCGGCCCGTCATGGAGGCGCCGAGGCTTGCCCGCCAGTGGAGGGCATACAGCCCGGGCGTGGTCAGCCTTACCCCTTGTGAGATTGCCGTAGCAAACGCCGTATTCGTAGACATGGCCGGGTCGTTTGTTACAGAACCGGCGGCAATGCTGCCATCAGGGTTTCCATTGGAAAGGGTTGTGAACTCGGCGTGCAAAATGCTTTCGAGCCAACCCGCCGCGGCCCGCCCGCCCGGGTTCGAGGTCACATTGTAGAGTCCGAAATATGCCTCTTCGTACCCCAAATCAGCCCGGTAAACCCGGTTGCCTTGAACAGGATTCGGGAACAAATAGTCACGTGCCCATTCGCTGCCCACGCTGCCATTCTCTTTGGTGAGCCCGGAGAGCTTGAACACAGCAACGGTGTTATTGGTGCCGTTATACCAGACCCACGCGAGGGGCTGGTCGTCCATCGTGCCGGGCGTTGAGGCGAACGTTTCGGGGAACGATGCGGGCGGCGCCGTCGGCACGGTCACGTTCGCGGTCGCACTGGCATAAAGCAGCTCCAGCGTGGACACGGGACTTTCACCCCAGGTGCGGCGGAGTACGGCGAGATAGAACCGACTGGTGCCCGCGTCGATGGCTGGCAGGTCGATAACTTCCATCGTGGCAAGCTCGCACAGCACCCCCGACGCGAGAGCGGTGCCCGCGCCGACAGAGATACGGCGGCTGCCCGAAATGGCGACCACGCCGAACGGGTTGGTTTCGGGGCCGACATTGTACCGGTCGCCCCCGAGGGACGCGAGACGTGCCCAGTTTTCTTGATACAGGGGGCCTGAGTAACCCCAGCTAATTACGGCCATAACTATGATCCTATCTACTCGTGATATTGCGGCGTTGCGACCGAGCTACGGCGGCAATTGCTTGGGCAAGTCGTTGGGTGGTGTCGTTGGTCCGCTCGCCGACAAACGGAGTCGCGGTGAACTCGCCCGACTTCGTGAGAGTGAGGGTCGCTTCGGTGACACGGTTATCGGCAAACGTGCGGCCTTGAGCCTTCACGGTGAGCAAATCGCCGAGCTGTACGCCGTCGGTGCCACCGAAATGGAACCGTTTCGTTTCGCTCAGGTCGATCGCCAGGCCCGAAGTTGAGCGGCCGTCGAGCAGCATATTTTCGGCAATTTCGCTCATGTAGGCCACATAGTCGGCTTTCTCAGCCGCGGTCACATTCGAGCTGAGAAGGTAGTATTTCGCTACCTTGAGGGCGTCACTCGTGCCGCTGGTCCATTCGAGGCCCGCGCCGGTCGCATCCTTGAACCGCTCCAGAACCACGCCCCACTCGGTTTCCAGTGAGGTGTCTACGAGCGGCCAGAACGATCGGGCGGCAATGTCGCCGGGACCGCCGAGGATCGCCCGGGTGACCTGCGGCGGCGTCGTCGTCCATGTGCCACCCTTGAGCACACCCGATTCGGCTGTCATCGCCTGCGGGCGCACAGTGACCGTGGCTACGTCGAGCGAAAGGAAATCGTCACCGGCACCCTGCCAGATTTTCAGGGTGAGTCCGCCTGCGCGCAGCACAGGGGTTACGGCATCCGCGAGAGTGGAGAACCGCACACGGGGCAGGTCGGTCGCGGCGCCCCCGCGGCCCTGGTCAGGCATGGCCACAATGTTGATGCCGAGCCGGTCGCGGAGGTTTTCAATCAGGATCGCTTTGACGGCCGCCTCGCGCGACGAAACGGCGGGCCACTTGTAATACCCGCCCTGCCCCTCTACGGTCCCAGACGGCCCCGCTGTGCCCGTTACGGTCGCTTGTGCGAGGTCGGTCAGGGATGCGGCGATGATACTGCCAGCCGGCCGGACATAGGCGGGCGTTTCGGTGAGCATCCAATCATCCCGGAGCTGCAACGTGACCGGCTTATCGTTCAGGATCGAGCCCGACGCGCCCCAGATCGGCCCCGACATGAACGGCAGGCCCCGGTATTCGACCACGAGGCGCGCGCCCGGCGCCATCAGGTGCTCAAGGATCGGGTCGCGCTGGCCGAGCAGGATCGAGCCGGTGCCCTGCGCCAGGTCGCGCTGAGTGAACGTGCACGAAATCGGGTTACCGACCCAGCCGACCCGTTTGAGGGTCTTGTCGTAGGCAGTGATTTTCAACGTCTCGCGCATCAGAATGCCCGGTAAAACAGTTCGGTGGTATCGAGTTCTACTGACCCCGAACCGGTCAGGGCGACAGTCGCCGTCGTCGCCTCGCCGGCCGGAATGCGGGCGAAACCAATTTCGAGAATTTCAACTGTGCGGTCGCCCGAATATAGCGGGCCGTTGAGAGTCGCCGTCTGCGCGCGCGGGTCGGTGTTGATCGTGAGGGTGTGGCCGGCAGGAATATCAGTCGCCCCTGAGATGATCGCGCCGCCGATGGTGAGCTCATACGCCGTAACTGGCTCGCCTTCGAGGCGGGAGGTGATACGCCACACCGGCCAGGCATCTTCGTCGCCATCGTTGCGGATCGTTTCGGTATCACCGCGGGCGAAAGATGATTCGATGTAGAGCGGCGGGTCGCCCGCGTTCTCGCCGTGGAAGTTACGCGGGCCGCGACCGAGGTCCAGCCAGCGAGTCGTGCGGACAGGACCCGTCCAAAACGGGGCATCAGCAGTCATCGAAAGGCCGAAAGCCTTAGTAATGATATTTGGGTCGATCTTGTACGCGATCATGCCGTCATCACCGAATTTCAGCAGGAGTGAGCGAGCCCCGCCCATACCATCCGAAACGGTGAGCGTGCCGGTTTTTCCCGGGCGGATCGAGCGCCAGAAATTGCGTTGAACTTGCGTGACGCTGTACGGGTCATGGTCTGCGAATCGCAGCGGCAAGAATGCCTTACGCGGTCGCACGGTGTAGCTCGTCGTCTCCTGGCCGTGCAGCAGCGCGTATTCCTGCACGGCGTACTCGACTTCTGGCATGGACAGGCCGCGGATTCCGGCGGTGCTCGCGCGTACCGGGCCGCCGAGCAGGTCCCACAGACTGCCGTCGGTGCCGGTCCAGGTAATCTGTAGGCGTGGGGTGTGCGTGTCGGTCATGGTCAAATCCCTACGGTGCCCAGGCCGGCCAGGGCGAGGGCGTCTAGCTGGCGCTGGTTGGTTTCGGCTTCGAGCTCTTCGCGGTTCCAGCCCACATCACCCTGAATCGTCATACGGGCGTCTACGGTCACGGCAGGCCCAGACTGTGCGCCCGTACCGTTTCCGTATCCTGCGGCGTCAGCGGCCGACGAGCCGAGGCGCAGGGCCACATCTATAGGCGGCACGGTAACCATGTCGGCCATGCGCCGGTCAAGGTCGCTCTGAATCGTGTCAAGCCCACCGATCAGGCCTTCGCCGATGTTCACGCCGAAACCCTTGAATACCTTCGACGGGGACGCGATACCCAGTGCAGTCTTGAACGGGCCGACGATCCAACCCGGGAGGAGGTCAAGGAAAAATTTTCCGACACTGCCAGCCATTGATTTGAGTCCGCTCATCAGTCCATCAACAATGTTCGAGCCTGCGTCGAAAAGCCAGTCGCCCGCGCCGGCAAACAGGGCGCCGATAGTGCCAGGTAATCCGGTGAAAAACGATGTTATGGCTACCCAGCCGTTTGAAATTCCTGTACCCAGCCCGTTGAGTAGGCGGGTACCTAAGGAGATAAGTAGGGTGCCGAAACCGACCAGAAACGCGAGGATGTTGGCAGGCAAGTTGACGAAGAATGCGACGACAGCCGCCCAGCCGTTCGTAATGCCTGACTGTAGGCCGTTCAGCAAGTTCGTTCCGGTCTGGAGTAGCCAGATTGCGGCGCCCACAAGAAACGCAAGGATGTTGCCGGGTAGCGCAGCAAACCATGCGGACACCGCGGCATATCCAGCGACGATGCCGGCGGCGAGCCCGTTGAGCAGGTTAGCGCCCGTCTGTACGAGCCAGACGGCCGCACCGATCAGGAAATTTAGTATCAGGCCTGGCAGTTGAGTGAAGAAAAACCAGACCGCGACGACGCCCAAAGCTATACCGGTAGCGAGGCCCGAGAGCAGCCACATGCCAGCGTCTAGCAGCCACTCGCCGGCAGCGGCGAAAAACTCGCCGATCGCAGCCGGAATCCCGGCAAACCAATCCATGATCGCCTGCCATCCGGCGGCGACACCTTCGAGCATTCCAGCCCAGAGGTCACTCCACCATGAGGCGAGGCCATTGAGCCCATCGACTAGCCAGCCGACGAATCCGCCCCAGGCCCCAACGATCCACGCGATTACTTCATCCCAGTTCTGCACGAGTAGGACAATCCCAGCGATGAGTAGGCCTACCGCGATAACGATGCCGCCGAACATGAGAGCTACGGGGGTGAGGCTCATAACCCACATAGCCGCAGCGGCGACGAGGACAGCAGCAGCGACGACGCCGAGGCCAACCGCAATAGCAGTAAGCGTTTTGGGGTGATCGTTCAGATAGCCGAAAACGGCCGTTATGCCGGGGAGTAGCCCGGACATGATGCCGGCCAGCATGATTTCGCCCTTTCGGGTAAATTCGTCCATGCCCGCCCCAGGACCAGATGCGAGGGTGTCGCCTAGGTCGTCGGCTTTGCCGGCGACGGAATCGAACGCGTCACCCATAGGGTCGATGGCACCGAGAAAATTGGGAATCTCGGTGACGCCGAGGTCTTCGAGCGGCGTCCCAAACAGGGCCAGGGCGGCCTGAGACTGCGCTACCGGGTCTTCGATGCTCTGGAGGCCGTGCACGATGTCAGCGAATGCTGTGGCTGCGTCATCGCCACCAGCCAGCAGCTTCGCGCTCATCTCGTCCTGGCTCATACCCATCGCGTCATAACCGACCTTTGAGGCAGCGCTCATATCGGTAGCTCGAATGGTGAATTCCTTGAGGGCGTCGCCGGTCTTGTCGATGCCATACATGCCCTTTTCGGCAGCAGTAGCGAGCACCCCAAAAGCCGTCTCGCCGTCCATGCCAATAGACGCAAGGAAAGGCCCATATTCGGTGATCGCGTCGGTCATGTCACCGCGCAGCGCCTCAGGTACGGACTGCATGGCCCCGGTCATCAGGTCCATAGCATTCTGCGCCGACGTAGCGAGGCCGGAGCCGAGCAGGCCGGAAACCATCTGGATAGCATCCGCAGATTCAACCCCGTAAGCGGAGGAGTAGCTCAGCACCTTCGCTGTCATGTCGGACACTACGGCGTCGGATTCATCGCCCATCCCACGAATGCCCGCCATGACGTTGCCGATCGCCCCCTGGACCTGTTGGACGCTCTCGCCGTAGTTGTCGGCGTAGAGCTTGCCGGCAAGCGTGCCAACGCGGGCGCTCTCAGTCGCGGTAAGTCCGAGCTGTGCAGCCACGGTCCGGTTTGATTTGTCGAAGTTGATGGCATCGTTCAGGCCGGTGCCAAGGGCCACAGCGACGGCGCCACCGACGAGCAGGGCGCCGCCAGCCATGACCTTGCCCGAGGTTTTGAGGTTGCCGGGCAACTTGTCGAGGGTCTTATCAAAGCCGGACGAGTCGAGGCTGATGCGTCCAACCAGGTCGCCTAAATCGAGACTCAAAGCGGGGGACCTCCAGCGGTGCTATTTCTTCGGCTGTTGAGGATTCAGAACCCGCTGTAATCTGCTCTCTGTCGATAGTAGCCCAAGCAATCGTTCGCGCAACCAACGCCACGACCGATCCCGTAGAATCCCGCTGCCCATGTCGAGGCTGTAGACCTCTTGGAAGTCGAGTTCGATCAGTTGCCAGTACCCGAGAATGTCGCGCCAGGTCAGGCCGTCGGTCGGGTGCGGGGCGTCTTCGTACTCTGCGAGGCCCGCGGGGTTTTCGGCCGTGACGCGGCGGTCGTCGTCGCGGCTCGTTTTTGCGCCCGGTTGCGGGCTGGTGCTTTTCCCGAGAAAAGGCCCGCCTTTGCGGCATCCGCGGCGGCCTGTTCGCCCTGAGTGATGAATACGAACGCATACTGGCCGAGGCGGCTGATGCGCTGCCAGCTCACGCCGTCTGCCATCATTTCAGCGTAGGCATTACCCAGCACCATTTCCATAAAGTCCTGCTCTTCCTGGTCGTTCAGGTTGAGCTTTTCGAGGTCGGCGGCGGTGATTTCAAGGTCGGCGTTTTTCTTCGCGGCGATGCCAGCGAGGGCGACCATGCGGGCGCCGGTCACACCGTCGGGGCTGGGCACAAGGTAGGCGCGGCCGGCAGGGTATTCGCGGGATGGGATCGGCGGAGTGGTAAATCCATCGTCGTCGAGGAAGTCGCCGAAAGCGGAAAGGTCGGGTGAGGCCATTGGTGTCTCCGATACGTAAAGCGAGGGCCTGACCGTTTGGTCAGACCCTCGCAGTTTAGCGCGTGATTGCGGTAGTTACCGCTATGGGACCACAATGGTATCGGGGTGCACGCGGCTGGTCGGCTTGCCAGCGCCCACGAGAGTAAACGACGCCATCGAGCCGGCGGTGACGGCGCCGCCGTCGTCGGACCAGGTTGCGTTCGCGAAGCCGGTCACGGCCTGGACGCGGGGGCCGTCCGCTTCCATCTCGTAGAAACGGACCATGAGACGGTTGGCGATGCCCAGGCCGCCCTCACCGGCGATGCGCACGAGCTCCTGCGCGGGGTCGTACACGTCGGGAGTGCTCGTTTCGGTAGCGCGGCGGACCTTGCCCTCAGCACCCCAGCCCGCCGAGAATGCCTCGGACTGGGTGAAGCCGTCGCCCTCGAAATCAGAGGTATCGGTCAGCGCGGACGTGCCCGGGTTGACCTTGATTTCGGTCAGGCCACGCAGGCGCAACCAGGCGGGCTCAGCAGCGGCCACGGGGATCGCGGCAACGTCGCAGCGCCATTTGCGGTTCGAGGTAGTGGAGCCGAGCGGGGTGGCGGTGGTGATTGTCATGGTGATGCCTTTCAGATGGGGCGGTTGAGGTTGGGCCAATCGACCCGGAATAGGTAATTTTCGGTACGGACGCCGCGGCCCTGCGTGTCTTGCGGCAGGAGCGTGCCCGAAGTGCGCTCGGCATAGGCCACCTTCACGGTGCCGAGAGTCTTGGCGTAGAGGTGGTCAAAGCTGGCGCGCAGGTCGGCGTCGATTGCATCCCCTTCGCGCGGGTCTTTCGAGCAGATTTTGAACTGAACGGCCACGAGCGAATCGGCATTTTGGGCCGCTTCGTAAACCGAAATAGTCACGGTCGGGTAGGCGATTTCGGGGGTGCGGTCGCGGTACAGGCCGAGCTTTCCCGACGGATACACGGCCCCGCTCGCGTCGTAGTAGTACGGCGTTTCCGGCACGGTGAAGATGATGTGCCCGGCGATGCCCTCTACCAGCTCGGTCAGGAACGAATCGAACCGGGCCATTAGTCCATCGCCGAACTGATGTGATCGCCGAGGATGGTTCGCACGCCGTCCGTGGTCTCCGTGAACGCCCTTTCGAGGAACTTGGCGCCGCGGCCTTCGTCGTGGTTCATCTCCATGTCTTCGTGGAGGCGGGCGGCCTCATTCGGGTAGCGCACGTCTTTGTAGCTCACGGCGGCGACCCGGCCGTCTTCGTCCACGGTGACGCGGCCGGTGCGCTCAAAGTCGCCCTCTTCGTGCGGCACGCGCTGATTCGACGTGTTGAGCACGAGGGCGCCGGCGGCGATGAGTCCGCGCTTTTTCTGCTTCGCTACATCGGCCTGCACCTTGCGAATATTGGCAATGAACGCAGCCGATCCGCCCAGGACGAAATCACTCAAGATTCACGACCAGAGCGCCGAACATGAGCGGATCGAGAGCGGCGGTGATGACGGTCGTATTCCGGCCACTGGGCAGTGTGACGACAGACCCGCCGGTGAACTTCGATTCGTGCTCCAGCCCCGCAAGTATCGAAGCCTCAGACGGCACGGTGTTGCCCTCAGAATTTCGGACGAATCGGCGCTTGAAAGACACCATGACACCGACGACGGGGATGGGTTCTGCGAGGTCGGGACCGTATGCGCCGGCGCCGCGGTTCGTAGCGACGCTCACTGTTGAGCCCATCCAATCGCCGAATACCTCGCGGAGACTGAGCGTTGCGACCACTTGCGGGCTCATTCCGAAACCCCGATCACGGCGGCTAGGCTGCGTTCTCCCGCGTCGTGCGCGCCGATATGGGCGGTGATGAGGCCAGCACGGTTCAGGTACGCCCACGAGGCGGCAGTGAGCTCCTGCCCGGATGCCAGCGCTTCGAGGTCGCGGCGGCTAGACGCCTGCACGGTGGTGGAGATACCCAGAGCAGACTTGGACACGATCACGTCGGGGAGCTGGGCAACGCCTAGGCGCGGATCAAGGCCGGACATTACCCACGCCTGCGCCTGTTCGGCGGTGGCGAACATGATGGCCGTGGCGTATTCGAGCTTCGCGGCGATGCCGTCGGCGTCCACGGTGTAGACCGCCCCGCGCAGCGTGTCATCCACCAGGCCCTCAGCGTGACGGATGAGCGCGGCCGCATTGTCAGGCAGCGCGGTGGTGTTGCCGGTTCCGTAGATGTACGCCTGCAACTCTTCGGGAGTGAGATACACGAGGGCCTTTCAGAGGTGGTGAGGTTTGGGTGGGCCGAGCAGGTACGCCGCTACAGGGAGGGAGGTTTGGGCCGGCAGCCCAGCGTTATAGCCGCCACGCTCTCCCCAGTCGTCCTTAGCCGGGTGAACCTGAGATATGCGCCGTTTCCCGGCCTTGACTCGGACCCACCCATACATCACCGGGTGCTAATTTGCCGCTTCGGCGGCCGTTTCGACCTGAACAAGCAACGGGTGACGAGCGCCCGCATACTCGGCTGGCTCTTCGGGCCGCTCGATCAGATCTGCCTTGGCCGGCTCGGCTGCGGCGCGAACGGCACGGATGCCGTACAGCGCCGCGCGCAGCTCGTCATCCGTGCTGCCGTCCTTGGCTGTCAGCTCGTAGTTGCCAAGCTCCGTGACGAGCTGGTCGCGGTCGTAGCCGTCGTACATGACAGCTTCGGCGGCCAGGTCTGCGCCGGCTTCGACGGCGGCCGGCCCAACCTCGGGGACTTCGGCAGCGGGTGCAGATGGATCGCTCACGGTGACGCCTTTCGTTGGGGTCTTCGGGGCTGCCATTAGACGGCCGCGTCCAGCACGCCGAGGACGATCACGCCACGGTCATCTGCACGGTGCGCTGCGTAGTGCGCCGTGGTCACAACCGTGTTGATGCGCTTGGCGATGTTGCGGTCAGTTTCGACCAGTGCACGGCGCTTGTAACGCAGTGCGAGGGCGCCACGACGGATCAGCAGGGCGTTGTGGCCCGCGTCCGCAGTACCGGCCGTACCGATCGCGGTTGCCCGGTCGGACACGATGACGGCGACACCGGCGAGAGAACCGATCTGGCCGGTGATGATGCTGGCGCGGTCGCCGATCTTGTCTACGGTGATGAAGTCGGGGTCATGGCGGAGCTGCGTGTACTGCTTCGAGTGCACGATGAGCGCCGCAACGTTGGCCGGGTCGTACTCGTCGCCCCAGAGCGCGCTGGCATCCACGTAGGCGTCATACGTGAGCGAGGCGGCGACTGTCGGGAAGATCAGCGGGGAGCTGGCGAATTCGCCGGTGGTGACGAGCTCGGCAGCGACACGGAGGTCGGTGTCGATCTTGCGGCTGATCGCCAGAGCCGACTGAGAGACAGCTTCGGAGTTCGGCGAGGCTAGTGCGATGAGCGTGGCGGTGTCGGTCAGGTCAAGGCGCTTGCCGATTTCCTTGATCGACACGTGGCGCTCGGTCATGCTCAGGCCGTCAGCCTCAATTTCGACGCCTTCGGCTGCGTCGCGTGCGTCACCGGAGTAAACCCAGGTGCCAAACGAGACGGTGGAGCCGGGAGTGCCGACGAGGGTGTCATCCTGGGTGGACAGGCCGGCCATGACCGACTTACCCAGCAGGAGTGGGCTGACGGTATCAGCCCAGACCTGCGGGTCGATGACGTTGGCGGAGGTAGTTACAACATTTGGCACGATGGGGCCTTTCGGTTACTGCTCGGCAACCAATCGGGCGTAAGCCGCGGGGTTGCTCTGCTTGAGGGCGGTTCGCGCCTGCATACTCATGGCGCCGAAACCAGATTTGGTGATCGCATCGTCACCGCTAGCCCCGCTAAACGATTCCGCCCCCGACTTTTGAACTTGCCCCGCAAGTTTGAGTGTCGAGTCTGCCGCAGTTAGCGCGGCAATTGCTGCCTTTACCTTACCCTCATAGCCGGGCTTCGTGGCGTCGATCTTCTGAAACTCGGCATCCTTGCCCAGCTTGAATTCGAGATAATCCATCTTCTCCGGGTTGACGCCTTCGGCCCAGGCGGCCTGAGTGAGCGCGAGGGACTTCCGCGCCGTGTCGAGCTGCGTGGTCGTTTCGGTGATGGTGCCGCCGGCTTCGGTGAGCTGCGCGGTGACGCTCTCAAGCGTGGCCGGCGCCTTGTCGGTGGTCTTGATGCCGAGCGCGACGGCAACGGCGTCGAGGGTCTTCTGGGTGGCCTCAGCGGCGGCGTTCGCCTTGGAGGTCATGCGGTCATCGCCGAGCTTGCGGGTGAGGCGCTGCACCTCTTTTGCGGCTTCGGGACTGCCCCACTTGGCGATCTGTGCGGCGGTCGGTTCGCTGCCCATGGCAGCGGCGTCCGTGTCGGCGTCGGTACTTGCGGCGGCGGCATCTGCGGCGGCGGCGTCAGTTGCGGCCTGGTCTGCGGCGGCGGTAGCGGCGGCAGCGGCGTCCGCGGGGCTCGGGGCGGTCGTGGTGGTAGCGGCGTCAGTCATGGGGCTCCTAGGTTCGTGCCCGACAGTTATCCGGGCAATCACCCCCTATACTAGCCATGTTGGTTCCCTTTCGTCGGGTGAACGCGCACGCTTCGGATTCACTGCCTCCCTGGTGGTTCCGAATGAAACGGCCCCGTGATTCGTAAGAATCCGGGGCCGTACTTCGTGCAGCGGGGCTAGTCGTCGTCGGCCGGTACCCAGCGCGAAACTACTGCTGCCCGAAACTGCGTGTGGCAGTAGTCAAGTAGTCCGAGCGTCGAATCGGCATCCTGCCCGACTGGCACCTCGCGCAGATATGAAGTCTGGTCGCCGCCCTCCAGGTCTTCGCTGGTCTTGCCTTTGGCCTGCAAGACATAGCCGGTGACAAGGCCGCCCTCAGTCACGTCTGCGAAATGCGCCTGAATGGCCTCGTCTAGAGCGGCCTTTGTGGCGTCGCTCACGCCCAGGCTCCCGGTGTCGTGTTGATCCGGGCGATGACGTTGGCCTTCGGAATGCGTACGGTGCCAATTTCGAGGCCGACGGCCGGGCCAGCGACGAGGGCCGGCAGCGCGGCATCTTCCGGCGCCACGCTTCGAGTGTTGGCGATCACGAAATCGTCGCGCTCTTCGGACACAGCACCGACAAACACCCAACCATTCAGGCCCAAAACGATCTGAATTTCTGCGGGGGCGACACTGGCGGCCGGCACGTACACAACGCCGTCGATGGTGATACTAGGGGTGCTCATATGGTGGGTGCTTTCTGGTTGGTTGATGGTTGGTTGATGGCTACCACGACACGCGCACGGTGTCGCCAGGAACTCGACAGCAGGCGGCCCGAATCTCGCGCAGAAAGCCGACGGCCGCGGACCAATTGCCCCAGCCGCCGGGGTCATCGAACGTGTCGAGCTTGTCCGTGTCGGTCGCCATGATGGATTGCAGCGCGGCCTCGATGCACACGGCCACGTCGAGCGCGGGCTTTGCGTCGAGCTCGGGCGGATAAACGCCGTAGTGGACAAAAAACTTACTCATGTTTGAGGTCATGTTGAAAGACTCGTCGCCCACGTCCACGTCGTAGCTCACGCTTCGCGCCCCGCTTCGCGTTCGGCTATCGCGGCGAGGTTGTCGAGCAGGTCGGCGAGACGGTCGTCGGTATGCACGTAGCGCTCCGCCGGCGGCTTGCGGAATTGCTCGGCGGCCATACGGCCACGCTCGGCCGTGCGGATGGTCAGCCAGCGCTCATACTCTTCGGGGGTCACGCCCACACCTGCATCACTGTGGCCCGGCCGGTCAGGGGGTTGAGACTGACCGATAGGTGCGCCCCGGTGTGTCCAATATGCAGGCTGCACCGCGTATCAGTCGCGCAAAAATCGCCCTCCCAATCAGGCTCAGGGTCGAGGTCACCCACCTTGACGGCTCCCTGCGGGTCGGCGTCCACGAGCTCGTGCAGAATGGCGGCCATTTCGGCGGCGGTGTCGATCAGGCTGTAATGCTCTACGGCCTCCCCTGACCTGTAAAATCCCCCGGCGTTGGTCGTCGCTGGGTCGTGGGTGTCATAGGTGGCGAGTACCGCGCGGGCACGCTCAGCGGCACTCACGAGTTAGCCCCACGGGCCGCAGCGATAGCGGCAAGCATGTCAAGGCGGGGCGCTGTGACCTCGTTGATCTTGCGGGCCAGGGCCAGCACGGCCTCATCCGTTGGGGTGACCTTGGCACCGTGGCTCGGGCGGGCTGCGGTCCAGTAGGCGTCAGAGCCCTCCTGTAGGACCTTGACGAGCGCCTCACGCAGTACGGATGGCAGCGAGACGCGGGGCAAGCGGTCGAGCGCTTCCTCAATCTCATAGACGGTTGCATGGAGGGCCGTGCCGATCCGGGCCGGCGCGCTCGGTTCGGCAGTCACGGCAGTCACGCGGTCAATTACAGCATCGCGGGCGGCCTCGAACGGGGTCAGGTTAGTGGCAGTCATGGCTAGGCCCCCTTGACCTTGGCGCGGATGGCATCCCTGATCTTCACGGCGGCGTCGTTGTGACCGCCCCAGTACGTGTCATCCGCGGCCTTGACTCCGATAATTCCGAACCCGTCGGCGGACTGTGCGGCTTCCTCCAGCACCTCAGCGCGAATCCTTGCATCACGGCCTGCCAGCCACCGGTCAAACATGGCCATCGCTTCGGGAACGTCGATGGGTACATGGTGCCTGTCGGCCTCTCGCACGCCAAACTCGTACATATCCCGCACTTGCTCGGTCGTCGGAGTGGACGGGGCCTCGGTCGGTTCATTCTCGGTCATGGTGTCCCTTTCGTCGGGTGGTGCCAGCCCCGAGCGGATGCCCGAGGCCGGATAATGCGGGGTGTTAGGTGAGCACGGTTACGAGGGTATCGGCGTCGAATTCCTCGTGGAACATGCGGCCGAATCCGTCGGATACCTCCAGGTGAACGGTGCCCTCGATCGTCTCAGCGGATTCGACCGAGGCGTTGCGCTTCGGAGCGAAGGTGGACGAGCAGTGCACGAGCATTCCGGCGGTGATCTGGTCGGCGGGGGTTTCGGTGAGCTGGAACATTGGGCACCCTTTCGTTGGTGTGTAGTTCTACTATACCCCACTGGTGGTTACCCGCGCAACTGCTCCCGAGAAGACTGCCGTTTTAGATAAGTATTCTCGGCCAAATGTGCACGCATAACCGCCTGCCCATCCTTCACCCGTGCAGCGGCCCGTGCGCGCCCCTCGGGAGTGATGGCGATGGCCTGCGAGGTCTTGGCCTGCCGGATGCCCAATTCGATCTGGCGTTGCCGAGATTGCGCTTCATAGCCCTCCTGGTCCCATGCCGGCCGCTGGAGTTCAGACGGCTCTGTGATGCCCGGCAGGTAGGTTTTGGATGAGCAACGGCAGTTATGCACTACAATGGAATTAGCCGTATACCAGCCACTTCCCGTTTGGAGATTGAACACATGGCCCCGAAAATCACGACGCTCGACGTGGCTCACCTGATCGAGCGCTACAAGGCCGGCGAGAGCAGCAAGCAGCTTGCGGCCTCCCTCGGCGTTAGCCGCTCCGTCATCAGCAACCGGCTCAAAGCTGCCGGCGTCCCCGTTCGCAACCGCTCCGATTCCATGTTCCTCCGCATGGCTCAGGCCACCCCCGAGGAACGCGCTCAGCTCTCCCTCGCCGCCCATGACGCCGTGAGCGGCGTGAAGCGCACTCAGGCTGACCTCGAACGCCGCGCGCTCGGCAAGGAACGATCCGGCGTCGGCGCTAGCGAGGGCGAGGCGATGCTGGGCCGCGCCCTTGAAGCTCGTGGGATTCCCTTCCGCGCCCAGCAGGCGGTCGGAAAGTACAATCTCGACTTCGGAATTGACGATACCGTCGCCGTGGAATTGTTCGGCGGAACCTGGCACATGAGTGGTCACGGTATGGCTCGACTGCCTCAGCGCCTCGTAGACCTCGCCGATAGGGGTTTCAACGTACTGATGATCTGGAGCACCACTAACTACCCCCTGACCGTCTCCACTGTCCCCGCCGTAGCTGACCAGATTGCTGCCTTCGTGGAGCGCTCCTGCTTCGATCCAGCCTTCCGCCGTCAGTATCGGATGGTTTGGGGTAACGGTGATTTCTCGACCGGCGGCTGTGTGGATGACGACGACCTCACCCTCAAACCAACGCGAATCCCCGCCGACGATGCCCGTAGGCGAGGCAACCGGCACGAATGACGGGAAACAGTTCGGGTGGAATACGCCGGCTAAACGCGCTTCGGCCAGGGTCCCGTCAACGCGCACAGCAACGGCGCGCCCGGTTGCCAGGGACGTGTCCGGCTTGCGCTTCGTCGTCGTGTTGGTTGTCAGGATGAGCCGAGCCCACCGGTCGCAAATACTGCACGCACGCGGCCCCGGCGAAACGATAATGAGGTCTAGCCCGTTTGCGCTCATCGTGTCGAACTGGCCCTGCAAGGATGCCCGCGTAGTCCCGGTCCTCACGGCCATGTGCACATAATCGCCGATACCCATGCGCCCGCGGCCGGTCTGCACAGTCTTGATGCCGTCGCCTAGGAATCGTTGCAAGGATCGCTGAACGGCCTCACGCTGGAATTCGCCGCCGGTCAGCCGTGAACCGATCGCGTCGGCCACGACTTCCCGGTAAACATCGTCTACGGCCCGGAGAATGCCGGGGGTGGCGGAGTTGATCGCCGTGGTTAGTTCCGTCGCCAGAGCGCCTACAGCGGCCCGCTGAGCTTGCGGCATACCTTCGATCAGGGGCAGTGCGGCGCCCACGTCATCGAACACAGCGAGGCCGCCCAACCCGTACGCTTCGGCGAGTGAGGCGCGGATCATTGCGGCGGCTTCGGGTGATGCTTTGCGGAGCTCTTCGAGGGTAATCTTTCGGACCTGTTGCACCTGCGCGAGTGCGCGCACGTTCCAGTCGGGGGCGTCGGTGCCAACCCCGAGGGCCGCCGAAATCCGGGCCAGGATGCGGAGCTCTGCATCCCGGTAGATTTCGGCTACCTTCTGCCCGTACTCGGCGCCCAGCTCGGGGGTAATCATGCGGCTAAAGTCCCATTTCCTCGGTCGGCGCCCGGCCGTCGAGGGCTTCGGTGGCCTTGGCGTGCGCCTTCCATCCTTCGAGAAACACGGTTCTGGCGTCGAGCATCTGGCCCTTGTTGATGGTCAGCCACGCGTTGAACGGGTCGGCAAACCCGAGCCGGTGCGCCCGCGTCTCGCGTGGGAGTATGAGCCGATTGGCGCGCACCTCTTGAGCTTCGGCCCATGCGTTCAGTTTCTTGCGGTTGGCGGTGATGGCGTCGGATTCGGCCCGGATTAGCGCTGAAATCAGTTCAGCCTTACTCCAGGTCATTAGAACGCGGCGCATTTCGGAGGGCGACTGGATGCGGGTTTCGAGGTCCAGCGCTTTCCATTCCGCGGCTACCTCAGCGGCGGTCACAGGGTCACCCCGTACTCTGCGGCGACTGTGGCGCGATCTTCACGGGATGTGCTGCCGAATGATGTGTCGTACAAGTCGGTTAGCTTGCCAATCACCTCGGCAACCAATTCGGCCTCGGGGCGCGCTCGGTCGAATGGCCCCCAGATGTTGCTGATCGGTGCGTCGCGCTCGACAGAGAACAGGTGCCCCGAGTCGCTAACCCGCCACATCTCGCCGTCTGTGTCGAAGTACCATCCGGGCTCGGTCGGGCGAGGATCAGGGACCGCCACGGGCTCGCCATAGGTCACGGTACGCTGCACGATGCGCATGGCAATGCTGGTGCCGGTCGCCACGGCCCGGCGCAGTCCGTCCAGGTCGGTCGCGTCGGTGCAGAAGCTGGGGATACCCGGCTGCGGGATTAGCAGGTGGTTGTCACCGTCAGGCCAGAACGTTGCGCCGTCGGTACGGGTCACGCCGTACTGGGTAAATGTGTCGGTCATGGTTTCCTCTTTCGTCGGGGGTTTAGTCACACCCTACCCCCTAGGTGATTGCGCACGCAACTACACGGCCGGCTGGCGGGTGCGGCGGGGTTCGCGCACCTTCCCCTCGAATCGGCGTTCTTCATACGACGTGGGGACGAATTCGGCGTACTGCCGGGCCTTGGCAGCCTTTGCCAGGGCGGCGCGCATGACGCGTTCGGCGTTGCGGTCGGCCGGCATCCCTGCCGCGGTCACAGTCCGGCCCCGGCCGTGCCGAATGAGAGCGGGTCCACCGGTGTGAGCTCTTCGAGGCGTTTTGTGGCGAGCACGCGCACCTCGGCGTCACTCTTGCCCGGGTAGGTGGCGCGCACGACTTCCTCGGCCGAACCGCCCGACTCTTTCAGGGCCTTCGCGTTCGTGACCAGCTCGGTCATCGTCGGCTGGATTGCCTGGGGGAACTCCACACGCACCGGGTACGCGATGATCGCGGAACCGTCGGCGCCCTTTGGCTTGAATTCCTGCACATCGACAGACACGAGCGCGGTGAGCAATTGCGCGAGCAACGGCCGGGCATACCGGATCGACTTGCCCCGGGTGCTCATCGACCGCTTATTCTTGCCGGCGTACTCGGTCGCCGTCATCGCGACCTCGCCGCTGTCGCCCATCGTCTGCGGGTTGTAGCCGGCGGCCTTGATCGCGTTCTCCCGCATAGCCTCAAAACCCAGCAGATATTCGGCCACTTTCAGGTCGAATTCGATCTGTTCAATCGGGAGTTTCCCCGAACTGTCTTCGGCAGGCGGCATACTTACACGGCGCATCATGCGCTCGTCACGGTCGAACGTGAGGCCCTGCCCCTTACCGGCCGAGTTGAGCAAGTAGTCGGCGATGATGAGGCGCGAACGGCCGTCATCTACGGACTCCATGAGGCGGGTGTAGAACTCATCCGCGGCGCTGAACAGGTCACGCACCGCGGGGGTGAAGTCGGATCGGCCAGCATTGTTTTCGAGGTCGAGCGGGTCGGGCAGCGCGTTGGGGATGCTCACACCGGTTAGGTACCGGGCGGCCGAGAGCGTCACAGCGCCATCAGCATCGACGGCAAGGTCTGCCAGCTCAGTCAGGTCGGTGAGCGGCTGCGCCATTCCGAGGTTGTCGCTGGTGCCCTTATACAGTCCGTGGAAGACCTTTCCACCCTCGTGGCGTTCTAGGTGTCGCCAGAGCTCCGTATCGGTGGAGTGCACAACGCGCCAGAACGTGACCGCGACGAGCACACCCCACGAGTATTCCGGGATCAGGTGCAACGCATCGACACCGGCAATCGTCGGCCGGTCGGGCATCCGCTCCTGATCGACGGCGACGCGCAGGCCGTAGCAGCCGAGCGCGGCGCCCAACTCGGCACCGGCGAGCAGCGTGGCGTACAGGTTCGACTTATCCACGAGCTCATCGAGGCGAGTTTGCGCGGCGACCGTCTCAGGCCGCGGATCGCCCTTGAGGTATTCCGGGTTGCCATCAGCGTTGTTCGGGCCGTCAGCGTCGTACAGCGGTCCGTCAATCGTGAACCGGGGCTCTTCGGCATACATCAGTTCAGCCTTCGTGCGGGCTATGTCCTCGGCGACCGGTGAGTGTCGTTTCGAGTCGAGTTCGCCGGTGGCCTGAGTGCCCCAGAACTCGGCTTTGATCGCGGCGACCGCACGGGAGAAGGCACCACCGCCGGTGCTCGCGCTCGTGACTTGCTGCGCGCCCTGATACGTCCCGCCATACGCGGCCGACAGGGCCGACGGATCGCCGCCCAACCATGTGAGGTTCAGTTTCGCGTCACGGTAGCGCCGGGCGTGCTTCGCCGGGGGCCACGTGGATTTGTTCGCGGGCAATGGCATGGGGCGGGGCATCCGTTCACTCAGGGGGTCGAGTGGCCGGACCCGCCGCGCCGTGCTCTCCTGTCAGGTTACCGCGTGACGGTTGTCTGGGCAATTAGGCGGGCAACTCAGGCAGCCGGCTCTAGCTCGGATTCACTCACCGGGGCTAACGAGATGTGCTGCCGCCAGGCCGCGCGGGTCGAAAATATTGCGTACCGCATCCCGTCATTTTCGTCATCGTTCTCCTTCAAAACCGCAGTAACGCCGCGCTCCCCAGCTTTCTGGTCCCACATGTATGCCGGAATCATGTCGATCAGTCGCGGGTTATTCTCCGTCACAATAAACAGGCCGCCGGTGGCGAATAGGCCCTGCACGGTCTGAATCCCCGGCAGCACCTTGTTATGAGCTCCCACGGCGTTGGTGTGCCCGCGCGCCCATAGCTCGGTCTTGAACGCGAGAGCGGCCGGGTCAACGAATATCCACTCAGGTGCGCCCCAGTGTGCGTGAGCTTTCAGGAACGCCTCGAAACCGGAGGCGTGGGCGCCGACGGTCATCTGCGCGGCGGGCGCGTACTCAGCCAGGATGAACAGGCCGTAGCGCGAGGTGTGCGGGTCTTTCGACGCCGGCGCCTTCCATCGGGGCAGGCCCGTGCGGGCGTTGACCTGATACTGCCCGAGGCCGAGCAGATACCCGCGGGTGTCGTGGTTCTGCCCGTAGTCGAGAGACGCGGACAGGACGCGCTCAATCGTCGGCAGGTGCTCCAGCGGGATCGTGTGCTTATTCACGTCGAACGAGTCGTAGACCATGCCGTCAGCACTGACCCATTCGGCGAGGATCATTCGCCGGTAGAACACGCCGGTTTTGCTGCGCTTGATGTTTTCAACATAGGTCGGGTTCGTCCGGCACAGCCACACGTTGTCTTCCAGGACGAACGTGACGCGCATCCACGGCATGCGAACTTCGGCCTTGCCTTTGATCTGCACGTCGTCGGTGTCGAATTTGCGGGTGCCGTCGCGCTGAATCCACCACTTGCACCGTTTCAGGTACTTCACGAGTAGCCAGTGCTTCGGGCCTTCGGGGTTGCAGGTGGCAATAATTCGGGCTCCGAGCGCCGACATGCGAGATGTCAACATATCGAAGAAATCTTCGCGCATGTTTGTGAGCTCATCGACGTAGGCGCCGACGAGAGTTAGCCCCTGTACTTTAGAAAATGATCGAACATCGGAGGCGCCCATGATGATTACGTCACGGCCGAGGATGTTAGCCATGCCGGTGCCGCGGCTCCAGGTGATGCGATTAGCCCCGTAGAGCTCTTGTAACGGCATTAGGAGGTTGCGAATTAGGGTGTCGATCGTCACGCCGACCATGAGGGTTTGGCCGGCGGGTGCACGGCGGAGGAATCCGACCCACCATTGCAACGAGACGATGGTTTTGGACGACCGGACGGCGCCCTCAAAGAACAGGATTTCGCAGAGTTCGGGCGGATTCGACGCCATAACCTGCTTGCCAGTGAAAACCTCAAGCGTGCTACCCACGGCAATTGCCCGCGCTACCGCCGATAACTATCATTACGTCAAGTAATCCGGCCCGTTTCTCGTCTGAATGTTCGAACACTCGCGCTACTTCCATTCTTCGGGAACTTCGGGAGCCGACCCCTGCACATGAGCTATCCAGGCGTCAACGGCATTCAGGTCGCGGTCGTCGGAATCGTGACGCGTCAGTACCAGGTGCTTATCGAGGACGATGCCCAGCGAGGTAAAAAAGGATTGAACCTCTTTGCCCTCGCGGTCTACCTCAAGCTCAACAGGCTCCAGACCGTTCTCGGCCATATCCGGGGTCATAATCACTATCTGCTTTTTCGACCACGCTTTCAGTCGAAGATCGAACGCGTCCTGCACGAGCAACTGAGAGAGCTCAATACGGCGGGCCTTGAGGTCGATGGTGTGCGCCTCGATGGCAACGCGCATCTTTGCCCGGTCAAACAGGATCGGCGGCCGAGCGGTCGAACAAATACGGCTCACAGTTGAACCAGCGATGCCGACCTTCTTGGCGATAGCGTTTTGGCTCAACCCGTCACGGGCGAGCTTGCGGACCTTCGCGCGCGTTTTGGAATCGATAGCCGGTCGGCCGCCGCCACGTTGCCCCCCTTTCGGTTTGGCCTCGCTATGTTCTGCCATGTGTCGCCGTTCGGTTTAGTGGGTAGTTGCTGGCCTAACCATATCGTGAGGCTAAGACGTTTCGTGCTGCGTGGCC
>Ga0307486_1000438_pt1 | contig 38357 bp, 33 predicted proteins | sample CBIW02metaG_FD_203663 | JGI IMG/M metagenome (GOLD analysis project Ga0307486, IMG submission 203663) | Sea-ice brine microbial communities from Beaufort Sea near Barrow, Alaska, United States - CBIW 0.2 | ecosystem: Environmental > Aquatic > Marine > Coastal | place: USA: Alaska | collected... | reverse complement strand
GACGATCGGCCACCACCTGCATGACCTGAGGAATCACATCACCAGCCCGGCGAATGATGACACTATCGCCAATCATCAGTCCCAACCGCGCGACCTCATCCATATTGTGCAAACTGGCGTTGGATACGGTGACACCGGCGACCTGTACCGGGCGCAAGCGCGCAACCGGCGTCACTGCACCGGTGCGGCCCACCTGAAATTCGACATCCAACAACTCAGTGATCTCTTCCATCGCCGGGAATTTATGCGCAATCGCCCAGCGCGGTTCGCGGGCGCGAAAGCCCAGCTCGCGCTGGTAGGCCAACTGGTTGACCTTGAATACCACACCGTCGATTTCGTAACCTAACCCGGCCCGGCGTTCGCCGATATCCCGGTAATAGGCCAGGCATTCATCTACACCCGCGGCGAGTTTGAGTTCCGGACTGATACTCAGACCCCATTCACGGAGCTGGCGCAGAATGTCGACCTGAGTATCTGGTAGATCGCCATTGACTTGCCCGATGCCGTAACAGCAGAACTCCAGCGGCCGTGTGCGCGTAATACTGGGATCGAGTTGCCGCAAAGAACCCGCCGCAGCATTACGCGGGTTGGCAAAGGTTTTGGTACCCGCTTCCCGGGCACGTTCATTCAGAGCCTCAAAGCCAGCCTTGTTGATAAAAACCTCACCGCGGACCTCGAGCACGGCGGGCCAACCTTCCCCGCGCAGTTTCAGCGGGACATTACGAATGGTGCGTACGTTGCTGGAGATGTCCTCGCCGGTACTGCCATCACCGCGTGTGGCGCCGCGCACCAACTGACCGTTCTCATAGAGCAGACTCACCGCTAGACCATCCAGCTTGGGTTCGCAGCAGTACGCTACCTGTGCATCATCGCCAACACCGCCGCCAAACAGATCCCCTGCGGGCAAATCCAACCCTTCACGTACACGCCGATCGAAGTCACGCATGCTGTGCTCGTCGAAGGCGTTACCCAGGCTGAGCATAGGTACGTCGTGGCTAACTGTCCCGAACGCGGACAAGGCCGATCCACCCACCCGCTGGGTAGGCGAATCCATGGTGATCAGATCCGGCTGGGCCTCTTCGATAGCTTTAAGCTCGTTGAACAGCCGATCGTATTCCGCATCGGGAACCGAGGGTTCATCAAGCACGTAATAGCGGTGATTGTGCAGGTCAATCTGTTCGCGCAGTTCAATAACGCGGGCAGCCGGGTTTTGGGTTTGGGTCATGGCGAGTATCGGTTTGAGGTCTGGTGACGATTGTACCCAATGCCGACGAGGCCGTCAGGAGTTGCGTGTTTAAGGATGATGGGTTTCGTGGCCAGTCCTTCAGCGTTTGGGGCGGACCTTTCGCGGCGGGGCCGCCGCTCCTACCAAGTGCCCGCGTGCGCACAAGATACGGTAGGAGTGGCGGTCCCGCCACGAAGGTATGTGACACAATCCACAAGTCTCTTTCCAGCCACTAAAACCCAAACGCCAGATCATACACACTGCCATAAAACATCAAGGACGGTGAATATGCATCCAAAACCCAAAGCAGCACACCATAGACTGCGCCTCGGGCGCCTCTCGGAGTCGGGTGGATTCTATTTGTTGACCACTGTCACCCAATACCGCACACCGGTGTTTGCAGATATTCGCGCAGCGCGCGCCTTAATACGCATCCTTGCTCACCAGCACGATAGCGGTAGAGTCGACAGTCACGCTTTTGTGGTCATGCCGGACCACCTGCATTGGTTGGTGCAATTACAGGATGATCGGCTGGACGCATTGATGGGGCGGGTGAAGTCGATCTCGTCTCGCCAGATAGGTCCATTGAAATGGCAACAGGGGTTCCATGACCATGCGCTGCGACGGGAGACCGATTTGAAGAAGATGGCTCGGTATATCATCGCCAATCCTTTGCGGGCAGGGTTGGTTGAGTGTGTTGGGGATTATCCGCATTGGGATGCGATTTGGTTGTAGGCTGGCGTGTGGCGGAGGCGGGTATTTTCTGGGAGTACGGGGTTTTGGGCGAGATTCGCGGCGGGGCCGCCGCTCCTACCAAGTGCCCGCGTGCGCACTCGCTATGGTAGGAGTGGCGGCCTCGCCACGAATATCTAAAACCGGGCCTTCAACGGCGCTGGGTGTATTGCTTGCGCTCGAACTCGGCGATACGCTGGCGGTAATGTTCGATGGTCTGGGCAGTCAGGACGCTGCGTTGTTCATCCTTGAGATCGCCGCCAAGTTCATGGGACAGCTTGCGGGCAGCTGCAATCATCAGATCCAGGGCCTGTTTGGGGTGGCGTGGGCCTGGTAGGCCCATGAAAAAGCTGACAGCGCGGACCCGATCATTATCCATCTCATCCAGATCAAACACCCCTGGCTTGAGTGCATTAGCCATAGAAAAAAGCACATCGCCGTTACCGCTCATGCTCTCGTGACGATGGAAGATACTCATATCGCCGTGGCGCAGACCGCTTTCTAGAATGCTTTGCAGCAGTGCTGAGCCGGCGAAACCTGCTTCGTCGCGCGCAATCACATTGATCACCAGTACTTCCTGAACCTCAGCGGGAGCTGCAACTGGCTCTTTGTCCGACACGTTTCGGGGCTGGGCGCCGCCGATATCTTTATTATCGCCTCGTGCCTTGGGCTTGCGTGCTGACTTGTCCTTGGGCTGATTACCGGGCGCAGGATCGAGCAGAACGGGTACCGGCTCTTCGAGATCCAGGCCCACCTGTTCAGGCTGGCGCCTGACATGCGAATCGCGGATGTCGGCGGCTTCCGGGAGGATGGCCAGATCATCGCCAAAACCGGGCTCTTCTCGCTTCTGTCTTTCACGCTCTTCGCGGCCAAGTATACGTGGAGGCCCCAGCAATTCGTTGCTGTCTTCCTCTTCCGGCAAATCCTGGAGATTGCGTTCAAGCTTGAAGCGGATCCGTGATCGGCCGCCCATGCGGCGCCACCCATCAAACAGAATACCTGCGATTACCAGTAGGCCAATAATGATAAGCCACTCACGCAAACCGAAATCCATGAATATCCTGATCCTGTCTACAAATTCTGAACTGGCGTCAACCGTCTGGCTGACACATGTTAACCGTTGACACTAGCATGCCCGGGCACAACTTTATAGCGCCGCCAGAGCGGCTGCTTCCTCGACATCAACTGTGACAAGCCGAGAACAACCGGGTTCATGCATTGTTACCCCGAGGAGTTGATCGGCCATTTCCATCGCTATCTTGTTGTGCGTAATGTAAATGAATTGCACTCTGTTCGACATCTCTTTAACAAGTCGTGCATAACGCCCGACGTTCGCATCATCCAGCGGCGCATCCACTTCGTCGAGCATACAGAACGGAGCAGGGTTGAGCTGGAAGATGGAAAATACCAGCGCGATGGCAGTCAATGCCTTCTCGCCACCCGACAAAAGATGAATGGTGCTGTTCTTCTTGCCGGGCGGACGCGCCATGATAGTGACGCCGGTATCAAGCAGGTCATCGCCAGTGAGCTCAAGGTAGGCATGGCCACCGCCGAATACCTTGGGAAACAACGACTGCAGCCCATGGTTGATCTTGTCGAAGGTTTCCTTGAAACGACTGCGGGTTTCCCGATCAATTTTACGGATAACCTGTTCAAGGGTATTGAGTGCTTCTTCGAGGTCTGCATTTTGTGCGTCGAGGTAGCGTTTGCGCTCGGACTGCTGCTGGTATTCGTCGATAGCCGCCAGGTTGATTGCGCCCAGCCGCTGAATACGTGCGTCCGATTGCGCCAACTGCTGCTCCCAGGCCGCTTCGGTGGCATCACCGGGCAGTAATTGAAGTACCGCCTTGAGGTCGTAGCCTGCTTCGAGCAACTGCTCCTGCACGCCCTGACCCCGGGTTTGCAGGTCGCGGGCGATCAAACGCTGTTCGTCCAGTTGGGTGCGCAATACCTGCGCCTGTTGCTCGGCCTGGACGCGGCGTCGATCCTGATCGCGCATTTGCTGGTCGACGGCCTCTAACGCCTGGCGCGCATTGCTGAGCTCCTGCTCTGCCTGCACGCGTTGCTCCAGCAGAGTCTCCAGCTCGATGCGTTGGTCGTCACCAGGGGCCTGGCTGTCTTCCAGGGTCATGCGCAGCTGTTCGCGACGCTCGCCCAGGCGTTCAACCTGAACACCCAGACGCTCCAGTCCCTGGCTGGTGGAATCGTGCTGGGCGCGCAGTGACTGTACACGCAGCTCCAGCTGATGCATGCGGTCCTTGTGCTGACGTGCTTGCTGGCGCGCCTGATCGAGATTCTCGCGGACCTGATCGCGCTGGCGCAACAGCTCCTCGCGTTGACCCGCATCGGTTGCCATGTGATCCAGGGCGGCCTGCAAGGTCATGCGCGCCTCGCCAATCTGTTCCTGCTCTTCGATGCGCTGAGCGCGGATGTCCTCCAGGTCATCAGTGATGCGCTGGCGCCGTGCATTGACCTGCTCCAGGCGGACCTGACGCGCCGACCACTGGGCCTTGAGATCACCCTGCTCGCGGCTTTGGCTAGCCAGACCCTGCTGCAAACCGTCGCGCTGTTGCTCGATCTGGCGAATCCGTTCACGCAGTTCATCGACCCGAAGGGTGTCCTGTTCGAGACGTTGTTCCAGCTCTTCCACGCTCAACAGCAGGCCGTCGATTTCCTGCTGACGAGCAAGGACACCGGACTGGCTCTCTTCACCGCGCTGATAGCGCAGCCAGTTACGACCCAACCAGTGGCCATCTGGCGTAATGATGGACTGATAATCGCCGAGCGCGTTACGACTGGCCAACGCGCTTTCCAAGGTATCTGCGGTCTGTATGTTGCCAAGCCAGGGGGACAGGTCGAGCGTGCAATGCACCTTGGCCAGCAACGACTCGCCACCCACAGTTTTCAGATCGTTAGCTGGCTGACCAGCCTCGATCAAACGCAAACTGCCGTTATCGAAGCTGCCCAGGCGCTCGGCCATACTGTCCAGATTATCCAGACTGACGGCCTGCAGGTCATCGGCCAGCACCGTCTCCACCGCCCGTTCCCAGCCACTGTCGACCTGCAGTTGCCCAGCCAGTTGCGGCAAGCCTTGCATACCCTGCTCGCCTAGCCATTGCTGCACGCCTTGCCCCTGATCGAGAGCGGCCTGTTGCAGCGCTTCAAGAGAGGCCAGCCGGCCGTTCTGGCGCTGAATCTCTCCACGACGGATATCGCGCTCCTGGTGCAGGGCATGCAGGGTTTCGCGCTCCTGCTGAAGCATGTCGCTGAGATCTGTCAGCTGTTGTTGTTCGGTTTCGCTGCGCAGCTCCATCTCGGCCAACTGCTCGGTCAACTCCGCCAGTTCTTCGTCCAGCGAGCCGGAACTCAAACCACTGCGCTCATCTTCAAGCCGCTGGATTCGCTCGCTGAGACGCTCTATCGCCTGCTCCAGGTGACGGATACGCGATTGTTCGACCTCAGCCTGTTGCCGCGGCGCAGCGGCCTGCTGGTTAAACTGGTCCCATGCACCCTGCCAGGTCTGCATGGCTTCTTCGGCGGTATGCAGTTGCTCAGCGGTATCTTCGTCGGCCGCACCGGCCATCTCCATCTCGGGCTCGACCTCGGTCAGCTCGTTGTGCAGATCGGCAAGCAGGGCCTGATCCTGACTGAGGTGGCTTTGCGCCTCCTGCCAGGCAAGCTCGGTTTCGTCGATATCATCGTACAGCTGGCGCTGGCGATCACGATTGAACTGCAAGACCTGTTCAATACGGCTGATATCTGCGCCCACACTGTAATAACGTGCCTGTACCTGATTGAAGGCTTCGGTCAGGTCCGCATGCTGGTCACGCTGTTTTTCCACTTCACTGTCGGCATTGCGCTGCTCGGCGATCAGCGCTTCCATCGCGATCTCTAACTCGCGCACCCGATGTTCGCGCTCTCCCGTCTGGGCATCCAGTGCCTGCCAGCGTAAAGCCTGTAATTGAGCCTTGAGCTGGCGCTCCTCGGCCTTGTATTCCTTGTATTTTTCCGCTGACTGAGCCTGGCGCTGCAAATGCGCAAGCTGGCGCTCAAGCTCTTCACGCAGGTCGGTCAGGCGCGCGAGATTATCATGGGTACGACGAATCCGGCTCTCGGTTTCGCGGCGACGCTCCTTGTACTTGGAGATACCCGCGGCCTCTTCGATGAACAGCCGCAGTTCGTCGGGCTTGGCTTCGATCAGCTTGGAGATCATGCCCTGCTCGATGATCGAATAACTGCGCGGGCCCAGACCGGTGCCTAGAAAAATGTCGGTAATGTCGCGGCGTCGACACTTGGTGCCGTTGAGATAGTACTGATTCTGCGCCTCGCGGGTTACTCGGCGGCGAATGGATATCTCGTTGTAGCTGGCGTATTCACCCTTGAGTGAGCCGTCGCTGTTGTCGAAAATCAGCTCGATAGTGGCCTGGCCAACGGGCTTGCGGCTGTTAGAGCCGTTGAAGATGACATCGGTCATCGATTCCCCGCGCAGGTTCTTGGCCGAACTTTCGCCCATCACCCAGCGTACGGCATCAATGATATTGGATTTGCCACAGCCATTCGGCCCGACCACAGCGCCCATATTGGTCGGGAAGAATACCGTGGTCGGGTCCACGAAGGACTTGAAACCCGCCAGCTTGATGCATTTCAGTCGCATTCGATTGCCTGTCACAGGCTACAACAGGGATCGCGCAAGCTTAGCCGCGATGAATGTGTGCCAAATAAAACCGCATTTTTACCTGCTATGTACCCCAATGAGAAGCCCCTGCACGGAAATACCCTGTTACTGATCACGATTCGACCACTGGCCAAGCTTAAACGGGTGCGGCAAAATCCCTTTTCACTATTGAAATGGGATTTAGCCATGGCGTTGCAACCGGATATGGACCGACTTTACGACCAGCTGGTCGAGGAGGAGGATACGCGGGTGTGCAAGGACATCCCCGACGCCGCGTGCACCAATGTGCCAACGAACTTCTTCCGTCAGGTAGCCGCGATTGTGCTGACCGGGCTGGGCGATACGCTGGCCAATCCCAAGACGACACTGGCCTGGCTGCTGGGCATTGTCGGCGCACCTACGGCTATGGTCGCCTGGCTGGTACCTATCCGTGATTCGGGCTCGATGCTGCCGCAACTTTTCATTGCCACTTATATCCGCCAACAGCCCCTGCGTAAGCCTTTGTGGGTCATCGGCAGTCTGGCGCAAGCGGCCGCGTTGCTGGCCATGGGAGCCGCGGCATGGCTGACCGAAGGCTGGTTGGCCGGCCTCTTGATCCTAGGCTGTCTGGCGCTGTTCAGTCTGGCACGCAGTGTCTGCTCGGTCGCAATCAAGGACGTGATGGGCAAGACGATACCCAAGACCCGGCGCGGCCGAATGCATGGGATGGCCTCTAGTGTGGCGGGTACTCTGGCACTGGCATTCGGTGTGTACCTGATGCTGCGCCCGCCTGCGGATGACAACGTGCTGTTCTACGCGTTGCTACTGGTTGGCTCGGCGATGCTCTGGATCGTCGCGGCCATTATTTATCAACAGGTCGAGGAAACCCCGGGAGCTACCGAAGGCGGCGGCAGTGCGATTCGCGAGGCGCTTAGCCGGATCAGTCTGATGCGTGACGACGCGCCATTCAGACGCTTCGTGTTGACCCGCGCGCTGCTGCTCTGCTCCGCCTTATCAGCGCCCTATTATGTGGTACTGGGTCAGGAGGTTGAGTCTTCCCTGAGCATGCTGGGTGCGTTTCTGGTGGCCAATGGTCTGGCGAACAGTCTGAGCTCCATGTTCTGGGGCCGTATGGCTGATCTGTCGAGCCGCCAGGTGCTGACGCGCGCGGGCCTGCTGGCCAGCATGCTGGCGCCGGTGGTGGTTGGACTTTACTGGTGGGACGGTTTGCCTGCGGCGGCACAGTCGTGGCTGTTTCCTGCGGCATTCTTTGTGCTGGGGATCGCCCATAGCGGGATCCGGGTAGGCCGCAAAACCTACGTCCTGGACATGGCTGACGGCAACATGCGGACGGACTATGTGGCCGTGAGTAATAGCATCATCGGTCTGTTATTGCTGAGTGCGGGTTTTCTTGGACTGCTGACAACACTAATCGGCCCGGACGGTATGCTTTTGCTGCTGTCGGGACTTGGCCTCTGCGGCGCCCTGCTATCGTTGAGACTGAAGGAGGTTCAATCCTGAACCCCCTTCAGCCCTTCGACGCGGATGCCTGACACCTTGGCGGCGACTTTGTCGACGGTCAGGGGGCTGGCTGATCTATCACCAGGGTCACCCTGTCGGGCGCACCCACGGTCACTGTATCGATCCGACCCTGATGACTACCCTGCAGCGCATCGCCTGTCGGTGAAAGCCGAGCGGTAAGTTGCAGAGCCTGCCCCTCGGTCAACCGAACATCCGGCAACATGGCATCCCTTGAGCTCAGCTCGATATCGACTGGCAATTCATTGAGACTGAACCGTTTGGCAACCAATGGCATCGGCGGTCCCTGCGGATCACGCGCAAAGAGAAATACAACTGCCTCGGGGCCCATGGTATCTGCAATCCCTTCGCCCAACTCTAGGCGCACGCGAATAACGGCGCCATCGTCCGCTATCGCTTCAGAAGCCTGAGTATCGGCAATACCCAAACGCTCACGGGCACGTTGAATACCGCCCTGAATGGCTTGAGCTCCCGCGCTCTGCGGTGGCGTTACGACCAACAGACGCTCCCAAAAACTGATCGCTCCCGGGTAGTCGCCGCTTTCAAAGGCGGCGATGCCCAGCAGGCCCAGTGCAGTGGGCTCATTGGGATCGAGCTCGAGTGACTTATCCAGCGCGGCCACAGCGGCGCTGTCGAGCTGATTGTTGTTGGCAAAGAAACGCGCCTGAGCTAGTTGCGCCAGAACATCCGGGCGATCACCCAAACGTTCCAGGCTTGCGCCGAAGGCCTGCGCGGCATCGGCGGGTCGCTGGGCAGACAAATAGCCCCGACCGAGCATGTACCAGGCTTCGCCGCTCTCAGGCTGAACCTGAGTGATGCGCTCCATACGCGAGATCATCTGCTCCAGATTGTCGGGCTGACCGCTAACCTGCATCTCGCGGTATAACGCCACACCACCGGGATTACCCCAGGTGAGATACAACGCAGCGACTACGACGGGTAATACGCCAGCGGCGCCTACCAGCAGCCATGGCGCACCACGGCGGCGTTCACGACGCTCAGGCAGATCTGTGTCCGCCAACAACAGACGGCTGGCCTCTTCGAGGGTGGAGTCCCGCTGCGCGGGGGTAATCTCACCCGTCACGACCTGCCCGTCCAGCTCTTTGATGCGCTCCTCGTAGAGCGCGATATTCAGCGCGGTACGATCAACCGTCTTGTGCTGGTGGCGACGCCACAATGGCCAGAGAATAGCGAGCATTCCCAGCCCGACCAACACGATACTCGATAACCAGAAATCAATCATTGCGGGGCTTCTTCTCCAGCAGGGCTTTCAGGCGTTGTTGCTCTTCGGGGCTGAGATGCTCTTCACCAGCGGTTTTGAATACCTTCTGTCGGCGCCGCAGCATGACCACAAGAACCAACAGACCAGCAATCAGAAAAACCGCCGGTGCGAACCATAGCACCGCCGTTTGAGCAGTCAATGCGGGACGATAGCGAACGAACTCGCCATAGCGATCAACCATGAAATCGACCACTTCCTCGTTGCTGCGCCCTTCCTGCAGCATCCGGTAGATTTCCCGCCGCAGATCGTTGGCAATAGGCGCATTAGAATCAGCAATATTCTGATTCTGACACTTGGGACAGCGCAGCTCAGAACTCAGATAATAGAAGCGGGCGCGCTGCTCCTCACTGGTGAACTCGTAGGTATCAATCGCCGCCAGCGCGGAAAAACTTGCGAATATCAGAGCAATAACGCTAAGGAAACGGATCATGGTTGCGCCTCATCGACCAGAGCCTGGTAGCGTGCGGCCAGATCACTTTCCCATACGCGCTCATCGATCACGCCAATAAACTTGTAGCGAATGACGCCCTGGGCATCGACAAAAAAGGTCTCGGGTGCCCCGTAGACTCCTAGATCCAGACCCAGCAGCCCCTTGGGATCGCTGATATTTAACTGGTAGGGGTTGTGCAGGTCGCGCAGCCATGCACGCGCAGACTCGGTGTCATCCTTGTAGTTGACGCCGTGAATGAGCACGCCATCAGCCGCCAGCTTGTTCAGTACCGGATGCTCAACCCGACAGGCGACGCACCAGGTTGCCCAGACATTGACCAGTGACGGTTGGCCGAGCAGATCCTGCTCGGTCACCGCCGGCTCACCCGCCTGCACCGAGGGCAATGAAAACGCCGGAAACTGCTTACCAACCAGCACCGAGGGCAGATCCTTGTTGTCGAGATACAGTCCCTTGAACAAGAACCCAAGCATCAACAAAAACAGGACCAGTGGCAGTAACAGAAGTCCACGTCTCATTAAGTTGCCTCCTGGGCCGACAGCACCGATTTGCCCTTGGTAGCCTTCAATCGATAGCGCTTATCCGTTGCCGCAAGCAAGCCGCCAAAGGTCATAAACAATGCACCTCCCCATATCCAGCGTACAAAAGGCTTGATATGCACACGCATCGCCCAGGCTTCACCCTCCAACGGCTCGCCCATCGCCACAAACAGGTCACGGGTGAAGCCAGCATGAATATCTGCCTCGGTCATGATCTGATTCTGCACGGTATACAGTCGCTTGTCGGGCCTGAGAGTGGTGATCTCGCGGCCATCGCGAAAGACCACAACGGTGGCTCGATCGGCCTGCCAGTTCGAGCCTTCATAGTGCTCAGTGCCTTCGAAAACAAACCGATACCCGCCCAGCTCCACATCATCGCCGGGCGCCATCCGCAGGTCGCGCTGAGTATCGAACAGGCTGGCGCCAATCACGCCGACTGCACACACAGCCATGCCAATATGCGCCAGCGTCATGCCCCAGTAACTGCGGGGCAATGCCGCCAGTCCGCGGGACAATCCTTTATTACGCGTCTTGTAAAAAATATCGCGCAGGCTGACTCCGACCACCCAGAAGACCAGCAACAACATACTGCCGACCGCCAAGTGGTGATCGCCAATCCAGATGGCCAGGCCAACAGCGCCGATCGCCGAGAAGAGCAACACCCATTTCAGCTGATTGAACAGCCAAAGCGTGGGGGTGTCCTTCCAACGGCTAACCATCCCGACTCCCATGGCGGCAAGCAATAGCGCCATCAAGGGTACAAACAGCGCGTTGAAGTACGGAGGGCCGACCGATACCAGGGTGCCACTGACCGCATCCAGCACCAGCGGGTAGAGCGTGCCCAGGAGGATCATAAGTGCTGACACCACCAGGATGACGTTGTTGATAAGCAGAAAGGTTTCCCGCGACCAGAGGGCGAAACCGATTTGGCTCTTCACCACAGGTGCTCGCAAGGCATACAACACCAACGAGCCGCCGGTGACCAACAACAGGAAGGCAAGAATGAACACGCCACGCTCGGGGTCGGTGGCGAAAGCATGTACCGATGTCAGCACACCTGAGCGGACCAGGAACGTGCCAAGCAAACTCAACGAGAAGGTGGCAATGGCCAACAGCACGGTCCAGCTCTTGAATACGCCGCGCTTCTCGGTGACGGCCAACGAGTGAATCAGTGCTGTGCCGACCAGCCAGGGCATGAATGACGCATTTTCTACCGGATCCCAGAACCACCAGCCACCCCAGCCGAGCTCGTAATAGGCCCACCAGGAACCCAGTGCGATACCCAGGGTCAGGAACGCCCAGGCAATAATGGTCCAGGGTCGTGACCAACGCGCCCAGGCAGCGTCCAAACGGCCACCCAGCAATGCCGCTATAGCAAATGCAAAGGCGACCGAAAAACCCACATAGCCCATATAGAGCATGGGTGGGTGTACGATCAGACCAAAGTCCTGCAGTAGCGGATTCAGATCATTACCATCAGCAGGATAAAACGGCAGTTGGCGGTCAAAGGGGTTGGAGGTCATCAACATGAACAGCAAAAAACCGACTGCAATCATGCCCATGACAGCCAGCACCCGGCTGAGCATCTCTGGCGGCAGATCCCGGGAAAAAATAGCAACAGCAAAGGTCCAGATTGACAGGATCAAAGCCCAGAGCAGCAGCGAGCCTTCGTGACCACCCCATACCGCGCTGACCCGGTAGTACCAAGGCAAGGCCGAGTTGGAGTTGAGTGCTACGTAAGTAACGCTGAAATCATTGGCGACGAATGCCTGTACCAGACAGAGGAAGGCAAAGAGGACAAACAGGCACTGGCCGATCGCCGCCGGCTGGGCAAAACCCATTGCCAGAGTATCGCCACGCCATGCGCCATACAGCGGCACCGTTGCCTGCAACAACGCCAGTACCAGCGCGATGATCAGGGCTAATTGGCCTAGCTCGGGAATCATGTTATCTCCTCAATAACCAGACGCCGTATCGGCGTCCCGTTTCATTTGATTGACCTTTTCCATCGCCATGGCCACTTCCGGCGGCATGTATTCTTCATCGTGTTTAGCCAGCACCTCGTCGGCTACCAACAGGCGATCTTCGTTGAGCCGTCCAAGGGCAACGATGCCCTGACCCTCTCGAAACAGGTCCGGAAGAATACCGCTGTAGGAAATCAGTACCTGCCTGGCGCCGTCGGTGACTGCAAACTGGGTGTCCAGGCTGTCCTTCGAGCGTTTGACACTGCCCTCCACCACCATGCCGCCAGCACGGATACGTGCATCCGTTGGTGCTTCACCGCCGGCAATCTGACTGGGGGTATAAAACAGGTTGATATTCTGCTGTAGCGCGCTCAGCGCCAGACCGACAGCGACGCCGACCCCCAGCGCCACCAGCACGATCAGAATCAGGCGTTTCTTGCGCTGGGGATGCATTACGCCTCCTCCCGGCGCCGGCGCCGTGCGTGCAAGCTGACCAGACGCTGGCGTGCTAGCCAGGGCTGCACCACGTTGAGCGCCAACACAGCGAACGTGATCGCATAGGCGGACCAGACATAGACTCCGTGGCCATCCATGGCAAAAAATTCGGGCAGGCTGTTCATCGGACTTTCTCCAGGGCATCACGCACCCAGCGGGTCTTGTGTTCTCGACGCAAGACTTCCAGGCGCATGCGCATCAACAAGCTGACAGTGAACAGGGCATAAAAGCCCAGCACCATTAACAAAAGAGGAAACCACATCTCTACCGGCATTGCCGGCTTTTCGGTGAGCTTGAATGTTGCAGGTTGATGCAGCGTGTTCCACCAGTCCACCGAGTACTTAATGATCGGAATATTGACCAGGCCCACGATCGCCAGCACGGCGGTGGCCTTGGCCGAGGTATCGCGGTTACTGATCGCCTGACTCAACGCGATGATGCCAAAATACAGGAACAACAGGATCAGCATGGAGGTAAGCCGTGCATCCCAGACCCAGTAGGTGCCCCAGGTTGGCTTGCCCCAGATAGCGCCGGTTACCAGCGCTATAAACGTCATCCAGGCACCGATGGGTGCAGCGCATCGAAGCGCGACATCTGCCAGCTTCATGCGCCAGACCAGGGTGACAATACCGGCTACTGCCAGCATCATGTAGCAGGACTGGGCCACAAATGCCGCGGGCACGTGGATGTAAATGATCCGGAAACTATTGCCCTGTTGATAGTCCTGTGGCGCAAAGACCAACCCCCAGACAGTGCCTACCGTCAACAAAATAAAGCTGGCGACAGCAATCCACGGTAGCCAGCGGCCACTGATATCGTAAAACGATTTAGGCGAACCCAGCTTGTGGAAGAAAGTCCAGTTCATCGCATGTCATCCCCGCCAATCATTCGCTTACCCCGATGCGCAGCCCTGCGGCAATCGCCACTGGCGACAGACTCAGCGCCAGTACCGCCAGGCAACCCAGCCATAATGCGTAGCCCGCCACCGGCAAGCCCTGAAGTGCTGCCTCGACCGCACCGGTACCCAGAATCAGCACTGGAATGTACAGGGGAAGGATCAGCAGAGCCAGCAACACACCGCCACTTTTCAAGCCAACGGTCAGCGCCGCGCCGACCGCGCCGAGCAGGCTGAGTACCGGGGTCCCAAGCAACAAGCTCAGAACCAGTGCCGGCAACACCTTGACGGGCAGCGACAGCATCAATCCGAACAAGGGCGACAGTACAACCAGTGCCAGGCCGCAAACCATCCAATGGTGCAACACCTTGACCAGCACCATGAGCGAAAGCGGGTGGGGTGAGAGCACCCATTGCTCCAGTGAACCGTCTTCATAATCGCTGCGAAACAGTCCATCGAGGGACAGCAACGTGGCCAGTAGGGCCGCCACCCAGATCACTCCGGGCGCCATCGTGCGGAGCATGCTCGGCTCAGGGCCCACTGCCAGTGGAAACAGACTGATCACGATGGCAAAAAACACCAGCGGGTTGAGCAGCTGGCCAGGGCGGCGCCAGGCGAGGCGCCATTCACGACAAAACAACAACCAGATAATCTGCAGCATCAGGTCACCTGCCCCAGGTCCAGACAGCGCAGACCGGACAGATGATCCAGGCTGTGGTGGGTGGTCAGCACGACGATACCGCCGCTGGCGGCATGGGCCATCACGTGCGCTTCAAGTGTGGATACGCCGCCGCGATCAATGGCAGTAAAGGGTTCGTCGAGAATCCAGACCGGATGGACCTCCAGATAGAGCCTGGCCAGGGCCACTCGGCGCTGTTGGCCAGCGGACAGATGATCACAGGGAACATCCTCGAACCCGTGTAGCCCCACCCTCTGCAGTGCCTGCCAGATCAACTCCCGGGATACCGGCTTGCTCAACGCACAGAGCCAACTGAGATTTTCTTCTGCACTGAGTGCGCCCTTTACCGCCGGCGCATGACCGATGTAGAGACGATTCTGACGCCAGAGATCACGGCCAGCGCCGACAAAAATCGAATCTTCGCCGTAACGGACATCTCCGGCGGCCGCTGGCAACAGACCTGCGAGTATCCGTAACAGGCTGGTTTTACCCGAACCATTTGGCCCGGCCACCTGCAGCACATCACCGGGCTCAAGATGCAGCGACAGGTCTTCGAATAGTTCACGCTGGTCGCGTTCGCAGGCCAATTGCCGAATGTCTACAGGCTGTGATTTCACCAGATCTCCGCACTGTGTTCCCATCTTGGCGCACAGTATTCATGTTTGTCAGGCTAGGGCCGCTATACTTGGTTGAGGCCCAAACGGCAAACAGGTCAAGCTGTCGCAATGCAAGCCCATTATACATACAGCCCCCCTGACGGGGCTTACGATTTACATCAATATGTGACCCCATGGCATCTGACTTTCGACTACCTCCAGCCCACGCAGCGCCCCACGTTACGGGGGCTGCAGCCAAGCCTCAGGATCCCACGGCCTTAGCGTTGAAGCTGCTGCGGCCTATTGACGCACTGCTGTTGCCGCCCGGGCAGACCCGCCCCGCCGAAGTCGTCAGCAGCACAGTCAATGGCAGTCAATTCAATCTGATTCTGCGTGTGGCCCAACAGCAAGCCAGCCCCTCGATCCCGCGGGCAGAGATTGCTGCCAGTAGCCCGCGAGCGGTCGCCAATGGCACTCAGATGCTGATTCAAGCGGTCAACCAGTCACAACTCATGGCCATATTGCAACCCGCCGGCAAGCCGGCGGCTGGGATTGCAGACACCCTCACCCGCCTTAACCCTGGTCAGTTTCCTGCGGGCATGACAGTACAGGCTCGCGTCATCAGTCAGCAAGCCCTTGATCAAGGTCGTTTCGCCATTCTGGTCAAGGTGTTGCAAGGCGCCAACAGCGGCATCAATCTGAGCCTGACCAGCGACAAGCCACTCGAGCCTGGAAGCCTGTTGACTGCGCGGGTTGGCACCCAGGGGGAACTCAGGGTCCCTGACCCGGGCCGCCAGTTGTTACAGCAGGCACTGTCCCAGGGGCTGCGCGACACTTTGCAACGCCAGGGCTCAGCCGAGCCACTGATGAATCGCTTGCAGCAATTGGCCGTCGGCACCGCCCCGCCCGGCGAAGCAGGTAGCGTTAAACTCACTGCGCAGATGGATAGCGCTGTGCGCCAGGTCCTGCAGCAACTTGCGACACCGGCCCAGCTGATGACGCCCAAAGGCGTGGAACAGGCGGTTCAGCGCAGCGGTCTTTTTATGGAACCCAACCTGACTCAGCTCGCCGACATGCTCAAGGTAAATCCAAGCGGAACGGCATCGGCCGGTGTTCGCGGCGATGCCGCAGCGACCCCCGCCGGTAATGCGCCCCTGCCCCAGCCGGTACTGGCCAAACTGCTCTCCGCGTTGGCAGCCCTGCCAGTCAATCCCGGCGAGCGGCCTCTGCCCGGCGCGGACCTGAAGGCGGCATTGATCAATCTGCTGCTCAATGTGCAACAACAATTGCCGCCAACTGCGCTCAAGGTTGTGACCATGCCACCTGTGCCCTGGACTCAGGGAATGGGTCCAACGCCCGGTGGCTTTCCACTCCCGGCCAGGGCTACGCGGGCGCTCGCCGAAACAGCGGACCTGGGCTCACTGCTGCGCCTGACCGCCGCGCTGCTATCACGCATTCAGCATCATCAACTACAGAGTTTGGGTCAGTCACACAGTTTTAGCGACGGCAGTACACAGACCACTTGGCAACTTGAAATCCCCCTGCGCGACGGCCAGCAGTTCAATCATGTGCAGGTCCGTATTCAACGGGATGATGAAGCACCCAGGAAAAAGGGTGCCGAGCAGGCACCCTTCTGGGAAGTGCGCCTGGCCTTCTCGCTGGAGCATCTGGGTTCGATGCAGGCGATCGCCCAATTGAACAAGGGCCGGGTGAACAGCCAGTTCTGGGCGGAGCAACCGACAACCTTATCGCTCATCAATAATGAACTCACACTGCTGCGCGATCGATTGCTGGCCAAAGGGTTGGAGGTGGGCGAAATCAGTTGTCATCAGGGTTCACCACCGCAGCCCAATCAAGCACTGCAACAACGTTGGATCGATGAGGTGACATGATGAGCAACAATCGCGAAGCGATCGCCCTGGTGTACGACGGCGATCAGACACCCACTCTCACCGCGAAGGGGGAAGGTGATCTGGCTGAGCAGATCATTCAGCTGGCAATGGAATACGAGGTACCCATTTACGAAAATGCCGAGCTCGCCAAAGTGCTGGCCCGGCTGGAGCTCGGCGATCAGATACCCGAGGCCTTGTACCGCACCATTGCTGAAATCATTGCTTTTGCCTGGTATCTGAAAGGCAAGGCGCCGGAAGGCTTTGTGCCCCCTGAGGAGTCACTCTGACCTGCCGGCTCAGAGTTTTCGTGCCTCATGCAATCGGGCGACCAGCTCGGCTTCGGCTTTGGAGAGGCCGCAGGATTGCGTTAGATCTTCGACACTCGCACCCAGACTGACCAGCCGTGCTGCCTGATTATAAGGCAGTGATTGGGGATCATGCTGTTCGATACGCTGCTGCTTGTCTTCCATGCGTTTGAACAGATCGCGCAGGGCAACCAGATCCTCACCCATGCGAATACTACCCTGTTGGAACGTACTCACATCGTTCTTGAGCTGCTGCAGGCGCTGGACCTGCAGCTCATCGAGTGCCTTCAGCTGACGCGCTATGCGTCGGTTGGCCATATACAACGCCAGCAACGCGGCGACCAGGGCGCCAAGGCCCAGTCCCACGAACAGCATCAGCAGGGCACCGGTATCAATCATGCCGTTCAGAATCCCTGCAACTCAGCCCACTCGTCTTCGCTCATCATTTTTTCCAGATCAACCAGGATGAGCAGTTCGTTGTTCTTGTTGCACACGCCCTGAATGAATTTGGCTGATTCGTCGGTTCCCACATTGGGCGCTGTTTCGATCTCGGACTGACGCAGATAGACCACCTCGGCTACGCTGTCTACCAGAATACCCACCACCTGCTTGTCGGCTTCAATAATAACAATACGCGTGTTATCGGTAATCGGTGCCGATGTAAGGCCGAAACGCTGGCGGGTGTCGATCACCGTCACCACATTGCCGCGCAAGTTAATGATACCCAGCACGTAGGAAGGCGCACCAGGGACTGGGGCGATCTCGGTATGGCGCAGCACTTCCTGGACCTGCATCACGTTGATACCGTAGCTTTCATTATCAAGACGAAAGGTCACCCATTGCAGGATCGGATCTTCAGCGCCCTTTGAACTGTTATTTTGCATTATCTCGGTTCCCGATCTTCAAATTTGCCAATCCCGCCATGAGGCAGCGGAACGCCGGTTTTACTGCAATAATCCCATCATACCCCATGGCAGGGCTATACCAATGCCCTGCCCGCTTGCTTGTGTTGTCTCTGATCCGCCGCTATCAATCCAGCCAGCGCCGATACGTCAAGCAATGCACACATCTGATCGATCACCGTGCCGGCCAGCCACGGCCGTTTGCCCTGCTGGGAGCGCCACTTAACCTGATCAGGCGTCAACTTGATCGATCGACTGACGCCGTGAACCGCCAGACCCCAATCATAGCCTTCAACCGAGATGACAAAACGCAGCCCCTCCTGCAGGGCATCGGTGTAGCGTTCAGGCATAACCCAACGCGCGGTATCCAGGACTTTCAGATTGCCGCCAACCGTCGGCAGTATGCCGAGAAACCAGTCAGGCTGACCGAACAGCGGGGTGATTTCCGCATCCAGAGCATGAATTGTACCCAGGGATACCAGAGGCACTGCCAGGGTCAAGCCAGCCACGTCGAATAACAGAGCTTCAAATGGCTGCTCGCGCCAGGCGGCCTGGGCCTCCGTGTGCGGTACCGGCGTATTGATTACCGCTGGAGCGGGCTCGATCTCAAGCGCAATTTCAGCAGGAGCCTGGATCCGAGTTTTGACCTCCGGGCGGCTACGGCGCTCGACAAATGACTCGGCTACGGCTGTCCGGGCCATTGCAGCGGCTGCCTCTGGCACGTCGGTAGCGACCGGCGCAGATGCAGCCGGCTCCTGCTCGGCAAGCAACAACTCACTGGATGCATCCTGCAGCAGGGCGTCCAGATAGTTCTGGATGGTCTGTTGCGGAATATATTGTTGAACGGGTAAAGGTTTGTTCATTGATTACTTGTCAGGTTGCGATAACTTGGCTTGCCGGCGAAGCGGCGCTATATCTTCTTATCGGCCAGGCTCTGCTGAGCATTAGCTGGGATTGCACTCAGGCCACCTTATCGCGGCGGGTTAACGATTGCGCCAGCAGATAGCGAAGCAGCGCGCGATAAGCCAAAACCCCACGGGCATTGTTGTCGACACGGGAAGGTACCAGCCCAGCCAGGCTGGCATCACGCAACTTGGTGTCGATCGGAATGTAGGCCTGCCATAGATGATCGGCGTAATCGTGGCGCAATGAGCGCAGCGTGCTCAAGGATGCCTGGGTACGACGATCGAACAGCGTAGGTACGATGGTATAGGGCAGTGCTTGCTTGCGCGAGCGGTTGACCATATCCAGCGTGTGCACCATGCGTTCCAACCCCTTGAGAGCGAGGAACTCGGTCTGCACCGGAATCACCAGTTGTTCGCAGGCAGCCAGAGCGTTGATCATCGACACGCCAAGCAACGGCGGACTGTCGATCAGTACAAACTGATAGTCGTCCCACAATTGGGTGAGTGCCCGCGACAGCACCAGACCAAAGCCGCCCTGCATAGCCGACTGACGCTCCAGCGTGGCCAACGAGGTGCTGGATGGCATCAGCTTGATATTCTCGTGGGAGGTCTCCAGCAGTAACGCGGCCGCAAGGCCTTCGGGCACCTGCCCCTTGTGCTGAAACAGATTGAATACGCTACTGGTCAGGCTGTCGGGATCGTGTCCGAAATAGCTGGTCATCGATCCATGCGGATCCAGATCGACCACCAGTACACGCTGTCCTTGATCGGCCAGCAGTCCAGCCAGGGCTACCACGGTGGTGGTCTTACCCACGCCGCCCTTCTGATTGGATACAGCCCAGACTTTCATGCACTTCCTCCGACAACAGATTGACGCGCGAAGCACGTCACGATAAACCAGCAAGTCTATAAAGCAGGAGTCGTGCCAGAACCGCTTGGAGCCGCCTGCGGTGCTCCCGATTCGATCCGCGCTTCACGCATTGTATCGACCTCCCTTGCCTCCTCTGAAGCGAATGCTTCATGGCGGCTATCGGTGAAACGTGACACCAGTAAAACCACCCGACGGTTCGCGCGACGCCCAGCAGCCGTCGTGTTATCAGCGACCGGGCGGTACTGACCATAACCTACGGCAGCCAGCCGACCCGGGTCGACACCGCTGTTATCGAGCATGCGCACGACACTTGCGGCACGGGCGGCGGACAGCTCCCAATTGGTTGGGTAGGCTCGCGAACGAATCGGAATATTGTCGGTGAATCCCTCGACATGAATAGGATTCTCGTAGGGTGCCAGAATTTTGGCTATACGCTCGATCAAGGTAAAGGCTGCGTCCAGCGGTAACGCATCACCGCTAGGAAATAACATGCCCGAATTCAGCTCGATCTCAATCCATAGTTCGTTCCCACGAACCTCCAGATCCCCTGCCTGAATCATATCGCCAAAGGCCGCACGCATGGCATTGGCAATATCCTCCAGTGCCTCACCCCCGGCTCCCGCCGCATCGTTACCATCGGTGCCGGGGGCTTCGCTGACAGCGATGCCGCGAGGTATGTTATCGCCCACCTGAATGGGATCGATAGTGCGCTGGGGCTGATTGAATGCGCCAACCAGGGTATCAGACAGGACCTTGTATTTGCCTTCATTGACCGATGAAATGGAATACATGACGACAAAAAAAGCAAACAACAGCGTAATGAAGTCGGCATAGGAGACCAACCAGCGCTCATGGTTTTCGTGCTCTTCCTGACGTCTGCGGCGCATGGTCGGCTCCTGCGGTTGAGCTAGTCGAGAAAACCTTCCAGTTTCATCTCGATGGAGCGCGGATTCTCGCCTTCGGCGATCGAAAGCAGACCTTCAAGCAGCATCTCGCGGTACCTCGATTGCTGAAGGACAACCGACTTGAGCTTGTTGGCGACCGGCAGCAGAAACAGGTTGGCAAGCGCGACCCCATAAATAGTTGCAACGAAGGCAACCGCGATACCGGTGCCCAGCATGGAGGGGTCGGCCAAATTACCCATGACGTGGATCAACCCCATGACCGCTCCAATGATGCCGATGGTCGGAGAGTATCCGCCCATACTCTCATACACCTTGGCGGCCATCAGATCATGACCTTCACGGGTCAGCAGATCGACCTCGAGAATGCTGCGCAGCGCTTCCGGCTCGCTGCCATCAACCAGCAATTGCAGCCCCTTGCGGGCAAAGATATCCGGCTCAAGCTCGGCAATCTGCTCGAGGCCGAGCAACCCTTCCTTGCGCGCAATGGTACTCCAGCCGATCACCTGATTGATGCCCTCCTGGAGCCGATTACCCGGGGGCAGGAAAATCCAGCGGGAAATAACCAGTGCACGCTTGAATACCTTCAACGGCGTCTGGATAAAAGCCGCACCCAGAGTACCACCAAATACAATCAGCGCCGCTGGCCCGTTAACAAGGGCCGCAGCATGGCCCCCTTCGAGGTAGTTGCCCCCGAGTATCGCAACGAACGCAAGAATGACACCTATGATACTGAGAATATCCATCAGCTGAGCTCCGCCAGATACCGGCCAATGTCATCCAGACTATAAATAGCATCGGCCAGATCGGCCTTGGCGATAGCCATGGGCATGCCATAGATCACACAACTGGCTTCGTCCTGCGCCCAGACATCGCTGCCCGCCTGTTTGAGCATCCGCGCCCCTTCGCGCCCGTCTGCCCCCATGCCGGTGAGAACCACGGCAAGCACCTTGTCGCGAAATGTCTTGGCGGCCGAACCAAAGGTCACGTCTACACAGGGTTTGAAATTGAGCCGATCATCGCCGGGCAATATCCGCACGATGCCACGGCCGTCAAGCATCATCTGTTTGCCACCCGGAGCCAGCAACGCGACGCCGGGACGCAAGGTGTCACCATCTTCGGCTTCTTTCACGCTGATGCGGCATAACTTGTCGAGCCGTTCGGCAAAGGCCTTGGTGAAGGCCGCCGGCATGTGCTGAACCAGTAGCAGCGGAGCAGGAAAGCTGGCCGGCAACTGGGCCAGCACTTTTTGCAGTGCAACCGGCCCTCCGGTTGACGTACCGATAGCTACCAATTGGTAGTGTTTTTTGCGTGGCGGTGGGCTATTTCGGGTCGGGGCAGCCGCTGGGCGAGATACCGCCGGCTCACTGGGACGCAGGGCCGGTCGCGAAGTGCCGACAGATGCAGCAACTGATGCCGAGGGCGGAGCGCCAACAGCGCCAAGCCCCAAGGATCGCCGATTGGTGCGGGCCAAGGTATGCACGCGCTCACACAGGAGCTGACGAACCTTGTCCGGGTTACGCGATATGTCTTCAAAATTCTTTGGCAGGTAATCTGCGGCGCCGGCGTCAAGTGCGTCCAGACTGACCCGCGCACCCTCGTAGGTAAGCGATGAGAACATCAGCACCGCAGTGGGACAGCGCTGCATGATTTCGCGAACCGCCGTGATGCCGTCCATCACCGGCATCTCGTAATCCATAGTAATCACATCCGGACGCAGCGCCAGCGCCTGGTCCACCGCTTCACGACCGTTGGAAGCAGTGCCCACTACCTGAATCTGTTTATCGTCCGCCAGAATTTCCGTGAGTCGCCGACGGAAGAACCCGGAGTCATCCACCACCAACACCTTGACTACCATAAGCTATCTGCTCTCCTGAAACGTGTCTGACACGACGCACCGAGAAGGCAGGCCTATGTCCGTGTAGTGGCAGCGGCTGTCAGGAGCGACGTGCGTAACGCTTGAGCAGGCTGGGTATATCCAGGATCAGAGCGATTCTGCCGTCGCCGGTAATGGTCGCTCCGGACATGCCGGCAGTACCTTGCAGCATACGCCCCAGCGGCTTGATCACGACCTCTTCCTGACCGACCAGCTGATCCACTACAAAACCAACGCGCTGAGTGCCGACCGAAACAATGACGACACTGGCAGCCGACCGGTCGGACGTGTCCTCGACGCGCGGCATCAGCCAGCGTTTCAGGAAGAACAGCGGAAGCGCCTTTTCGCGCACTATGATGACTTCCTGGCCGTCCACCACGTTGGTTCGCGACAGATCAAGATTATAGATTTCGTTGACGCTGACCAGCGGTAATGCAAAAGCCTGATCGGCCAGCATCACCATCAGGGTCGGCATGATCGCCAGCGTCAGAGGGACCTTGATGGCGATAACCGTACCCTGACCCTTGACCGAGGTAATACCAATCGTGCCGTTCAGCTGGGAAATCTTGGTCTTGACCACGTCCATGCCGACACCGCGGCCAGACACGTCGGATATTTCGGTCTTGGTGGAAAAGCCTGGCTCCAGAATCAGGTCGAAGCACTCGCTTTCGGTCAGGCGATCAGCCACTTCCTTTTCCATCATGCCTTTTTCGACCGCTTTGGCGCGCAATACCTCTGCGTCCATTCCGCGACCGTCATCAGTAATCGTCAGCAGGATGTGATCACCTTCCTGCTGAGCCGCCAGCACCACCTTACCGGTACGCGGCTTGCCTGCCGCCTCACGCTCGGCAGGCAGCTCGATGCCATGATCCACTGAGTTGCGCACCAGGTGGACTAAGGGATCGGCCAGGGCCTCGACCAGATTCTTGTCCAGATCGGTCTCTTCGCCAACCATGTCCAGGTTGATTTCTTTCTTCAGGCTGCGAGCAAGATCCCGGACCACACGGGGGAAGCGGCCGAATACTTTTTTGATCGGCTGCATCCGGGTCTTCATCACAGAAGACTGCAGATCGGCGGTAACCACATCCAGATTGCCAACAGCCTTGTTCAGTTCCTCGTCGCCACTACTCAACCCCAAGCGCACCAGGCGGTTACGCACCAGTACCAGCTCGCCGACCATGTTCATGATCTCATCCAGCCTGGCAGTGTCCACCCGTACAGTGGTTTCAACTGTCGGGTTGTCCGCTGCGGCTGCCCCGCCCTTGTCCTTGGGTACTGATGGAATCGACGGAGGCATAGGCGACTTAGCGTTACTGCCCCCCTTGCTAGCGGCTGATGGAGCGGCTTTAGCTGCCGGCTTGTTGACAGGCGTGGGCGTAACAGGGGCGGCGGCACGTGCAGGCGGGATTGCGACTGGCTCCTTGCCGGGTGCCTTGCCATCACCGTGGAGTTGATCCAGCAGTGCTTCGAACTCATCGTCGCTGATATGATCCGGAGCCTCTGACTCAGAGGCGGGCACAGCGGTGACGGCCGGGCTCCCTGTTACAGTCAGCCCGGGCGCGGCGCCCTTACCATGGAGCTCGTCCAGTAGGGCTTCGAACTCGTCATCATTGATGTCGTTTGCCGAGCCCGCCTGAGGCGCGACACTGGAAGGAACAGCGGTCGGCGCGACGGCCGGAGTCTCAGCACTGACAGCGGCGGTCGCACCCTTGCCATGCAACTGGTCTAGGAGAGCTTCGAACTCATCATCGGTTATCTCGTCGCCCGCAGCCGGGGCCGCCGTAGCTGGTTCAGCCGTGGCCGGACCGTGCAACGCATCCAGTAACTGTTCGAATTCGTCGTCAGTGATATCGCCTTCGGCTACTGAGGGAACGGGCGTCTGAGAAGCAGGCGCTGCAGAAGCTGCTGGCTGCTCCGACTGCGCAGCGGGGGCCGGCATGGCCAGTTGCGACAGCGCTTCGAGCAATGCAGGGTCGGCGGGGGTGGGTGGTAATCGCTCCCTGACTTCGTCAAACATGATATTGACGCTGTCCAGGGCCTGAAGTACGACGTCCATCAGCTCGGAATCGACCTTGCGTTCGCCCTTGCGCAGAATATCGAAAACGTTCTCGGCAATATGGCAGCAGCCTACCAGCGCATCGAGCTGCAAAAAACCAGCACCACCCTTGACGGTATGAAAACCACGGAAAATAGCATTGAGAAGATTGGTATCGTCGGGCCGATTTTCCAGCTCGACAAGCTGTTCGGACAGCAACTCAAGGATCTCTCCAGCTTCAACCAGAAAGTCCTGGAGGATCTCATCATCCGCATCAAAGCTCATGCATCCACTCCCGGGTCGCGCTTGTTTTTAGAAGCCCAGGCTGGACAGAAGATCATCGACTTCATCCTGCCCTGAGACAACATCTTCCTTTTTATCGGCATGAATCTGCGGACCTTCACCCCTGGAGGACACTTTTTTTGCTTCAGGGGTGACTTTCTTGTGCTCTATACCGGCCAGGCGGTCAACCTGGCCGGCCATGCGGACCAGATTAAGCAAACTTTCTTCGACGTCATGAACTAGGGTGATCACCCGCTTGATAACCTGCCCGGTGAGATCTTGATAGTCCTGGGCCAGGACAATTTCATTCAGCTGGCCACTGACGTCGGCGGTAGAAGTTTCCGTTTTCTGCAGGAACTCGCCGATGCGCTTATACAGGTCACGGAACTCGCCCGCAGCCATCTCGCGGCGCTGCAGTCGGTCCCAGTCGACGCGCAATGCAGCGGCCTCCTTACCAATATTCGCAACAACGGGGGCACTGCTGTCGACCAGATCCATTGTACGATTGGCGGCTTTGTCGGTTAGCGTCACGACATAGTCGAGCCGGTCCGACGCATCGGATATCCGAGTGGTGTCGGCGTCATCTTCCAATGCATGGGTGGTGTCGATCTGGAAATTGACAATCGAATTGTGCAAGGCACGCGTGAGCAGACCCACCTCATGATACAGCCCGCGGTCGCGGGCCTGATTGATTGCCTGGATGACCAGTATGGCTTCGCCAAACTGTCCTTTTTCCAGGTAGTCGACCAGTTGTTTCGCGTTGTCCTTAAGGGAATGCTCGAATTCCTGAGCGGTCGCCTGGCCGGGATCCTTACTTAACGCCATGTCCTGTACCCCGGTTGTTATTTTGCCTGAACTCGCTCGAAGATCTTTTCGATCTTTTCCTTTAGTGCCTGAGCGGTAAAGGGCTTGACCACGTAGCCGTTCACACCGGCCTGGGCAGCTTCGATAATTTGGTCGCGCTTTGCTTCGGCTGTGACCATCAACACCGGCAGATGTTTGAGGCGCTCGTCGGCTCGCACTGCGCGTAACAGATCGATCCCGCTCATGCCGGGCATATTCCAGTCAGTTACCAGAAAGTCGAAGTTGCCGCTCTGCAGCATGGGCAGTGCTGACGTGCCGTCATCCGCCTCAGCCGTGTTGGTAAAGCCCAGGTCGCGCAACAGATTCTTGATGATGCGCCTCATTGTTGAAAAATCATCAACAATGAGAATTTTCATATTCTTATCCAAGTCGACCTCCGTACACACCAGGAAGAGTGCAATGTCGCACCCCGTTAAGCTACTGGCCAAACAAGCCTTTCACGTTTTATTGACGCCAGTGTAACCGGAGTCAGCGCAAAGTGTGGGCATTCTCCGGGTGTTGGATGCAAAGTCAATCATTTCGCCATCCAGTCAAGCGTGCTCGCAGGCGCGCTGCGCACTGGCTGTGCAATTGGCTGACCCGCGATTCGCTGACACCCAGTACCGCGCCAATTTCTTTGAGATTCAATTCTTCATCATAGTAAAGCGAGAGCAACAGCCGCTCGCGTTCAGGTAGAGTATCGATCGCCTCGACCAGTGCAGTGCGAAAACGCTCATCCTCGAGCCCGCCGAAAGGCTCTTCATCGCCGTGGGCATCGGCACGCGTGCCGGACTCGAGCAGGTCGTCAAAGCTGAAAAGCTTGCTGCCCGCGGTGTCGTTGAGGATGCCGTAGTAATCCTCAAGACTCATTTCCAGCTCAGCCGCAATTTCCTGATCCTTGGCGTCACGGCCCAGGCGCGATTCGACTGCGCGAACGGCATCGCTGACCATGCGCGTATTGCGATGCACCGAGCGGGGCGCCCAATCGCCCTTGCGGACCTCGTCGAGCATGGCTCCACGAATACGGATACCTGCGTAGGTTTCGAAACTTGCGCCCTTGGAATTATCAAATTTGCGTGAGGCTTCCAATAGGCCAATCATGCCCGCCTGGATTAAATCTTCAACCTGAACGCTGGCGGGCAATCGCCCCAGCAGGTGGTAAGCAATACGCTTGACCAAGGGCGCGTACTGTTCGACCAGACGATCCTGGACGCCAGCGGAACCTTGTGCGCGTGTATACATGCTTACCCCACCTGCCATTGATGTCATAGACCTGTTCCCGCTTGCTGAACGAGGCGTTCGACAAAAAATTCGAGATGGCCGCGCGGATTGGCCGGCAACGGCCACGCGTCGACCTTCTGAGCGATCCCGCGGATAGCCAGGGATGCCTTGCTGCGCGGGAACGCGTCGAACACCGCGCGCTGCTTTTGCACCGCCTTGCGTACATTCTCATCATAGGGTACTGCACCCACATACTGTAGTGCTACGTCGAGGAAGCGGTCGGTCACCTTAGTCAACTTGCCGAAAACGGTACGACCTTCCTGCGGGGTGTGGACCATATTGGCCAGAATCCGGAAGCGCGTCATGCCGTGATCACGATTGAGCAGCTTGATCAGGGCGTAGGCATCGGTGATCGAGGTGGGTTCATCGCAGACCACCACCAGCACTTCCTGCGCCGCCCGCACGAAACTGACGACGGAGTCGCCAATACCAGCAGCGGTGTCGACGATCAGCACGTCGATATTGTCGCCGATATCACTGAACGCCTGAATAAGCCCTGCGTGCTGCTGGGGATTGAGGTTGACCATGCTGGCAGCGCCAGAGGCTGCTGGAACAATCCGGATACCGCCCGGGCCGTCGAGCAGAATATCGCGCAACTCACAGGTCCCCTCGAGGACGTCAGCCAGCGTGGCCTTGGGCCTGAGCCCTAGAAGGACATCGACGTTGGCCAAACCCAGGTCGGCGTCGAGCAGAACGACGCGGCGCCCCATGTCAGCGAGCGCGAGGCCTAGGTTGACCGACACATTGGTCTTACCGATGCCACCCTTACCGCCGGTAACCGCAATAACCTGAACCGGATGTTTGCTGCCCATCTGCGTTGATTACCTTGTTATGAAATAGGGTTAGCTTGCCCGCTGGGTATGAAGTATACCGGCAAACACATCTGCCATGGCTTGATCAGCGGGCGCTTCGTTACCAGCCAGGCTAACGGCACGACTCACCAGTTGATGGCCGACTGCCTTGGCAATATCGTCCGGGATACGCTGGCCATCTGCTAGATAGGCTACCGGTAAACCCTGCTGCATGGCCAGACCCAATGCTTCGCCGAGGGTTGCCGCCTCATCCACCTTGGTCAGCACGCAGCCGCTGAGGCCGCATACCTTGTAGGTATGATAAGCCGCCTTGAGCACCTGATACTGACTGGTGACCGCCAACACAAGCAATGTACTGACGCGATGACCCAATGCCGCCAGCTGATTGAGCTGACCATGTAGATGGGGATCCTGGGCCTGCAGGCCGGCACTATCGACCAGTACCAGACGCTTACCAGAAAACTCCTGAAGCACATCCGCCAGGCTGTTTTGTTCGTCAACTACACGCACGGGCACATTGAGAATACGCCCCAGGGTACGCAGTTGTTCGTGGGCACCGATGCGATAGGTGTCCATGGTGACCAGCGCTACATGCTGGCTGCCATGTTTGAGCACATAACGCGCCGCTAGCTTGCCCAGGGTGGTGGTCTTGCCCGCACCCGTCGGACCGACCAGCGCGACAACGCCGCCCTGATCGATAAGTTCTTCGCGCATGACCGGGATACTGTGCGCCAGATGCGCCAGCAGCATACGCCAGGCCTGGCGTGTATTGGTTTCGTTGGCAACCAGCTGGAGCAGCTTCTGGCTGAGCTCTGCAGGTAGTCCTAATTGGGTCAGTCGGCGCCAAAGGCTAGCCTGCTGCGGCCGTTGCTGGTTGACCTGACCCCAGGCCATACTGCCAAGCTGGGCTTCGAGCATTTCGCGCAGACCCGCAATCTCGTCACGCATGGCGCTTAGCCCGGAATGGCTTTCCGGCTCTGACTGCTTTTCCTGTGGGGCTGCAGGTCTGACTCGCGGCGCCTCGGGAGCCGGCTCGGCGATTTCGTTATTAAGCCGATCGAGCAGCTCGCGAGCGACCGGTGAGCCATCACGCACGGCCTGGCGCATGGTCTCGCCAAACAGCTGACGGTTGACGCTGGGTTGATCGGCCGGTCGGTCGCCGGCTTCCAGTTGGGCGCGGGCACTGACGATGCGCTCCTGAGTCTTCTTCAACTCCTGGCTCAGACCCGGTGTGGGCGGGGTCAGACGCGGCGCCTCGTAATCCATTGCGGCAGTCAGCTCTACGCCACCAACAACCCGGCGATTACCGATGATGGAGGCGTCAGCACCCAGTTCCTCGCGGACCAGCTTCATTGCCTGGCGCATATCGGCAGCAAAGAATCTTTTTACTTTCATGGCTGACCCACCCTTCTATTCGTTTCGATTAGCACTGGTCGTGCTGACGCTGAGATTACTCAGGGTGGACTTTCTAACCCTGACCCACTGTGGCAACGATGGTCACCTGCTTGCTGTCCGGTATTTCCTGGTAGGAGAGTACAAAGGCGCCGGGCGCTGCATAACGGACAAACTTGGCCATCATTCCGCGAACGGGCCCCGCTACCAGCAATATCGCCGGCTTACCCTGCACTTCCTGCCGTTGCACTGCGTCGGCCAGTGAACGCTGAAGCTTCTCGGCCATGCCCGGTTCGAGCATGATGCCGTCATCTCCGCCCTGACCGGCCTTCTGCAGACTCTGTAGCAATATCTGTTCCAACCTTGGCTCCAGGGTGATCACAGGCAGCTCGGAGTCAAGCCCTACAATGCTTTGCACGATTGAGCGGGAGAGTGCGACACGAACAACGCTGATCAGAGCGCCGGGATCTTGACTCTTGCCCGGCTGGTTGGCGATGGCCTCGGCAATGGTGCGGATATCCCGAACCGGCACCTGTTCCTGCAACAGACCCTGCAGTACCTTGAGCAAGCCGGACAGGGAGATAATGCCGGGCACCAGTTCCTCCGCCAGCTTCGGCGAGGCCTTGGCCAGCACCTGTAACAATTGCTGCACCTCTTCGTGACCCAGCAATTCGTGGGCGTGTTTGTGCAGAATCTGGTTGAGGTGGGTAGCCACCACCGTGCTGGCGTCCACCACGGTATAACCCAGCGATTGCGCCTGATCCTTCTGCATCGGCTCGATCCAGACCGCATCGAGTCCAAAGGCCGGATCCTTGCCGGCCAGCCCCTTGAGTTCGCCAAATACCTGACCCGGGTTGATAGCCAGCTCGCGATCGGGATAGACCTCCGCCTCAGCCACACCCACCCCCATCAGCGTCACCCGGTAGGCATTAGGCGCCAGATCCAGGTTGTCGCGAATATGTACGGAGGGCATGAGAAAGCCCATATCCTGTGAGAGCTTCTTGCGTACGCCCTTGATGCGCGCCAGCAATTGCCCACCCTGATTGCGGTCAACCAGGGGTATCAGGCGATAGCCTACTTCCAAGCCGACCATATCCACCGGAGTTACATCGTCCCAACCCAGCTCACGGGTTTCGGGGCGGGCCAGCGCAGGGACCTCAGCTTCCTTGCGCTCCACTTCCTCGGCCTCAACAGTTTTCAGCCGCTGACGGTTGGCAATGAAGTAGGCAGCGCCAGCCGCCAAGGCGCCCAGACTCAGGAAAGAAAAGTGCGGCATGCCGGGAATCAGACCCATGACGATCATGATCGCAGCGGCGATCGCCAGCGCCTTGGGTGAGGTAAACATCTGACGATTGACCTGCGAGCCCATGTCTTCGGACGTGGAAACGCGGGTGACCATGATGGCCGCTGCAGTTGAGAGCAACAGCGAAGGAATTTGCGCCACCAGACCGTCACCGATGGTCAACAGTACATAGATACGCCCGGCTTCACCGAAACTAAGATCGTGTTGCGCCATGCCGATCGCCAGTCCGCCAATGATGTTGATGAACAGGATCATCAGACCGGCAATCGCGTCACCCCGGACAAATTTGCTGGCACCGTCCATCGAGCCGTAAAAATCAGCCTCCTGACCCACCTCTTCACGGCGCAGCTTGGCCTGATCCTGGTCGATGATACCGGCGTTAAGATCGGCGTCGATCGCCATCTGTTTGCCGGGCATCGCATCCAGGGTAAAACGCGCGCTGACTTCGGAGATGCGTCCAGCACCCTTGGTTACCACCACAAAGTTAATGATCATCAGGATCGCGAAGACCACCAGACCGACCACGTAGTTACCACCAATGACCACTTCGCCGAAGGCCTGGATCACCTTGCCTGCGGCGTCCCCGCCTTCGTGACCGTAGAGTAATACGACGCGGGTGGAGGCCACGTTCAGCGCCAGACGCAACAAGGTTGCGACCAACAAAATCGTCGGGAACACTGCGAAATCCAACGGTCGCAGGGCATAGGCGCCGACCAGCAAAACAACCAGAGCCAGGGCTATGTTGAAGGTGAAGAGCACATCCAGCAGAAAGGGCGGTACGGGCAGCATCATCATGCCCAGCATCACCAGCAACAGTATGGGCACCCCAAGACTGCCATGGCGCAGTCCGGCAAGGTTGCTGCGCACGTTACCCATTATTTCAGTTTGATTGACTGCCATGCGGTGGACATTCCCGATCAATTATTTGACGCTCTCGGCGACTTGACAGGACCCTACGCAAGTTCCGTTCCAGCATGAGTATTTTTATCAGCCAATTGAACTGGATCCGGCATCCATGCCGACATTCGCTGCTATGCTTGGAACTTTCCACAATGTGCATTGCAAGGGCTCGCGCCAACCTGCCGCTCCTGCACCAAGGCCGAAACATGAAGACGATGATGAAGCTTCCCGGCAATATGCCGACACAGCGCTTGATAATGGTGGCTCTGAGCCTGCTTGTGGTCCTCTTTATAATCGGCATGTTGTTGATGTCGCAACTGAATCTGGATTTCTCCCAAAAGGCCATGTCGGACCTACGTGAACGGCAGATAACCGATACCTTTCACGCCAATCTCGATCGTATCAACGCACACCATCAGAAGATGGAACAGAATACCGTTGGCCTGGCGCGCACGGGCGAACTGTTCCAAAGGCTGCGCCTGCGAGACGATATCGGCGGCGCACAACTGCAAACCATGCTGCGGCAAGCACTCGAAGACTTCCCGGAAGCTGACGGCAGCGGGATCTGGTACGAACCGGGCGCTTTTGCCCGCGAGCCGGTCGGCGTTATCGCTCATCGTCAAGGATCAGAGATTCGTACCGCCCGGGCCAATGCCGAATTTGTTGATCGTGAGTGGTATCGGACCCTTATCGAGAGCCCCGGAGGCAATACGCAGCCAGGTCAGGCGCGAGATTTCCACTGGACAGCGGCCTACTTCAAGCGACGGATTGATGACGTTGTGGTGACCCTGACCACGACGATGCGTGATACCTCAGGGCATCGTATTGGACTGGTATCCACCGACTGGCGGGCTGACGACATTATCCGGCTGATCAGCCGCGTGGAGATCACCCCAGGCACCTTCGCCTTTCTACTGGATCGCGAAAACCGCAACCTTTCAAGCCTCTCCCAAGCGGATGATGTCGAACGCGCGCAGCAGTTGATGGAGGCAATAAGCATTGCACGCCTTCAGCAGAACCCACCCGTGGCAACATCTGGGGGGATAAGCGCGGCCATCACACCCATGCAAAGACAGCCTCTTGTTGTGGCGGGTGAACGTTTCGCGCTTTTCCATGCCAAGACGCAAGCAGGTATGGTTTTCGGTATCGGGGTACCCCAGGCGGAAATCGACGCGGTGCTTACACCCATGCGCGCGAGTAACCTGCGCATTGTTGCTTTAATCGCCAGCATCGTGATCTTGCTTTCAGCGCTGATCCTGTTCATGGTTGCCGGCACCTTGCGCCAGCTGCGCAATCTTTACACCGACCCGCTCACTCAATTGCCCAACCGCGAACGGCTGCTGGTCGATACACACGGGCATCAGTGTGCCTCGTTGATTTTGTTGAATATCGATGACTTCAAGGAAATAAACGATTTCTATGGCCACCAGTGCGGCGATCACGTCATCACCACTCTGTCAGCGCGGTTATTGGAATATCTGCACCAGCAGCCAAGAGAACGCAGCGGCCAACTATACCGCATGCCAGGAGACGAACTGGCGATATGGCGGCCGGACCAGGATGACCGAACTCAACTCACAGGGCTGGCTGAACATCTGCTTGAATTCGTCGGCGCCGTGCATATTCAGTGGGAGGAGCATGATATTACCCTGCACGCCAGCATGGGACTGGCCAGCACCCAGTTACCAAGTGACGAGCGGCTCGCACCGGAGAACCTCCTGCCTTCGGCCAACATTGCGCTGAAACATGCTCGCCTGGCGCAGGTCAGCTTCCGTCACTATGACCCGGCCGACCGCGTCAGGGAAAACTACGAACACAATCTTATCTGGGCCAGCAAACTCAAGGCTGCCTTGGAGGAAAAGCGTATCGTGCCTTTTTTCCAGCCGATCATGAATATCGCCACCGGTAGAATAGAGAAATTCGAATGTCTGGCGCGCATGCTTGATGAGCGAGGCGAGCCGGTGAGCCCGGGGCTGTTCCTGCCGGTAGCACGCAAGATTCGGCTTTATCGTTTCATTACCCGGCAGATGATCGATCAAAGCCTGCGTTGGTTCGCCAACAACCAATATGAGTTCTCGCTCAACCTGTCCTGCGAGGACCTGCTAGATCTGGACTTGCACGAATTCATCATCCAGCGATTGCACGATCGCAGCCTGGCCAAGCGCATGATTTTCGAGATACTCGAATCCGAGAGCATCGAGAATTACGAGCCAGTCCGTCTATTTATCGATCGCGTCAAGGCACTGGGTTGCCGCATTGCAATCGATGACTTTGGTACCGGCTATTCCAACTTTGAGCATCTGATGCGCCTGAACGTCGACCTGATTAAGATCGATGGCAGCCTGATACGTCAGCTCGATACCGACGCCAATGCCATGACCCTGACCCGTGGCATTGTGCAGTTTGCCCGAGATCTGCGCCTGCAGACCGTTGCCGAGTTCGTGCATAGCCCAGCGGTACTCGCCCAGGTACGGCTACTGGGAATCGACTATGCGCAAGGCGCCTGCATCGGCATGCCGGCCAATGCGCTGATCACCGAGATCGTGCTGGCCGAGACGGCCGCTGAACCACAGGAGGATGCGAGCCCGAAGCCACTCGTATAATATTGATTGGACGCCCTGCCCAATCCGACTATGCTTGAATTTTATATGGTGGCGTTTCGCCTTAGCCTGTTCAGGAGATTTCATGCACGCATTTCCGGCCACCCTCGCCGCGGGCCTGCTCGCGATTACGTTGAGCGGCTGCAGCAGCTTGCCGGACCGCGAACAGATGTGGTCACGCTCAAGCGCGTTTTTCAGTCAGTCAGCCGATGTATTGAATTCGCAACGCAAGCGCTTGGCGAATTTTGCTGGCAGCCTGGTCGGCAGCAAGGATGAAGAAGTCCGTGACAAGGAAATTCAAGCGCTCTTTGCGCAACCCTACATTGATCCCCTGACGCGTTATATCGAGCAGCATTCCGACGATGATCGATTCGCCGTACAACTCGCACGGGTTGCTGCCGAACGGGGTCGACGCTGCGAAGACATCGCTGTCAATTATTCAGAGCGTGCAGCCAGCCATGAGAACCTCAACCGCATGCGTCGGGGCTATGTGTATTCATGCCCCAGCGAAGTTCAGATTTTCGCCGCCCGTGTCGACAGCAGCCGCAACTCCAAAAGTTCGACCCCCTCACCCGTTGAAGATGAAATAGTCGTCACACCTGCTGAGGGCGCCTCCGGCACTACAGCAGCGCAGGGCAGCAGCGCATCGAATACCGAGTTGGAAGAAGCCTTGAACAGGCGCCAGCGCAGTGACTGTTACCTGCTGTTTACCATCCGCAACAATACTCAGGCGCAGAGGGCCTGCTTGCCACTGGCAACACGTGGCGACGCCAAGGCGCAACACCACATGGCGCAACTGGCGCTGATGCGCAACGAAGAGAATGCCGCCGCCGATTGGGCGAAACGCTCTGCTGCGCAGAAACATGCACCGGGGCAAATGACGCTTGCCCAGCTATACCAGGACGGTAGAGGCGTTGCAAAAGACCCCATCCGCGCCCACGGACTGATGAAAAGTGCTGCAGATCAGGGCCTAGCCGAAGCCGCCTATCACGCTGGCATGAATTACCAGTCGGGCGATGGGGTTAGCGTTGATAGACGCAAGGCCGCGCAATACCTTGAAAAAGCCGCTGGCAACGGTCATATTCCTTCATTTTTGGCACTGGCTAGTCTGCACGAAACAACTCAGCCTGAGCGCGCTCGCTACTGGCTTGACCAGGCCGCTCGCAAGGGCTCCGCGCGGGCGCAGTACCTGCTGGGCGAAAGTTATGCCCGTGGCACTCACGGTGCAATAGATAATGAAGAAGCCTACGTGTGGTACAGCCTGGCACTGCTCAATGGCTATACCGACGCCAACGCAGGTATCGATCAGCAGGAAAAAATGTTGACTGCCAATCAGCTCACCGCAGCACAGTCGCGCGTGCAAGATGGGATAAACGGGCAATGGAACTGAAAAGTCTCGTCGATCTGCGCATGAAACGGCTGATCATGCTCATTCTGGTCGTTCTGACTGCGGTTTTTCTGGTGGGGATGCTGCTGATGTCCTCACTGAATCTCGACTTTTCCCAGCGCGCCATGGCTGAGCTGCGGCAGAAACAGATTACCGATATAGTCCAGGCCAACTTGAATCGAATCAACGCGCACCATCAACTGATGGAGCAAAATACCGCCAGTTTGGCCAATATAGGTGAACTGCTCTACCTCAATCGCGGCTCCAATACCAAAACCACTCGCGAGGCATTGCAGACAAATCTGACCCGTGCCTTGGAAAAAATGCCTCAGGCGTACGGTGCGGAAATCTGGTACCACCGGCAGGGTGAGCCACTACAAGACCTCTCAGCATACGGGTACCGGACCTCCGGCATGATCCGAACCCAGTCCGATGAGAATATCTATCACAGCCGCACTTGGTACAGCCGAGTACTGCCCGAAGTAGTGGCAGGTGCGCAGAACCACGAGGCCGCTGGCTTCTTCTGGACACCTGCCTATTACAAAGAGCTGATTGATAATGTTGTCATCAGCCTGACCACCGAGATCCGCGATAGTGGGGGTGACGTTATCGGTCTGGCTTCTACCGACTGGCGCGCAGACGAGATTATCCAATTGGTCAGCGGCGTCAAAGTGACCCCCGGCACCTTTGCGTTCCTGCTCGACAGCGAGAACCGCAACCTCTCGAGCCTGGCCAATGCCAACGATGTGCTAGCCGCTCAACGCAAGATTGACGCAATCATTGATAGCCAGTTGCACGGCCGCGTCGGCGGGCTACAGCCTCAATCGGCCGTTATTTCTGGCCGTCTGCTGGTGGCACCGTTGCAGACCCTGCCACTGACCGTGGACAACGAAGCCCACACACTTTTCTTCAGCCGGACACAGGCTGGAATGATCTTTGGCGTCGGCGTGCCTCAGGCAGAGATTGATGCCGTGCTATTGCCCATGCGCGAGAGCAACCTGAAGATCGTCGGCATTATTATCGCTGTGACGCTAGGCCTATCATTACTGATCATGCTGATCGTGGCGCGTATTCTCGAACGCGTGCAAATTCTGTATACCGACGCCCTGACCCAGCTGCCCAACCGCGAGAAACTACTGGTTGATCTGAGCCGATCCGATGCGGCCTCGCTACTGCTGATCAATATCGACTCTTTCAAGGAGGTAAACGACTTCTACGGGCATCATTGTGGTGACCATGTCATCGGACTTCTTGCCCAGTCTTTGCAGGATTTTCTAGGGCAGGATCAGAACTGGACCGCCAGCCGGCTCTACCGCATGCCAGGCGACGAGCTGGCGATCTGGCTTCCGACGGCGGAAAACCCCGCTCAACTCATTAGCCGGGCAGAAAGGGTCTTGGGTTTTGTCGGCACTCTGTCGATGAGCTGGGAGGAACAGACCATTCCGCTGAACGTCACGCTAGGCGTAGCGACCAGTCGGCAGGAAGACGGCACTCAGCTGGCCGATGAACAATTGCTCACCTCTGCCAGTATCGCGTTGAAATCCGCGCGGGTAGCACGCGCTGGCTATCGTATTTATGATCCTGCCCATCGCACACGTGAAAGCTATGAACTCAACCTGATCTGGGCCAACCGACTCAAAAGCGCCCTCGACGGAGGACGTATCATCCCGTATTTCCAGCCGATTCTGGATTTGCGCACCGGGCGCATCGATAAGTTCGAGTGTCTGGTGCGCATGATCGACGAACAGGGCGAGCCGGTTAGTCCAATCGAATTTTTAGGGGTAGCGAAAAAAATTCGCCTATATCGGTACATTACACGGACCATGGTGACCCAGTGTTTCAATCGCTTTGCCGATAATGATTTCGGTTTTTCGCTTAACCTGTCATGTGAAGACCTACTAGATCCGGACCTGACCAACTTCATTGTCGATCGCCTCAAAGGACAGAGTTCATTAGCTTCGCGCGTGATTTTCGAGATTCTAGAATCTGAAGGTATCGAGAATTATGCTGAGGTGCGCCAATTCATCGATCGAGTCAAAGCACTGGGTTGTCAGATTGCGATCGACGACTTTGGCACCGGTTATTCCAACTTCCAGCATTTATTGCGTTTGAATGTGGATGTCATCAAGATCGACGGTAGCTTGATCGAACATATCGCCACAGACCCGACTGCGCTGAATGTGACTCGGGGCATACAACAGTTTGCCACCGGCCTGGGGATGGGCACCGTGGCCGAGTTCGTCCATAACGAGGCTGTACTCGAACGCGTACGCACGCTGAATATCGACTATGCTCAGGGCTATCACATCGGCATGCCTTCGCCTCACCTGATCACCACACTGGCCGTCGACAAGCCGGCGCCAAGGATGACCTTGCTGACTAACACCCGACAATAATCGGGGCGAAAGCCATTCTCAGCGATAGATAATTGCGCCCCGCATAGCCGCGAGCCTGGACAATAATCGATTCTGAGCGGTGACCGGCACCTGCTCCTCGTCCATGGCGACGATCAACTCCTCCACCAGCGCGTTGAAATCCCCTTCGGTAATCTCCATCCCAGCGTGACTGTCTTCCATACTGTCGCCCGTGTACTCGCAGGGTCCGCCGCTCTCAACGCATATTTGCTCGACCAGCTTCTCGTATAAACGGTCTATATCGGCATCGACAAAATGCTCTACGATGCGTTCGTCATCTGCAATATTGATCAGCAGTCCTTCCACTATCCGGCCGATGCCGGGCTTGCTGCCCAGCGCCAGATAAAGACTGTCGTCTAACGGTTGGACCGCACTCGGCTGGGCAGAAGGCAGCTGGACGCCAGGTT
>Ga0307486_1000437_pt1 | contig 38388 bp, 28 predicted proteins | sample CBIW02metaG_FD_203663 | JGI IMG/M metagenome (GOLD analysis project Ga0307486, IMG submission 203663) | Sea-ice brine microbial communities from Beaufort Sea near Barrow, Alaska, United States - CBIW 0.2 | ecosystem: Environmental > Aquatic > Marine > Coastal | place: USA: Alaska | collected... | reverse complement strand
ATCTTGTGGTTGACACCCGTGTAGAACAGGATGCGCTCAGTCGTGGTGGTCTTGCCAGCATCAATGTGAGCCATGATGCCGATATTGCGGACCTTACTCAGGTCGGTGAGCACGTCAAGTGCCACGGGGGTCCTCCAGCGGGTAGGGGTGGGAATGCGAAACAGGGCCGTAAACATCCACGTCACAACGAAGGCTCAGGCGCGTGCCGACCGGGGCCGGCACGCGCCTGATTCGCTAATCAGGAATGCTCGATGGTTCTAACTACCAGCGGTAGTGAGCGAAGGCCTTGTTCGCCTCAGCCATCTTGTGAGTGTCTTCACGACGCTTGACAGCGGCACCGAGGCCGTTGCTCGCGTCGAGGATCTCGTTGGTGAGGCGCTCAGTCATGGTCTTCTCGCGACGCGCCTTGGCGTAGCTGGTCAACCAGCGCAGGGCCAGAGTGTTGGCGCGGTGCGGCTTGACCTCAACCGGGACCTGGTACGTGGAACCACCGACGCGGCGCGAACGCACCTCGAGGGTCGGACGAACGTTGTCGAGTGCCTTCTTCAGCGTGACAACGGCATCCAGCTCGTTCTTGGCAGAGACACCGGCGAGGGCATCGTAAACGATGCGCTCGGCGAGGCCCTTTTTGCCGTCGAGAAGGATCTTGTTGACGAGCTGGCTGACGATGGGTGCACCGTAAACCGGGTCGGCAATGACAGGGCGCTTGGGAGCGGGTCCTTTACGGGGCATTACTTCTTCTCCATCTTTGCGCCGTAGCGGCTGCGTGCCTGCTTACGGTTCTTGACGGCCTGGGTATCCAGCGCGCCGCGAATGATTTTGTAACGCACACCGGGGAGGTCCTTGACTCGGCCTCCGCGCACGAGCACCATCGAGTGCTCCTGCAGGTTGTGGCCCTCGCCGGGAATGTAGGCGGTGACCTCGGTGCCGTTGGAAAGCTTGACGCGGGCGACCTTACGGAGAGCCGAGTTGGGCTTCTTCGGGGTGGTCGTGTAAACGCGGGTGCATACGCCGCGCTGCTGCGGGTTGGACTTCAGGGCGGGAGCCTTGGTCTTGGTGACCTTGGGGCTACGGCCCTTCCTGACCAACTGCTGAATGGTGGGCACTAATTACTCCTTGTTTTTGCTGCACGGTGACAGCTTTGTGATGGTTAGCATTCGATCTTGCGACCGAGTTCATCTGGACCCGCTTGAACCCACACGATTTCTCGCGGAGATTTTGGTGGGTATGCCGTGGGGGCTCGCTCGTTGAACAGGCCCTGCATGTGTGGAATCTCGCCCTAACCTGGTGCAACCTCGATGCGAACATCGTGAGGGCATAATTCAGGCGTGCGACAAAGCGCACACCCGGTAATTCTAGCCCGGTGGTGCCTGCGCGGTCAAATGGACCGCGCCTTACCTCGCGCGCGCGATTTCGCTGGCATTTTCGAGTCGCTGGTGTCAGGCGCTGGGTGTCAGGCATGGGTGTTTTGACCCGGACCGGGCCTGGCCAGGCACGCGACGGCGAGGTCAGGGATTGCGCGGCCAGAGCGGGGAATCGAGCGTGATTTCAAGGTCAGCCAGAAGGGCCTGCACCTGGGGCTCGACGAACTGAGCGATGGCGGCGCGAACGCGCGGTCGCTGCTGGGTGAGCTGGGCGCAGACTCGGCGACCGACCTGGGTGGCGAATTCGTCGGCGAGGCGCACCTCGGCAGTGAGCGCGGCCTTCTCCTCAGGGCTGAGCGGTGGGAGGGGGCTGGGGGGTGCCGGTGCAGGGCGGTCCTCATCGCCCTCGTGGTCGTGGCTGTCGTCGTGGTTGTCGATGTTCGACGACGCGGGTTGGGGATCGGGGGGCTGCTGGTCGGCGAGCTCGCTGAAGGTGAAGAGATACGGGGCATCCGCTGCCGGTTGCGGATCAAGATCGAGGCCGCGAAACTCTGGGTCGAGTCCCTCGGCCGGTCGGTACGCCTGGGCGGACTCGCGGCGCTCACTCAGGTTCAACTCGTGCGCGAGCAACGGCAGGTTGAGTTCGGTGTATTCGTCGACTGAAGCGTCAATGACAATCTTCATGCGCATCGACAGTGCGTGCTGCACGACGTGGGGAACGTCGACCGCGAGGCCGGCGGCGGCGACGATCGGCGAGCCAAAGCACTGCCGACAGAGGCGGGCTCGCCCGCGGTGCGTCGCGGGGCGCCAGCGGGTGATCCAACGCAGCCAGTTCTCAACCTCGTGGTTGACGCGCGACTCGATGGACCTATCCATAGTGCACAAGGGTACTCGTACCGGGTCCGACATGAGAGGCCGACTATGGCAACGACGTCGGCGACGACGACCCCCGGCTAGTCGTTGTCGTTCTTCTCCCACGGCCACTCGGGGGCACCAGACCCTGCCGGTTTGGCCAGGAGCACCACGAAGAAGAGCAAGGCGATGAGCCAGCCGCTGACGGCGACCGCGATCGAGAAGGGGCTCGTCATTTCGTCGCCAACGAAGAGGACCGAGCGAAAGAGTTCGCCGGTGCTGAGACTGTAGACGACTCCCCCGGAGATGCAATAGCCGAGGTAGGCCGCGACGCCGGCGATGAAAATCGGTAGCGGCGGAATCTGCGTGAGTCGCTCCGGCGATGGCAGAACCGCGCGAAGGACCACCCAGACCAGCGCGAGGACCGCTGTGCCGACCATGATCGGGCCGAGAAGCGGGCCGGCATCCGGTTCGTTGATGACGTCGCGGTTGAGCAGCAGGCTGAGAATTCCGAACGCCGCCACGATGAATGCCACGTATAGGGCGACCGAGAAGGCCGCCATGGTGATCGCGTACTTTCGGTATTCCCGCATGGCTCCAGCGTAGGCCCGCGAACACCACCGGTACGGGGACGATCCGCGAGTCTGGAACGAGTGTGTCCCGGCGCAGCACGCCGGAACCGAGCGCTACGGGTGCGTGACCTGAGGGCCGTCAGCGAGCAGGCGCTCGTACTCGGTGCGTGCAGCGAGGTTGCGGGCCGTAACCCGACGACCGCGACGGGCGATCCAGGCTCCAGCCCAGATCGACACCTCGCGAGCGATGAGACCGGCGGCGATCGCGCCGGGGTTCAACCACAGGGAGCCCACGACACGACCGAGTTCGGCCGAGTTGAGGGCATCGAACCGGCCGTCGATGTAGAGGCCGAGCAGTGCCCCGCCGATGTAGGAGAAGTAGACCACGACGGCGACGAGGAACCCGAAGAGCACGTAGGCCCACCAGCCGCCCCGATTGACCACGGCGATCAGGGCGCTGTAGGCGAGGAAGAAGAAGATGACGGGAACATAAAACACCGGCAGCCCGGCAAAGGAGGTGAATCCGCGCATCGTCACGTCGATGGTCGAGCTCGTCAAGCCGATGATGATGAAGGCCGCGATGGCGTAGAGCACCGTGAAGACGACCGTGGCCAGCAGAGCGATCAGAATGCCACCACCTCGGTTGCTCCGATCCTTCGGCTTGGTGGGCGCCTGCACGTAAATGGGCGCCTGCGGCGGGACGTTGAACGACGGCGCAGTGTCGACGGGCGGCACGGCGACGGGCGGCACGGAGGCGGGCGGCGCGGAGGCGAACGCAACCGGCACGGCCGGCTCTGGGTCGACGACGGTGCTGGTGGCCGGAACCGTTTCGGTGGATGCATACGGGTCGGCATAGTCATCGGCGAGAATCTGCTCGTCGTCTTCGCCCTGGCCGGCCGTCGATGTCGGCGACAGATCGGGTGTGACCGAAGCGGCGTCGTCGAGTTCGGCGGCACTCAGGTCGGCGTTGATGGAGTCATAGTCAATGACGATGGGTTCCTGCACAGGTGCCGAGGCCGCGTGTCCGGGGACTTCGGACTGCTCGGGCTCGGAATGCGCGGGCTCGTTCAGATCAGGCGCTGCTGCAGCATCCATTTCAGAATTCTTCTTGCCGTCGATCGGCGTGTTATCGCTCATGCTGAACTCCTCGTGGCCTTCGCCTTGACTGGCCTCCACTGTACCAACGGCACGGCAAATGCCACGGAGACTCGGCGCGCCGCGGCATTATCGGACGGATGCCGCAACCGGCGCCACCAGGGAATACACCAGCCCCGAGATAGTCGCATTCACCTGGCCCGGCTCGAGTCCGCCGCCGAAGCATCAACGGGAGCAAGGATCCACACTGGGCACAGCCGCGACCGGAACGACCGGCACATAGGCCGGGAAATGACCACGCTCGTGGTCGTGATCGAATCTGTCCTGTTGAGCGCGGGTCAGGACGCTGCGAATCGCCAGGCTCATCTTTTTCGCTCGACCAGGCCGGAGCGACACCCACGGCACCCAGCGCGCGGCGAATCGTCAGCGGTGCGCCGAGGGCGACGTCCAGGTTGGAAGCCCGCGGGGACTCCGGTCTGGACGCGGGGAGTGTCGTAGGGCGACACGGGCATTTTCGGGGCGTCCAGCAGAAAATCTTCCTGAGAGCACGCTCGTCGGCGTGGAGTGCCGTGGAACAGGTTCGGCCGGCTGAAGGTTCACGACCGGTCGTTGCAGGCCTCGCACGAGCGTTACACGGGGGTGAGGCTTTCTCGCGGAGGCCTACGTCAGACGCAACGCTATTGAAGCCGTGGTCATAGCGGTAGTCCCGCGATCTGGGGTCCGCGAGGTGCTCCCTCGCGGATATCAGGCGAGGCCGGACAGCGTGAGGTAACCGGCCGCTATCCGATCCCCGAAGAATGCACCCAGCCAGGCGGCCAGCAGCATCCACGGGCCGAACGGGATGCTGCTGCGTCGGCCAGCCTTGCGGGCCACCATCAGGATCAAGCCGAAGAAACCGCCCAGCAGAAAAGCGCCGAATGCCCCCACAACCAGTGGTGCCCAGCCCAGATAGCCGAGGTAGAGACCGATCACCCCGGCGAGTTTCACATCGCCAAGTCCCATTCCGCCCGGGCTGATCAGCGCCAGCGCGAGGTACAGGCCGAACAGGGCGGCCGCGCCGATGAGTGCGGTGAGCAGGCGGCCGGGTTCGTCGGCGACGATCGCGGCCGCGGTGAGCAGCACTGCTGCGGTCGCGTAAGCGGGCAACAGAACCTTGTTCGGCAGGGTGTGGGTGTCGAGGTCGATCATGGCCAGGGCCACGCTGATCGCCGCCAGATAGAGAAAGGCCACGAGCACAATCACCGCGGTGGGGAGGGTATTCGTGGAAGTCGTGACGGCGCCCCACTGAGTACCGGGGGACGAAAACACCCACAATGCCACGACTACGAAGAACACCGCAGTGCCGAACTCCACCAGGGGGTAGCGCGGTGAAATCGGCGCACGGCAATCGCGGCATTTGCCCCGCAGCAAGAACCAGCTCAGCACCGGAATGTTGTCAATTGGCCGGATTCGCGCCTGGCAGCTGCCACAGGTACTCGGCGGCGAGACGATGGAGCGCCCGGCCGGTATGCGGTAGATGACGACGTTGAGAAAGGAGCCGATAAGTGCACCGAGAACACCGAACACACCGGCAATCATGCCAGCCATTCAGACCTCGAATCGGCTCGTGGTGGTGGCGTACGGGGAGCTCATCCCCGGGTGTTGTTCTCGCATGAGGCGGGGAATGCAGCGGTCAGGAAACCACACGGAGCACCTCGTCGATCGACGTCATTCCGCGGGCGACCTTGGCCCAGCCGTCTTCGCGCATACGCACCATCCCCTGCCGGCATGCGACAGCCCCAATTTCAGTGATCGACGCACGCGCCACGGTCAGGCACTCGATTTCTTCGGACACCGTCATAACCTCGTGAATTCCGTTTCGTCCACGATACCCGGTGTTCGAGCAACCGGAACAGCCAGCGGATTTATAGATTACAGTGCCCGTAATTGCACGGTCGTTAGCCGGTTCCGGATCGGGGATGCTCGTGTCGCGGTTGGCTACGTGCCCTACGGGGGCGTGACGACGAAACCGAGTTGGGCCAGATCGGTGCGGTTGTCAGCGCGGTGATACCGGGAGATGGCCGCCTGCAGGTCCGACGGCTCGACGCCCACCGGGCTGACCCGCATGCCAGCCGCCTCTTGTACGTCGTTGAAGGCGAACACATCACCGGGGTTGAGCACGGCCACCACGAGGCGACGATCTTCAAAAGCAGTGGGCAGCACGTTGGCCCGGCGGCAGACCGAGGCCGGCACCTTGGCCACGGCGAGCCGGTCAACCGGGTAGTCCAGCAACTCCACAAACGGCAGGTTGTTCTGCCCAGCTCGCGCCTTGGCGAACTGAAGCTCGCTGATCGTGCCGGCCTCCACCATGCTGCGCACGGCCGCCTCGTCGGCGCGATCGCTCAACCGCACCGTATCGACTTGCTCGATCGGGAGCAGGCGGTGCACGATCAGAATTTCGGTCAGGCTGGTCACTGCGCGGCTCCCCGGAAGTAGGCAAATCTCGCTTCAGACCCCACACGCGACGCGCCGTCCCAGTGATGGCATATACCAACCACTTACGGTAGCTTCCGGGCAAAAAAGTTGGCCAGTCCCAGTTTATGGGGCACACCTTCTGGGGGTGCGTGCCGCCTGGCCGGCCCGGTCTGGGCGGACCGGACTCACCACGTTGGCACGGTGAAGCCGGCGGAGGCAGCGACCGCGATCACCGCCAGAACGGTGCTAGCGATGACCGCGATCAGGGTGAATCTGCGTCGGCTGCGCGCGGTGGCGGCGGCGCGCTCCCGAATCTCGGCTGCCGCATCGGCGAGACGAATGCGGGCCGGATCTGCGTGCACGTCGGGCACGTTCGTCGGCTTCCTCGGAGAAATGATCGCCGGTGCGGGCCGCGCGGCATAGCGCACACTGGCACCACTCTGCACCTGGGGTGGCTCATATCGGCCCTGCAGCGGGTCGGCGGCGGCGGGAATATGCTCGGTCGCTGCCGCTCGCCGGGCACTCAGAAGGGTGTCGTTGACCGTGCTGCCCCGAGAGGATCGCGCTGTGGCATCATCGGTGCTCTCGCCCGTAATTTCGCCCGTGACTTCGCCCGTGATTTCGGGGGCGGCTGCGGCCCCATCCGGGCGGTCCGCACTCGCCCTCCGAGCCACGATGCGGGTGTGTTCTCGGCTGATGCGGTGAACGATGACTGTCTGTTCGTCGTCGTCGTCGGGCACAGCGTCGTCGGGCACCGGGAACCCGCTGCCGACGGCCGGGGCCGGGGCCGGGGCTGGGGCTGGGGCTGGGGCTCTATGACGCGGTTCGGACCGGCGACGCGGTTCGGACCGGCGAACGATGCGGGTTGCCTCGTCGTCAGCGCTCACCTCATCAGCGCTCACCTCATCAGCGCTCACCTCATCAGGCCCCAGGTCATCAGCGCCCAGGTCATCGGCGCTCCCGTCGAGGCCATCTGGCAGAACGGGTGCTGATTCCGGGGCCGGCGGTTGCGCCTCAGCGGGCTGCATTGCGGACCGTTCTGCGCATCGGCCGGGTGTCTTCGCTGCGGGTGTCGATGGTGTCTTCATGCTCATCGCTGCCGATCGCGGCGCCCTGCCACGAGCTGATCCCGCCCGCGGTGACATCGATCACGACCACCGAGATATTGTCCCTGCCGCCGTGTTCGAGGGCACCCGCGAGCAGCAGGTCGGCCGTCTGCTGCGTGGTGCCGCCGAGGGTCAGGCCGGCCTTGATGCTCTCGTCGGTGAGCTCACCGGTCAGGCCGTCGGAGCAGACCAACAGCCGTTCGCCGGTCACAACCGGGCGCAGCCAGTAGTCCGCGACGCTGTGGTCGGCGCCCATGGCCCTGGTTATGACGTTTCTGCGGGCGAAGGTCGCGATATCCGCTCGCAGCAGGGAACCGTCGTCAATTCGTTCCTGGGTGAGGGAATGGTCAACGGTGAGCTGCTGGAATTGCCCGCCGTGCAAACGGTAGACCCTCGAGTCTCCGACGTTCACAATAAGCCAGTGCTGGGAGTTCTCGTGGTCGACGAGAACCAGACCGGTGAGGGTACTGCCGGCACCGCGCACGGTCGTATTCGCCACGGCGCGCACCGCACTGTGGGCGCGGTCCACCGCGGCCACCACGTCGCCGGCTGGGACACTCGTGCGACCGACACAGCTCTGAAACTCAGCGATCACCGCGGCGCTCGCCCGGTGACCGGCTTCGAGCCCGCCCATCCCGTCGCTCACGATGAACACCGGAGATGCCGCCAGCAGGGAGTCTTCGTTGTAGCTCCTCTTACGGCCGACATCGGTGCGGGAACCGCACTGCAGCGATACCCCGGCATTGCTCTCCGGATGTTTGGTGAGGTGGGTCATGATTCAGGCCTCCAGGTAGATGCGCGCAGCGAGTTCGCCAAGCAGGAAGCGATCGGTCAGGGCCGCGCTCGATCCCACCTCAAGCTCGATTTCATTGCCTCCGTCGTCGATGAGCACGATTCCGTTCGTCGACTGCAGGTCGCTGATGCCCCAGAATCCGTCGAAAAATTCGAGGCGGGCGTGCGTCTTAGATACTGTCTTGCCTGGGTCGTGCAGCCGCACCAACTGGGCGTCCGAATTGGCGTTGCTCCGCACGGGGTTTCGCCCGAGCAACACGACCGGATTCGTGAGCGAGACCGTCACGCCATGCTCGGTTTCGAGCGTCCACGGCTTCATCCGCCGCACCACGATTCTCGTCTCATCGAGATCATCGTCATCGCCTTCGGCGCCTGATCCGGGTTCGCTAGATCTGCCGGATGCTGCAATGACCGCGGACAAACCGACAGGAACCACCGCAGGAATCACCGCAGGAATCACCGCAGGAATTTTGGCCCCGGATGCTGCGACGGCGATATCAGCGCTGGCCAGCGCTTCCGCGGCGCGGGACTTCGCAACAACGGGCGGTGCAGGCGGGGCAACCAACTCGGGCGGGATCGATTGCGCCGGGGATTCTGGCAGTGCCGCGCCCACCGGTGGCTCCGGTGGATCAGTGGACACGGAGGAGCCCGGCGGACCAGCCGACACGGAAGAGACCGACACGGACGAAACGGACACTGACGAGACGGACACTGACGAGACGGACACTGACGAGACCGGCGAAGCGGCTCGAACCGACGGGGCCGGCGCGACGCTCACGTAGAACGGCGGCGGTCCGGTGGGCGGGCCCTGCACCGCAGTCGCCGCCTGCGGCACGGACGCCGGCACGGGCACCGGGAGCGCCTCTGGCGGGACGGTGGCAGGATCAGGAGCAGAAGGCGCTGGCGCTGGCGGTGCAGTCGGCACGGCTGCCACGACGGAGGGCGCCGACACCGGAGAAGACGGTGAGGAGGACGACGATGACGGCGATGACGATGGCGTCAACGGCGTCACCGGAGCAAACGGCACATACCCGGTCGCAGCTCGGGGCGGCGTCCAGCCGGTGTCGACAGAATTTCCGAAACCCAGTACTCCGGCCCAGATGGGCAGAGCGGCCACGGAGAGCAGCGTGAATCCGCCGCCGTGCCCCAACCGCCGGTTGACGTTGTTCACCGCCAGGAAGAAGGCGACGAGGGCGAAAATATTCGCGACCGGAATAAACAGGACGACCACCCACCGGGCCGAATAACGACCGAGCCGAAACAGGGTCATGGTGTTGACGATCGGCACCCAGCCCTTCCAGGCCTGTTCCCCGAGTTTTACAAAAACCTTCCCGAGGGCGATCGACAAGAACACGTACACAGCGAAACTGAGCAGCGCGGCCACCGCGATGCCCACGATCATCGCTCCAGATGATTCATCCATTTATGATTCGCGGCCGCCGTCAGGCACCCGCTCCCCCAATCTGCTGGTGTCGCGCCGGTTCTGGCGCGCGGTGGTGACGTCGTAGCGAAAGCGGCGTCGAAAGTTGAAGCGGCGGCGGGTATCCGCCAACCGGGCAAAGGAGCGCAGCGAGACAGCGGCGCGCAGTCGTTGGCGCCGGGTGCCGCTGTGAGCGAGGCCGGCGCGTTCGGCCGTGACGAGCGCCCAGAAGGCATCACTCTCGGCTGCCTGCGGCGGTGTCGGGCCGAAAACGGCCCGATCGGCGAGGGTCGCGAGCTGCGCGCCGCCGACGGACCGGTAGTGCGACGCAATTTCGACGCGGGTCATGCTGCCCTGGTCGGCGAAACCGCGGTCGACGGCGGCGTCGATGTATTCGTCCCAACCGCCGGCGAACCGTGCCGACACGTCGACCGCCCGGGCTCGGTCGCGGCGTCGCTTCAGTTTGGCGCCGAGAATGACCAGAAAGGGCGTACTGATCGCGAGCAGCACGGCCAGGCTGATGCCGGTCGTTGTGAGGACCGCGAACAGCCAGGCCAGGTTGGGGTCTGTGACCGATTCCTGTTCCGGTGGGTCGTCACCGCTGGTCGGGTTGGCCTCGGGGGGACGCTGTTCGGTCGCGCCCTCGGCGATGACCTCGGTGTTGTACTGCGGGTCGCGCGTCGTGTCATCCGTGGGTGACAGCGGGTTCTGAAATTGCGGAGACGCGTCCACGGTGACCCAAGCGCCGTCACCACTGTCCACTTCGACCCAGGCTGCGAGGTTCTGGCCAGAGCAGACTCCCTGCGGACAGACGCCGGGCGCACCCGAATCAGCGGCGCCCGGCGCACCGAGACTGAACCCCACCACGACGCGAGATTCGAAACCGAGGTGGCGGGCGAGCAGCGCGACCGCGACCGCGAATTGTTCGTCGTCACCGATCGCTGCCACGAGCTGAGAATTCTCGGTTGAGGTCGTGCTGTCTTCTTTGTCGAGCAAAGCGGTGAAGAGTTCGTCGATGCGAGCAGCCGAATGCCCCGACAGGCTCGGAGAGAACTGGTAGTCGCCGAGGTCTGCGGTCCAGGAATCCGCGGCCGGCACGGTCAAGGCATGGCTGAGGTAGCCGCGCTCGCGCAGCCGCGTCACAAGCTCGGCCAGCCCGGCGCCATCGCGTGTGACCGCCTGGGCATCGACCCAGTCGCCCAGGCTCCGGGGAACGAACGAGTCGTCGGCCGCGTCGCCGTGCGGGCGGCCGAGACCGGCCAGATTCGACGAATCCGCACGCTGCGGAGCGACCATCGTGTAGCTGTCACCGCTTTCGAGGGCGTTGAGTTGAATGCCCGATTCCGTGCCAGCATTGTAGAAGAAGCCATCGCTGAGATCCGCAGCACGATCGCCGGCAAAGCGGATGCTCGACACTGCCCCGGCCGCCGGCATCCACACGCTGGCGTACCCGGCAATGTCAATGGTGGTCGTGACGCTGTCGACGGTGGCTCCGCGTGTGTAGGGCACACGGGCGAAGTCGCTGACCTGGTCAGCCTGGCTGGCTGCGGGGTTCCCGACCCGAAAAACTTCGCCGTCATAGGAGCTGAGCACCGCGAGGCGAACGCGCGCCTCGGCGCCGCCGGCGACACCGTGACCGGCCACCGTGAACAGTTCCTCATCGTAGTGCTCGGCGCTGAAGTAGCTGCGGTACTGGCTGAGCGGGCTCACGTACTCACGCAGGTCGACGGCCGGATCGATGCTGCTGCGCAGCACCTCACGTGTCGGTGTCGCCTCGACCGCCGACAGCCCAGCAATCGTGACACCGATGGCGAGAGCGAGCACACCCCCGGCGAGGGCGGCCCGGCGCAGACGACCGCCGAAGCCGCCGGGAGTGCGCCGCACCCCGGTCGTTCGGGCAGCCACATCGAGCGACTGGCTGCGTGCCAGGTGGGTGCGCCAGGCCAGAAATCCGAAACCGAGCAGCAGGGCGGCCAGGCCGATCAGGCTTTCGCGCGGCGCCGGCACACTCACACCCAGCACGTTCAGCGGAATGCTCACGGCGCTCGACCCGAAAACGAGCCCGAACAACTGCACGATAAAGATCAGGGGTACGGCGAGCGCAACCAGTCGGCCACCGCGCCAGGCCAGCGACAACGCGGTCGTGGTTCCGCCGAGAAACAGCAGAAAGGCCGGCACGAGCAGGGTCTGATACGATCCGACCGGCAGCTGGATGGTGATGAGCTCTGTCCAGCTGAACACCGTGGCCCTCACGAGGTCGAGCAGGCCGCCGAGAACGTCTGGTATGCCCGTCGTCACACTCGTCAGAGCGGTCGGCACCGCGAGCGGAACGCCCAGCACCAGATAGGTGCCCAGCACGGCCAGCAGCATGGTGAACCAGGACCAGCCGCGCCGGTCACCGAGCCAAGCCAGTGCCAGTCCGGCCGTGATCGCTCCGCTCGCCATGATCAGGTAGCTGCTGTCCTGATAGATCGGCCAGGACGCCCACACGGCGACGAGCATCATGGCCAGGACGAACACGGCGTTGATCACGCGCACACGGCGGCGCCCGACGGCACGGCGCGGCCGATTCGTAGGGGGTGCCGCTAATTCCGGGCGCGTGGCGGGTCCATCCATCGCGGACGCGGGTGGCGTTCCGGGCGTGCTCATGCTGCTCGTCGGCTCAGGAGGGAGCGAAAGTCGTCGAGCACTCCGATCGTCAGCACGCTCGTGCCGGCGAGGTCGCGAAAGCTCGGCTGTTCGTTCGGGTTGCAAAGAACGGCGACGACCTGCACGGCGCCGGCGAACTTGAGGGTCAGCGCCTGCAATCGCCGAGGGGTCATCGCGCTGCCGCACACCACGAAAGCGATCGACATATCAGGCACCACCTGCGCCGCGAGCAGGCAGACGTCTTCGACGTTCATGGCGTGCTGGCTGACGTCGATCGCGGTCAGGTCGTCGAGCAGGGTACGCGCCGACACGACATTCAGGCTGCGCACCGAGCGGATGCTGCTGCGCACGATATCGGGGATCACCGCGCTCGCCACAACGGCGAGGTCTCGACCGTCGCGAATGGCACGAACCCCCAGCGACCCGGCGGCGCTGACCGCCATCTCGAACTCATCGTCGGAGGCGTACTCCGCCGCGTTGAGGCTCAGTACGATCGTCAGGCGGGAGCGTCGGCTTTCTTCGAACTGTCGAACCATGAGCTGGCCGGTCTTCGCGGTGGATTTCCAGTGGATATGCCGCTGCCCGTCGCCGGGGGCGTATTCACGAATGGCGTGGAAGGAGATGTCCGAGTCGACAATGTCGCTCGTCGGATTGCCCTCCAGGTCGCGCACGAAACCGGCGCTCGTACTCGGAATCGACACTGTCACCGGGTGCACGTACAGGCGGTTGACGTCGGCCCAGGCGACTTCGCGGCGGAGCGCTCCGAGCGGGTCACTGCGCACTGTCGTGACCGGGCCGACATCGATGATGCCGCGACGGTAGGCGGGCACGCGAACGTGCTCTTCGTGAACCTGGCCCGAACGCAGGAGCGGCACGTAGACATCCGCCAGTCCCTTGCCGATGGGCACGTCAACACGACCGGGAAGTTCGAGCCGCTTGGACACGTTGGTGACCTTGAGGGTGCCGAGCACCGCGGAGCCGGCCACCACCCTGTCGACGGGCAGCACGAAGGCGACGCTGTAGGCACGGCCGCCGGCCAGAAACGGCAGCGCGATGAGGATGAGCGCGACCGCGACCCAGCCGGTCACGATCAGCTCGGTCCAGCCGAAGACGAGACCGAGCGGCAGCAGCACGACGGCGGCCGCAACCACCACCCAGCCGGCCGGGGTGACCGTCTCGCCGACCCACTCCGTGGATGCCTTCACACCGATTCGCACCATGCGCCAGACGCGCATCCAGAGCACCACCGCGCCCACGAGGGTCAATGTCGTTGACTTGCTCGTGCGCGTGGTGGCGTACCTGGTGTGCGTCGCAGACCGGGTCTGGGTTTCGCGTCGCGTCAGGCGCGATTCGGTGTTAAAGCTCACGCCAGGTCACTCCGACTGGGCGGTACGACGTCGAGCAGAATCTGGCCGATGACGGCGCTCGCGGTGACGCCGTCGAACTCCGCCTCTGGATCGAGCACCATGCGGTGGGCGAGCACCTGGTCGGCGAGGGCTTTGACGTCGTCGGGGGTGACGAAAGTGCGGCCGTGGGCGACGGCCCACGTTTTGGCCGTCTTGGTGAGGGCGCGGGCGCCACGCACGCTGACGCCCATGCGCACCTGCCGGGCACGACGGGTGGCCTCGACGAGGCGACCGATGTAATCGTAGACAAGCGGGTTCACGAACACGCCGCGGGCGATGTCGCTCATACTGACGAGCGCCTGCGGGGTGATGACGGGGGCCAGTTCGTGACGCACATCGGCGGTTCCCTCGAGAATGCGAATGGTCGCGGCGAGGTCGGGATAGCCGAGCGACGCTTTCATCATGAACCGGTCCAGCTGGGCTTCGGGCAGCCGGTAGGTGCCGGCCTGCTCGATCGGGTTCTGGGTGGCAATGACGAGAAACGGCACACCGGTGGAGCGCGTCACGCCGTCAACTGTGACGTTGCCCTCTTCCATCGCTTCGAGCAGCGCCGACTGGGTTTTCGGGCTCGCACGGTTGATCTCGTCGGCGAGCACGACGTTGGCAAAGATCGGCCCGCTGTGAAATTCGAACTCGCCGGTCTTCTGATCGTAGACGGTGATGCCGGTGACGTCGCCGGGAAGCAGGTCTGGAGTGAACTGAATGCGGGTGGAGATGCCTTGCACGGTCTGCGACATGGCGCGGGCAAGCGACGTCTTGCCAGTACCCGGATAGTCCTCCAGCAGCAGGTGGCCTTCGCTGACCATTGTGGTGAAGGCAAGTTCAATCACGTGGCGTTTGCCGAGAACGACCTGTTCGACGTTATCGACCATCATCGTGAAGGTCGCAGCAAACCAGTCCGACTGCTCCGGGGTGATTGTCATGTGTATAGCTCTTTCAGTGTCGCGAGGTTACGAGGTGGGGGTGCAGCCCACGGCCGTGGTTTGGGTGGTGCCGGATACCGCGTCGAGGCCGGATGTCTGCGGTGCAGCCCAGGTGATGGTCCACTGCACGTTTCTGGTCTGGTCCGCATCGGCGGGAACAAACGCACCGCCGCGGTACTCCCACGTGCGGGTATCGTTCGGGCCGGGCAGATCGAACTCCGCTCCGTTCACGAGCACCTCGGGGAGCCCGGCCGATGTCGCGTTGACGGCGACGTGGAGTGTGCCGTCAACACGGCACCCCGCGGTGGTGAGATTGTTCACCGCGTACGTGACCTGCCAGGCCCGAGACGCGTCGGCTGCCGATACCGTCGACCACTCGCTGCACAGGGCGGAATCGGTCGTCATGCAGTAGCGAACGCGAACATCAGGGTCGGCACCGAAGACTGTCGAGCCGTTCGTCTCGTCGAAGTTCTCAAAGTCGGCCTCAAAGCCGGTGGGCGCAGTCGACGTCGATGTGGGCGCCGTCATCAGGTACTGGCCGCTTTTCGGTGCCGCCATGCCGTAGGTGTACGTTGCGTTGCCCGGTGCGGCGGGCTGCTCCCAGGTGGTGATCGACCCGGCTGCGGCAGTCGTGACCCCGTAGCCGTTGGAATAGCACACCGTGACGAAGTATTTGGTGTGCTTCTTCAGGCCGTCGATAAAGGGGTCAGTCGATGACGCAGCACCCTCCGGAGTGAAGCCGGCCCGAGTCAGCGTGCAGGTTGCGCCCTCGGCGACTGAAGCGACGTAGAGCACGTGGTCTTCCAGCACGCTGGAGTTCGGATCGAACCGGGCGTCTGCCACGGTGATCGACCGGTCGTGCGAGGTCAGCGAACCGGCCGCAGCGATCACGGGTGACCCGGCTACGAGCACTCCCTGAGATGTCGCCTCCTCGATCGGACCGCTGCCCGTCGGCTGGTCGTACCGGCTGAGGGGCGTCACTGTGACCGTCTTGGTGCCCACACCGAGCGCGAGCGTCAATTCGGTCGTTCCGGTGCCTGGCGTCATGACCCGTTGTTCGGTGCCGTTTACGGCGTAGCGGTTGGTCGACCGGTCAGTGTTCTGAATGGTCACGGTGACGGCGCCGGTCGAGGCGTTCGTGGTGCCCTTCTGGAAGACCGGTTCGGCGGTGAGCTGTCCCATACCCGGGGTGTTGTATGACCAGGCCGTGACGCTGACCGCGCTGCGGGATTCGCCGACCGCGTTCACCGCTTTCGCTTCGTAGAGGTCTTTCTGACCGTTCTCGGTCGTTTGAAGCGCGCCGCAGCTGCCCGAGGCGTCACAGCGTGCCACCGCGGCGCCGTTGCGGTACAGGTTGAACCCGGTCAGGGTCGGGTAGGCGGCCTTGGCGGCACCAGGCCTGACCTGAAGAGTTACTGAACGGTCACCGTAGGCGATCTGCGCGACCGCGTTCGGCGCTGTGGGGTAGCCCTGCAGGTCGACGGTCACCGACCCGGTGCGACTTCCGGAGCTGAGCTTGCCCTGCGCGTCGCGCACCACAAAACTTGCCTGGCAGACCCCGCCGGCGGTGTCACCGTTCCAGGTGGCCTTGACGTTGCGGGAATTCTCAACCGTGAATGACACACCGACGCAGGTGCTCGGCGCCGTGACGGAGACGAGCACGAGCGGAGTTCCGCGGTAGAGGTTGACCTCACCGGCCGTGCCGACGACGGCGATCGAACAGCTTGAGCCGGACGACTGGGTGCAGGTCGTCGCGACAGTGCCCCCCTTGGGCAGTTCGCTCGGTGCCGGGCCCACCTTGAGCGCGAGCACCGCCGGAGCCGCCTCGCGGTGGCTGGACAGGCTCACCGTCACGGCAGCTTCACGGCCGGCCACCGCGTTGTCGGCGACAGCGATCGTGAGAATTGCGCCGGACTGCGTCACGGTGAACTGATCGGTGGCAGAGCTGATCGCGAAGGTCAACGCCGGCACTGCGCCCTTGCCCTGCCAGTCGACCATGTGGCCGAGGTCATAGCGAATGTCCTCGGCGCCGGGGCTTTGGGTCAATGCCGCCGGGCGCAGCTCCGGCTGCGGGTCGAGCGGCTCAACCACGATCGGCACGACCAGCTGGGTGTAGTCCTCTTGTCCATCGATACGCGCCGGCACCGTGCAGGAGTCGGTCCACGGTGCGTCGGAACCGGCCGTGTAGGTGACCGTCGTTCCGGAGTCGAAGCGACAGGATCCGTTGCGGCGCTCCCCCGACGATCGCACGCCCGCGCGCTGCAGTTGCAGCGTCGTCCCGGCGGGAATCGACACGAGACTCTTCAGATCGAAGGTGACGGAAGCGTCTTCTCGCACGGACTGGTCGACGTTGCCGGTGTCGAGCGCGATGATAATGGCGTCGGTGGACGGAATGCGCAGGAAACCGTATGTGGTCACGTCGACACCCTGAAAGTTCGGCCCGGTCAGGGCGAAGGGCACGATCAGTCCTTCGTCGGGAACATCACCACGGATCTTCCGACCCGAAATCTCGAGGCCTGGAGGATTCCCCCAGAGAGTCAGGGTGAGGTCGGAGACCTCACCGGCGTTCCAGGACACCTTGTCGGTAACCACGTCGACGCCATTCGGAAATGCATCACGTTTGTCGACGGCGAGTGTCGTATCGATCACGACCGGATAATCGGGAACCGCGGACCGCACGACCTTGATCACGATGAGCCCCTGGCCGACGTCGTCCTGGGCGTTAGTCACCGAGTAGACGAAGGTGTGCAGGCCCGGCTCCGTTCCAGCCGTGAACACCGCTCGTTCGTCGCTGACCGAAACGATTCGTTGCTGCAGCGCATCGAACTCGGCGGTGCCGACCGCCGCGTCGGGTGTGACCATGGTCAGGGTCAGGCTACCGCCGCCGGGCTCGATGTCGTTGGCAGCAGGAAAGACGATCACCCGGTTATCGACTCCGGCCTGCACCTCGACGTAGTCGCTGAAGGTGATCGGGCTCGGGTTGGAGCGCTGGTCGAGGACGCCGATTCGCACGAGCGCGAGGCCGGTTGCACCCACGGTGTCGCGCACCCGATACTGAAATTCGATGGCGCCGTGATAGTCGAGCGGGCTTGAAAAGACGATAGCGTCGCCGGCCGCGTTGATCGAGGCCGTTCCGCGCGCCGGCTGGGTGAGCACCCGGTCGAGCGCGACAGCGTCGCCGTCGGGGTCAGTGCCGAAGCTGTCAAACGGAATCTCGATGGTCTCGCCCGACAGCACCCGGCCGACCAGGGTGTGCGGCTGGGGTGCAGTGTTGGCGCCGCCAGCGACCACTTCAACCGAAACCACGGCCGAGTCGACGAGTTCCGGCGCACCTGCGGTGTACACGCTGTAGGCGAGCTCATAGCGGCCAGGCTCGTCGGGCGCGAGGTAGCGCAGCCGGGCTGCGGACGCGAAGGCGAGTCCCGTCGAATTGCCGTTCCGCACCGATTCAGCATTGAGCATCACCGTGTTGCCGTCGGGCGCGACGTCATTGGCCAACACCGGAATATCGATTTGGGCTCCGACTCGCACCGAGACGCTGTCATCCATGGCGATCGGCGCCTGCAAAACTGGGGCTTCAAGCAGGTACACAGTGGCCTCGCCGCGCACTGTGTAGAGCGGGTTTTCGGTGCCGTCCGACACCGTATAGCGCACCGTTCCGAGCTTGCCTGGTCGTTCATCAGCGGTAGAGCCACGCACCCGCAAAATGTTCTGCCCGACGACGTCGACGCTGAGCGAGGCCTCGGGAGCTGTCTCCGGAATGGCTTCGCCGAGCAGCAGCACCCGACCAGCCGGATTGGAGACAGCGGTGAAGACATCCACACTGGTATCGGTTTGGGGTCGCACAAAAACTGTCACGGGGGAGGTTGTGAGTGCCTGGGCATCCGCTGGCACGACCGAAATGCGCACGAGCGATACCACCTCGCTCACATCGTCGGCGATCGTGAGGCTGACCGTGAAGTTTCCGCGCACTGTCGCGGAAAAGTTGACGGCGGTGCCGTTCTCCGTGATGCTCACCGTGGCTCCCGCCGCGCTCGTCGGGGTCGTCGCCGACGTGATGCGGTACGGGCCGGCGGTACCGGAGACGTACTCGGCCGGGTTCACGGTGAGACGCTCGTTCACCGAGGCGAGCAGCGCAAACGGTTCGACCGTGAGCCGGGGTGTCGGCGTGACCACTACCGTCAGTGCCTTCTCGGTCGCGGCGCCGTGCACGTCGGAAACGCGCACCAGAATCGTGGCAGACTGCGCGGCCTGCTCGGCCGGATTGGGGTGCTTGTAGACGAGGATGCCGGCGGGCGTCACACTGACCGTGCCGAGAGCGGTCACGTTGTGAGCGGCTGCGACGAAGATCGGGTCGCCGTCTGGATCAACCCAGCCGGGCAGTACCGGAACCGTCACGGTGCCGCCGGGTCGAACCTCGAGGCTGGGCCAGTCCTGCAGGCATCCGTCGGCGCCGCACCACACCGGCGCGGAGTTGACGTCGTCGCCGTGCACGGTGAGGGTGACCGTCGCCGAGGGAGAATTGAGGCCGTCGGTGCGAGAGCCGTCGGTGATGGCGTAGCTGAAGGTCGCCACGCCAACGGCGCCGGGAGCTACCTGCACGACGAGCGCCTGATTGTGGTCGGTGACTGTGACGGTTCCCCAGGAGGGATCGAGACCGGTGACCGACGCGGGCACCACGCTGAGTACGTCGTCGTTGGCGTCATGGTCGTTGAGCAATATCGGCAGCGTCACGAGCTCGCCGATGCGTACACCGAAGGCATCCGGAACAGCGACGGGGGCCTTCGGTTCGACGACCTCGGAGACTTCGTCGACGTCGTCCTGGCGCTGTGGTTCCGAGGTTTCGGCCAGAGTCCAGTCCTGGGAACTGGTGACGAGGGCGCCGTCGGGAACGGTCCACACCCATCCGCTTTGGGTGTCGTTGAGAATCATGCGCGATTCGTTGGCGCGAAACGCGGGGGTGGCCGGAGCCGTCGGCGCGGCGGCACCATAGCTGAGGGTCGCTTCACCGGCGCCCTCGCTGAACAGGGTGCCACCGGTGCCGGAGGGCGGCAGCCAGGCTGCGTAACGTTCGCCGTGGAAGGCGGTCGGAGCGGCGGGGGCGCCGAGTACAGCTTCGGAATTGCCGACCAGTTCGGTGCGGGCACCATCGGCGAGCGCAAACGAGACGAGCCCGGTCTGGTCGGCGATGAGCACGTCGTCGTCGGTGGCACTCGGGCGTTGCAGCACGGCCAGTTCGCTCAGGTCAGTTTTGACCGGTGCGTTCTGTCCGGCCAGCCACAGTTCGTCGCCGGCCACGCCGAGCAGCGCCCACGCGTCACCGACGACGCTGAGCTGGCTTCCAGCTTCGGGGGGACCGTCGGCGACGGCGTCTTCTCCGAGGATTTTGTCGTCCTCGATGGAGTAGCGCAGCACGCTCTCCGCCTCAGCCGAGTAGCTGTACAGCACTCCATCGGGCGTAATGGCGATGGCGTCAGAGCTGTAGGCGCGCGGGGTCTCACCCTCGACGACTTCATCGTCGGCGTAGGGGTCCACCGGGCGGGGCGCCTCGGTTCCGGCCACAGTGCCGGCAAAGACCGTGCCGGCGCTCGTGAGATAGCCGACCCAGGAGCTCGACGACACGATGGTTCGAGTGCCGGCCGGCGTGCTGTCGTAGTCGGCCGGATCGTCGCCGAGGTCGATCGGAGCTGCAAGGCTCACGTCGACGACCTTTTCGTTGTTCTGCGCGTAGAGCAGCACTGTGGAGTCGGTCTGCACCAGTTCGCTTGGTGCCGGCACGGTCTTGACGGTGTCGAGTTCCCCCAGGTCCGTGTTGATGCGGGCGTAGCGGTTGCCGACGCCGCTTTGCAGAGCCCAGATCGAACTCGCGTTGACCGGCGTCTGCTTCACATCGAAACCATCAGCAACGATGGCCACCGTGGCCAGTATGGCGCCGATAGCGGCAACCGCGGCGATGCGAATGACGCCGATTCGTGCTTTCGTCAGCACGGGCAGGCGCCGTCGGGTCCGTTTGTCGGCCATCAGATCAGCCCGGTTATCAGCAGCACGCCCATGGTGGCGCAGCCGCCGACAACGACCGCGCCGGCCAGAAGGAGGATGAGTACGAGAGGTGAGAGGCGCGCACGACCGGTCTCGTCCGCGTCGTCCCGCGCTGCCGCGCGGGTCTGCGATGCCGGGCGACGCATGCTGCGCCGCGGGCCGGGGCGCAACGTCGGAATCACGACATCGGAGATGACGTCGCCGCGCGCCTCCTGATTGTCGAAGTCCACCGGGGTTCCAGCGGATGCCCACGCCTCGTCAGCGACCTCCAGCGCGGTCAGGGGTAATCCGAGGGCGCGCTCCACGCGCTGCAGTTCCTGCGCGCATTCCAGCAGGCTCGCCGGGCGGGCGGCCGGGTCGCGACTCATCATGCGGGCGAGGGCACTCTCCAGGGCGGCCGGAACATCCGCCCGGCCGATGCCCGTGTACTTCGCACGCGTGATGCGCTGTGTGAGCTGGGCACGCGTCCCAGCGGAGCCTGCGGGCAGTTCGAACGGGGCACGGTCGGCGAGGAGCGAGTACAGGGTGGCGCCGAACGACCAGACTTCGGTTGCGACCGTGCCGGTGGTGCGTTCGTCGATGACCTCGGGGGCGCTCCACGGCAGCGACATGGCGAACAGTTCAGCGCTGGCATCACCGGTGAGCGACGCGGCTATGCCGAAGTCGCCGAGCACCGGGCCGCCGAACGTGGTGGTGAGAATGTTGGACGGCTTGATGTCGCGGTGCAGCACCTTGGAGCGGTGCGCTGTTTCGAGAGCCCCGGCGATTCTGATGGCGATATTGAGAACTGTCCCTACGGACAATGGCTCCGCGCGGTCACGGGAGGAGTATGAGCCGGGGCAGAATTCCATCACGAGGTACGGCCGGCCATCGGCCGAAATGCTCGCGCTATACACGGTGAGAATTGACGGGTGTGAACTCAGCCGCGCCATGACATCCGCTTCGGCATTGAAGGAGCGCAGCACGTCGTCATCGACGACGTCGTGCAGCAGCACCTTGACCGCCACCGATCGACGTGGCATGTTCTGTTCGAACAGAAAAACGTCGGCGAATCCGCCGGTCCCCAGGGGGCGCACGTAGGTATACCCCGACAAAACGGGCGGAGCAGAAGGGAGCCGCCTGCCCATTGTTCCCCCGACCTGCATAGTTGCTGTTGTACGTCTTTGTTGTGACTCGCAAAGACTCAGCTGGTCTCGGATTCAAGCTTAACAATGGCGACCGCCTCCGTCACACCCACGCACTCAGGTTGTACACCCCCACAATGGGGGGGGTGTACCATGAGTATTCACGCAACAGAGTGCGCAGCCTTCTCGGACGGTACGGGGTCAGCGCACGAAAGCGAGCAATGTTATTGCTTCAGGGCAATTTCCGACTTAACCTAAGAGTATCGTTCGGCGTCGCTGCCCTTCGGATTGGAGGGGCGCACATGTTCGAAACTGCACATCGAGCAGCTTGTTCTGCGTGTCATGACTGGTTTTCTGGCAGCGCGAGTCCGGAGCCTGTGCGGCCCACAGTTGAGTCCAGTCGTCCTCGTCTGGCCGCCGGCGACCATCACTCGGCACGATCGGGAGCAACTCGACGATGAAGCCACTCGGCGCGACGGAGCTGGCCGACACCGCCGCCCAGCTGCACGCGCTGCTGCGGCTGTCTCCCGGGGCAATCGTGCAGCTTGATCCGACCGGCGCTCTACTCACGGCGAACGACCAGTGGTTGGCGCTGAGCGGCCTCACGCTCGAGCAGTCCAAGGGCTCAGGCTGGGCCGCCGCGATACACCCCGACGACCTCGATCGAGTCGGGGACGATTGGGCGGCACACGCCGCCAGCGGAACGGCCTATCAAACCACCCTGCGGTTTCGCACGCCGAGCGGTCGAGTGCACTGGGTGCGGGTGAATACCGCTCCGACCTACCGTGACGACGTTGTGGTCGGGCATCTGGCGAGCGTGACCGACGTGACCGCCCTGCGATTGGCCGAGCAGAAGGTCGCGGCGATGCAGGCACGGTTCACAGATCAGGCATTTCATGACTCGCTGACGAACCTTCCGAATCGGGCGGGACTGCTGGCCCGCCTCGATCTCGCTCTGCTCGAGGCAGCCCACACCAATCGCGGCGTGGGCGTTCTCTTTCTCGATCTCGATCTCGATCTCGACCGATTCAAGTCCGTCAACGACCCCCTCGGCCACCAGGCCCGCGATGCCATACTCGTCGAAATCACCGCCAGGATCCAGCTCGACGCTCGAGCCGACGACACTGTGGCGCGCATCGGCGGTGACGAATTTGTCCTCGTCTGTCCCGACCTCCACAACGAACAGGAACTGATTGCCGTCGCGGATCAGCTGCAGGTGGCGCTGGCGCGGCCGATCGCACTTGGTTCGGTCGTCGCGTCCATCGATGCGATCATCGGCACCGTCTGGGGGACGGGCGGGGAAGGGTCAGAGGCGCTGCTCGCCACGGCCGACGGCGACGCGTTGATGTACCGCGCCAAGAATCGGGTGGAGAAGACGCTGCACGTCGTCGAAGACCCTATCTCCCCCGTCAGGAGCCAGCGCCTCGAGTTCGAACGCGACCTGCGCGAAGCCGCCGGGCGCGGTGAGATCGAAAACTGGTATCAGCCCATCGTCGATCTGCAGTCTCCCGGCGGGGCAGACATTGTTGCAACCGAGGCGCTCGCTCGCTGGCGCCGGCCAGGGCGCGGCATCGTCATGCCCGGCAATTTTATCGGCATCGCCGAGGAAGCCGGTTTGATCACCGAAATCGGCACGGCCGTGCTCAACCAGGCCTGCGTCGCAGGCACCGGTTTCGAGCACCTGCGCGTCAGCGTGAACGTGTCGGCGCAACAGTTCGCCCGCAACGACTTCGGGGCGATCGTGCGTCAGGCGCTGCGCGTGTCGGGGCTGCCAGCGTCCCGGCTCTGCCTTGAGTTGACGGAGAGCGCCCTGGTCGAGGCCATCGACTCGGCGGCGGCGACGTTTCAGGACCTCCGCGAGCTGGGCGTGCGACTCGCCATCGACGATTTCGGTACCGGCTACTCGTCGTTCGCCCACTTGCGTTCGTTCACCTTTGACGTGCTGAAGATCGATATGACCTTCATTCGCGGCATCGAGGAATCCCGCCGGGATCGCGGTGTGGTGGAGGGAATTCTGCGGCTGGCCGACGTGCTGCGTCTCGATGTCGTTGCCGAGGGCATCGAGACGGCCGGTCAGCGCGATCTGCTCACGCAGATGGGTTGCCGCTTCGGCCAGGGTTATTTCTTCTCCCGGCCGGCACCGACCGTGGAGCCCACCATTGTGTCGCAGCGCTGATCACTGTCGGGCGCGGCGGAGCCGGGCGGGGTCGCGCAGGGCACTCGTGGGCGTCAATATCAACCGGCCCACAGCAAATCCGGACTACTGGCTTGACGCGTCGAGGAGCACATAGACCAGGCCGCTGATCGTCGCGGTGACGGCCTCTGAGGTCTCCTCCCCCGCGAGCGGTTGTGTGCTGATGTTAGTGATTGTGAGCACGCGTTCGCCTAACTGCAGGCCGTGAACGAACGCTAGGGCGGAGTCGTAGCCGCCCTCAACGGTGATCGTCACGGGCACCGTCACGAACTGCTCCGGGCTCAGCACAGTGGTCGGGGTCGTCGCTGCGGCGTCGTCCGCGGCGGGGGCGTCCAGGATGATGACGGGCTGCGCGTCGGCCGCTGTGATCGAGGCAACGGAAACCTGCTGCTCGGCGGCGACTGCGTCGATTTGCCGAAAGAACTCGGGAAGCTCGGCGGCGTTTGGAATCGACTTGCGCAACTTTGCGAGCTCATTTTCGAGGTCATCAAGGCCGTCGAATTGTTCCTGCAGGGAGGCGAGGAGAGCTTCGGAGCTGACATTCTGAGCGTCGATCGAGACCTGCTCCGTGCGGGTGTCCTGTGCGGAACGCAGCTGCGGCGAGATTCCGAGGGACCAGCCGGTCAGGAGGGCCAGTCCGATCACGAGCACGGCGCCGACAAGCCACCACTTATTGCGGTCCATTTTATTTCACCTCGGTCGGTTCGGTGAAGCGGCCCAGATAGGCATCCGCGTTCACGTGCACTGTCACGTCCACCGTGTAGCCGCCGGCGTCCGCACGGTTGATCGATCCAGTCCAGCTGTCGGCGTAGCCTGGCAGGCGCTCGAAGCCCTCGAGCCAATCGGGCACTGGAGGCAGGCCGGGACTCGTCAGGGTGAGGCTCACGGTAGCGACGCGGCTTTCTTGCAGCGGCGCGGTGGGTTGGGAGTACGGTACGAGCGGGGATGTCGACTCGATTGCGACGGAGTCTATGGTCACGTCAGCGGGGAGCACAGTGCGAATGTCGTCGAGGTACCCCTGCCAATCGATCTCGGACGCGGTACCGATTTTGCGGGCGGAGATGGCCGCATCGATGGTGGCCTGAACGTGCAGCACCCCGCTGTACTCGAGCTGGCTGGCGAGCAGGTCAGCGCTGCGCGTCTGGGCGGCGAGAAGTGCTTGCTCCGCCTGATCCGCCTGCCAGGAGGCCACGCCGATCCCGGCACCGAGCAGCACCAGTACGCCAACGACCGTGCCGGCGATCACCCGACGGAAGGTTTTGCCCTTCTGGCCGGCGGTGACTTCGGGCGGCAGCAGGTGCACACGCGGTTCCCCGCCGAGAACGAGATCGACGGCGGTGGTCTCACGACTCATGCGGCGCTCCGCATCGCCAGGCCGAGGGCAACCAGAAAGCTGCCTGCCGAAGCACGTAGGGCCGCTTCGTCGACACCGGGGCCGAGGAGGACTCCGCCGCACGGGTCCGGGGCGTCCACCGGAAGACGGGTCAGGCTTCCCAGTGCAGTGGCGAATCCGTCGAGGCGGGCACCACCGCCGGTGAGCACGATACGCGCCACCGGCATAGTCGGCCGGGTGTTGGCAAAATACGTGACGGTGTTGCGCAGGCTCGTCAACAGGTCGGTTGCTACTTCCTTGATAATGGCGGCCGACTCGGAGTCGGACGGATCGGCACGGGAGGCAAGGCCGACGCTGCGTTTGAGTTGCTCAGCGCGTTCTTGGTCGATCTCCAATCGGGCAGCAAGGGCCTGGGTCACGTCGTCCCCGCCGGCCGGGATCAGCCGCACGAACTGCGGCACCCCCGAGGCGGTCACGACCACGCTGGTCGTGCCGGCGCCCACATCGACCTGCACCAGCACCTCCGTGCTCGCCGCAGCGCGCTGGATGGCCCGGCTGAGAGCGAAGGGAATGAGATCGACATCCACCGGGGTGAGCCCGGCGACCTGCACGGCCATAACGTTGGCGAGTACAGCTTCTTTCACTGCGGCCACCAGGAGCCCGGTGATCTGCGGTCCGCCGTCGCCGTCGCCGTCGATCTCGGCGATCGGGTAGAAGTCGAGCAGCGCCTCGGCCACCGGAACCGAAATAAGTTCCTGCACCTGGAAAGGCAGGGACTCACGAATGCGTTTGAGCGACATCTTGGGAACGGTCAGATCGCGGGCGATCACCCGCTGGTTGCCAACGCCGAGTACCACCTGATGGCTCTTGAAACCGCCCTTGGACCACAAGCGTTTGACAGCCGCCGCAACCGTGTTCGGCTCCAGTACCTCACCGCGGCTCACTGCCCCGGGTGGGAGCGGCTCTTCGTAGAAGCGCATCAAGGTGGGCGTGGCGCTGTGGGCGTTGCTGAGTTCCACGGCACGCAACGAGGCGAAGCCTATGTCGATGCCGACGATTCCTGCGTTCACTGGGGTTCTCCTCGATGACGGGACAGATGGGCGGTCATACTAATTCCCGACATAGTCACGCACGCTGTACGGCTCGCCAAGTGTGCTGACGCCGGATCCGCCTGCCGGTTCGCCGGAATCCAGATCGATCAGCGGCAGACCAATCGGCACGTATTTCACCGTCGCCGCTCCATCAATCGTCGTGACTCCGGCGTAGACCTGTCCCGTCAGTGTTATTCCGGACGTGATCGTCGCTCGACAGGGCGTGTAGCTCATGGCGGAGATCTGGGAATCAAACTTGAATCCGCCGGAAAAGGTGGTTCCCCCGCCGGAGGGACAGGTGGGCAGTCGGTCGGGGGTGGTGTCGGGAGTGATGAGCCACACTTTGCGGGGCGCGGTCGTCTTCAATGCACCACCGCCCGACAGGGAGAAACTCTTCGCCAGAATCACAAGGTCACTTGTCATATCCAGCTTGTCGTCGCCGGCGATCGTGATCCCGTTCGTACAGCCGCGCGCATCGATGATGCCGGAAGAGGCGCCCAGGCTGCTGACGGCGTTGCGGAGCACGCTGTAGTCGCAGCTGCCCGCGATCACCTTCTCCACAAAACCCGGCCAGTCCGACGCGGTGTAGGTGAAATCAACCCACTCAGAAACAACGGGTGCGGACGTCGGGGTTGGGCCCGGTCCGGGCCCGGCCGGAACCACCGTGTTGCCGGTACTGGCCACGCCGTCGCCCGACACCGATTTGGCCGTCAGATGCCCGCCGATTGTCGACGCGTACTTGGGAAACGATGCAGCGCCAGAGACCCATGCATCTCCCCCAATTTTTCCACCGTTCAGCGTCATGCTGTTCGACGTCGCATTCCCGTTGACCGTGCTTCCCCACTTCAAGACCATCCCGGCAGTCGACCAGGCGCTCCCTGTGATGGTCTTGCCGGAAAACTCCAATCCCGCGGCGACAACGTTCCCCGTGATCTCGGATCCTCCCGAGATCTTCGTGGTCCCCGATGACCACACGTTGCCGGTTTCGCAAGACCCGCTCGCTTCGAAGTTTCCGTCGGCAACGATAATGTCGGCCTCGGCGGTTCCCGCCCCGCTGCAGTCAAAATTGCCGTGCTTGATCTGAACACTCGGTTGAGACCCGTTGACGGCCACGAGACTGCCCGATCCGGATACCCCGGCCCCCGAGAATGTATAGATTGTTGGGCCGGTGCCGGTGACGCCGGCCGAGGAGACCGTGGTGTGGTAAATGCCCTCCACCGTGTGTGGGCGCGCGTCGGGGTCGATGAGTCCCGCCGCGGTGTCAGACCCGGTCGACAGGATGCGTAGATAGCCCGTTGCGCTCGGGCAACCCGAATGGAAATCCGAACTGTTCGTGCCGGTGCCGCTCACAGCGACCTCGGCGGAATAGTACGGCGCCGCGTCCGTCGAAGCGTAGACAGTCCCGGTCGAACAACCGTTGGCGCGGAGGGAGGCCAGGGTTGCCTCCAGACCGGCCTCAGCGGCGGCCTGGGATTGCACGCTCGTCCGGGTGACGTCTGTGATGACCAAGGCGTTGACGGTGACAGTGCCAACCACGAGCGCAATCACGCCGGTGATGCCCATGAGCGCGATCACCGCCATGAGCGCGCTGCCGCGCTCGTTGTGTCGCATCTTCGTCAGAAGCATGGTGAACCCGTTCCCAGGGTTTGATGGCTCGAAGCGGCACCTGACACTCGCTCGGTGGATTCGTCTGCCAACGTCACGTCAAAAACGAATGACACGCCCTGTGCTCGTACTGTGAAGACCTGGCCGGCACTCGCCGGGTTGATCCCCTCACCGAAGCTCGACCAGCCAGCCGGCGCCGACATCGGCTGGTCGGCTGGTACCGCGGCGAGGTAGTCGACGGACGGAACCGGAATCGTTGTGTCCGACCGTGCGGAGAACAGCTGTCCGCCGTGCAGGGGCACGTACAGCCAGGCCTGGCACTGCATGGTCGCGGTCACTCCCGATGTGAGAGTTTCCAGGACGAGCAGCTCCGTCCCGTAAACGCCCGTGGATTCCTCGGAGTCAGGGGTAGCGATTGCCGTGGCGTTTCTCACGCTCTGGCTGATCGATTCGGTGAGGAGCTGTGCGAGGTTCGCCGCATCCGTCGAACCTCGCACGGTCTTCTCGACGGACAACGAGTTAATCAGAATCCCACCCACGATGACCAGCACGACGACGAAGAAGGACATATAGATGAGGAGTTCGATCAGGGTCAGACCCTGATCGGTCGATCTCGGTCGCGTCATCAGTTTTCCGATTTCACGTAGACGATTGTTACTACGGTGGCCAAGTTCACGCTGGGGTCCGCCGCTGAGGCCACCCGGGCGGTCACCCGAACTGTCGCCGGGAAGGAATCAGGGCAGCCAGCCGTGGCTTCCCCATCGCTTCCGAACCACTCGAGGGTACGATCAGCCACGAGCGTCGTGCCGCGGTTGTCGACGACCGGTGCCACAATAGCCGAGGCCTCGATTCCGGTGCACGTTCCACCGGAACCGCGCACCTCTTCGATCTGGGAGCTCGCAAGTTGCACGGCCAGAGCCGCACTCACGTTGGTGACGGATACTTGGAGCGCCTGCACGAGCAGCGGAAGGAACGCCATCGCCAGCAGGGCCAGCAGGAACATCGAGACCAGGATCTCGATCATGCCGAAGCCCTGCTCACGCCCCGAATCAGGCGCTGCGTCGGGCAGGGTCGTCGGCACGATCGAACTCCCTGAGGTCCTCACTGAACTGTGACGGCGTGGTGGTGTGGCGGGGCTGGTACTAGCAGCCGCCACTTTCTGCGGCACTGGACTCGGTGATGTTGTGGGTATTGTCGCCGTCGAAGTCGCCTTCAATGCAGAAGCCGGTACTGGTCGTGGCATAGTCAACGTTGATCTCGTCGCTCTGAGTAAAGCCGTCCAAGCCGGTGAGGGTGACGTCAGCCATTGCAGTTCCACTGGTGATTTCGGCGACGACGGCGACCTTGGCGGCGGTGATCTGCGCCTTCACAGCGCTGTCACGCGCACCCGCCTGCTGGTTGAGGAAGATCGGTATTGCGACGGCGGCCAGAACGCCGATGATGAGCACCACGACGAGCAGTTCGATCAGGGTGAACCCCTGCTGCCGATCGCGAATCGTCGTGCGAGTGCGGGAGAGTGCTCCGAGGGTGCGGTTAATCATCGGTCGGATCATGTGCGTGTGTGTCCTTATTGCTGTGGAGCTGCTGTGTAGCTGCTGTTGATTATGGGTAAATGGGAAATGCCAATTTCTCACTGTTTCTGATCATACGTTTTTCTGCTCCAGATTGGGAGGTATTTGAAAAATACAATCCTTCTGGCCCTGCGCCCCACTATTTCACATACTCGAAGATGCTGAACATGGGCAGGTACAGAGCCACGATCATGCCGCCGATCACGACTCCAATGAAGGCGATCATGAGTGGTTCGATGAGCGCCGTGAGCTGTTCGGTCGTCGCCTGCACTTCCTGGTCGTAGAAGTCGGCGACCTTGGCGAGCATCTGCTCCAGTGCACCGGCGTCCTCGCCCACGGCGATCATCTGCACGACCATCGGCGGGAACACCGGCTCCATCGCGAGCGGCCCGGCAATCGATCGACCCTGCCGCACCGATTCCTGCACCTTGTGCAGCGCGGTCTCGACCACCCAGTTACCCGAGGTCTCCCCCACGATACCGATCGACTGCAGAATCGGCACGCCAGCACCGATCATGGTGGAGAAGTTGCGACTGAAACGGGCAATGGCAAGCTTTTTCGCGAGCACGCCGAACACGGGCAACTTGAGCTTGATCGGGTCCACAACGCTGCGCACCCGCTCCGTGTGCTTGTTGCGGCCCCACCAGAAGGCGAAGGCGATCCCCAATACGATCAGCAGCGGCGCCAGCCAGACCATGATCTGCGAGAGCACAACGAGCATCCGGGTGGGCAGCGGAAGCTCGCCGCCGAGGCCCTCGAACATTTTCTCGAACACCGGCACGATGAAGATGAGCATGCCGATCACCGCGAAGACCGCCATGATGAGCACGATCACCGGGTAGGCAAGCGCCGATTTCACCGTATCGCGCAGCTTCAGTTCCTTCTCGAAGTTGTCAGCCAGTCCGGTGAGGGAATTCTCCAGAAACCCGCCGGTCTCCCCGGCGCGCACCAGGTTGATCATGATCGGGGGGAATACAGTGTCGTGCTTTCCCATCGAATCCGACAGAGACACGCCGGTCTCCACGTCGTTGCGGATGGCGCTCAGCACCCGGGCGAGCTGCTTGTTCTCGGTCTGCTCGGCGAGAATGTTCAGGGTGCGCAGCAAAGACAGCCCTGCGCTCGTCATGGTCGCCATCTGCCGACTCATCACGGCCAGGTCTTTAAGACCCACCCGCTTGGTGAAACCGGGAATCTCGATCTCGCGGTTGAGCCCGCTGCCCCCGTTCGCCTCGGCGAGCGAGATCGGCGACAGCCCCATCGCCCGCAGCCGCACCATGGCGGCGTTCTCCGACGCCGCCTGCAGACGACCCTTGACGACCTTGCCGGCGGCGTTGCGGCCCTTGTAGGCGTAGGGAAGTGTGGTCGACACTAGATGTTCCGCGCGGTGAAGGAATCACCAAAGTCGATTCCGGGCGATGCCGAGCCGCGCTTGGCTGCGCCGCCGTCGCCGCGTTCGATGAGTTGAGCGAGGCCTTCCAGATCTTGCGCCTTTTCGTCAGCGGCCTGCCGGGTGATGAGGCCGGACTTGACGAGTTCGGCAAGGTTCTGATCCATGGTGTGCATGCCGAGTCCCTTGCCTGCCTGCATTGCCGAGGGGATCTGGAACGTCTTGCCCTCCCGGATGAGGTTGGCGATGGCCGACGTCATCATGAGGATCTCGGTCGCCACGACCCGCCCTCCGCCGACCTTCTTCACGAGGGTTTGGCAGACGACCCCCTGCAGCGTCGCCGCCAGTTGGGCGCGCACCTGCGCCTGCTGATGTGGAGGGAAGACGTCGATGATGCGGTCGATGGTTTGTGGGGCATCCTGCGTGTGCAAGGTCGCGAAGACCAGATGCCCGGTTTCGGCGGCGGTGAGGGCCACAGAGACCGTCTCAAGGTCGCGCAACTCACCAATGAGGATAACGTCCGGGTCCTGCCTCAGCACGTGTTTCAGGGCCGAAGCGAAGCTGTGCGTGTCGTGGCCGACCTCGCGCTGGTTGACGAGGGACTTTCGGTGCTTGTGCAGAAATTCGATCGGGTCTTCGACGGTCACGATATGGTCCGCGCGCGTGCGGTTTATCAGGTCGATGAGCGCGGCCAGGGTGGTGGACTTGCCAGAGCCGGTCGGCCCGGTCACGAGCACGAGTCCGCGTGGCAGCTGAGCGAATTGACCTAGCGAATCGGGCACACCGAGTTCTGCGAGCTGTTTGATTTCCCGCGGAATCAGCCGAAACGCCCCGCCCACGGAATTGCGCTGAATGTAGAAGTTCACTCGAAAGCGCGCACCACCCGCCGTGTAAGCGAAGTCCAGTTCGAGTTCGCGTTCCAGCACGTCCCGCTGGGCGGGGGTGAGAATGCTGTAGAGGGCAGCGGTGACCTTGTCCCGCATCCATTTGGGGGCGCCGTCAAGGGGCTTCAAGGCACCGTCGATGCGAATACACGGCGGCGCAGCCACGGTAATGTGCAGGTCGGAGGCACCCATGTCGAGCACCGCGAGAAGCGCGGCGACAAGATCCGGGTCGGGGATCATCTCCGCCGGCGCACGACCGGACCGCCGTGGGTGGAGCGGCGGCTCGTCGTGCTCGTCCGTGTCGGTGAACGGCCGCGGGGACGATGTCGTGGCCGCAGTATGCGTAATCTCCAGGGGCCAAATCGGCCCCCCGCCCCCCGGGGGCGTCACCGGAATATCGTAAATCGGCTGACTCATTGGTTGTTTCCTTTCGGCATTACGCGACCACTCGCAGAACTTCCTCGACCGACGTCCACCCCAGACGTACCTTCGCCCAGCCATCGTCGCGCAGCGTGACCATTCCCTGTTCCTGCGCTACGCGGGCGATCTCCGCGCTCGAGGCCCGAGCCACGCAGAGGCGCTCGATTTCCTCGCTGACGGTCATTACCTCGTGCACCGCGATACGCCCGCGATAACCGGTGTTGGAGCAACTGGAGCAGCCAATCGGCCGCATCGTAACGCCCGGCTCCGAGGCGGCACCGGTCGCGAACCCCAGATATTCCAGCTCGGCAGCACCGCGCTCATCGGGTGCTTTGCAACGATCGCAGAGCCGACGGGCGAGGCGCTGAGCCACGACACAGTCGAGGGCGGACCCGACCAGAAAGGGCTCGATGCCCATCTCGGTCAGCCGCGTGATCGCACTCGGCGCGTTATTCGTGTGCAGAGTCGACAGCACGAGGTGCCCGGTGAGGGATGCCTCAATGGCAATCTGCGCGGTCTCATGATCACGAATCTCACCGACGAGCACGACATCAGGGTCGCTGCGCAGGATCGATCGCAAGGCAGTCGCAAAGGTCAGGCCGGCCTTCGGGTTCACCTGCACCTGGTTCACACCCGGCATTCGGTACTCGACCGGGTCCTCAACCGTGATGACGTTGATCTCCGGTCGTGCGACCGAGTTCAAGGTCGTGTACAGCGTCGTCGACTTGCCGGAACCAGTCGGCCCGGTCACCAGAATCATGCCGTACGGCTTGGAATAGGCCGTCTTGTAGGCGTCAAAGTTGTGTTCAAGCAGGCTCAGGTCCCGCAGGCTCATGCTGGACGTGGAGTTGTCCAGGATTCGCATGACAACTTTCTCACCCCAGACCGTGGGCAGCGTCGCCACCCGCAGATCGATCGTGCGCCCACCATGCCTGACCGACATGCGGCCGTCCTGCGGCTTGCGCCGCTCGGCGATGTCGATTTCGCTCATGATCTTCAACCGGGAGATCACACCGTTCTGAATGCTTTTCGGGGCGCTCTGCATCTCGTGCAGGACGCCGTCGATGCGGTAGCGCACCCGGAGGCTGGTCTCGCCAGGCTCGATGTGAATATCGGAAGCCTTGTCCTGAATGGCCTGGCTGACCAACAGGTTCACGAACCGCACGATCGGAGCGGAATCATCGGTCGACTCCGCGCCACCGATGGTGCTGACCTCGGGGGCTTGTTCTTCCTCAAGGGTGGTGGTGAGGTTGCTGAGCTCGTCGTCGGCGCGGTGCAGGCGCACGAGGGCCGCGAGCAGGTCGGATCGTTCGGCGACTACCGGGGCGATCGGCCGTCCGGCGGCCTCGCGCACGTCGTCGAGTGCGACCACGTTTCCGGGGTCGACCATGGCAAGCACCAGCCGGTCTCCGTCAATGGCCACGGGCAGCACTTCGTAGCGTCGGCAGACGCTCGGACTAACGAGGGCCAGCGCTGCCGGATCCAGGGCGAGGTCGATGAGTTCGACAAAAGGCAGTCCCGCCTGCTCCGCCCTGGCGCGCGCGAATTGCAGTTCGGTAATGACCTTGCTCTCGACGAGGGCACGCACCGCCTTCTCGTCCGCAGGGTCGCCCGCGGCCAGGGTATCGAGCACCTCTATCGGCAGCAGGCCGTGCAGGATAAGGATCTCCGTCAGGGTTGCCACGGGCCTCCCCCGAACAGATCACAGATTACCTAAAAGGCGAGTATACGTCTCTTCTCCCCAAATCCCACGCCCCAATCCGGGACTCAACCCAAAATGGGATGTTTGCCGGGCCCAGCGGGTATCGGATCGCCGGCGAACGGTGGCGCGATCAAGAACCGCGCGCCATCTCGAAGAGGTCGCCGAAATCAACATCCGGGAGCACCGCCGGGCTGGGCTTGGAGAAGAGATAGCCCTGACCGTAACGACAGCCCATATCCGTGAGGAGATCACGCTGCGCGGTTGTTTCGATCCCCTCAGCGACGACGTCGAGATGGAGGGAATCGCTGAGGCGCAGGATGCCCTCGACGATGGCCCTGTCATGCTCCGAACGCTCAAGATCCCGGATGAAGGTGAGATCGATTTTGAGCAGGTCAACGGTGAATGACCGCAGGTGCGTGAACGAAGAATAGCCGGTGCCGAAGTCATCGATGGCCAGTCGAACACCGAGCCCCCGGAGCTCCTGGAAGGTTCGAGCTGCGGAGTCGATTGCTTCGAGCACCGCGCTCTCGGTGAGTTCAAGCCACAGCTGGTCTGGCGGGAGTCCGGTCTCCTTCAGTACGCGTTTCACGACCGAGCCGAAGTCGTCCTGCACGAACTGCCGTGGGGACACGTTCACGCTCACGGCCATGCGCCCATCCAGGGACGCTGCCGCCCGGCAGGCCTGTCCGAGGACGGCGGTGCCGATCCCGTTGATCAGGCCGACTTCCTCGGCGATCGCGATGAACTCCCCCGGGGCGACAATGCCTTTTTTCGGGCGACGCCATCGGGCTAGCGCCTCCGTGGCGACGACCGTGCGCTGCTGCAGGTCTACGATCGGCTGGAACCAGGTTTCGATCTCGCCGAGTTTCACAGCGTCGCGCAGGGCCAGCTCGGTGTCGAGCCTGTGCTCGATCCGGCGGCGCAGGTCGTCGTCGAATACCTCATAGCGCGCTCGTCCTCGCCCCTTCGCCAGGTACATGGCCTGGTCGGCGTGGCGCAGGATTGATTCGGCGTCGTCGTGGCCGAGGCCGAACGCGATACCGATGCTGGCGTCGACGGATGCGACCTGGTCGCCAATCGGGATCGGCTCGCCGATGGCTTTCTGCAGGACGGCGGCGATCCTGTCCACGTCCTGGCTCTTGCGCATATCCGGGCAGATCACGACGAACTCGTCACCACCGATTCGGGACACTGTGTCCGTGGCCCGCGCGTTCAGGCGCAGCCGCACGGCGACCTCGGTCAGCACGGCGTCCCCCGCTTGGTGACCGAGACTGTCGTTGACGAATTTGAACCGGTCGAGGTCGATGAACAGCACGGCGACCCCCTGTTGGCTTCGCGAGGCCTGAAGGAGAGCCTGGTTGAGCCGGTCAATCAAGAGCAAACGGTTGGGCAGATTGGTCAGGGGATCATGGAACGCGAGGTGCTCCACCCGTGCCTCTGCCAGGCGACGGGCGGTGATGTCCTCCAACTGGTAGAGGAACCCCCCGGTGTGCTCGCCCTCGCTGATCTCGGCGATGCTCACCTTAACCCAGGTCTCTTCCCCCTCGCGGCTGCGCATCCGCCTGTCCATACGCTGTCGCGTGGACGGTCCGCCGGTGAGATTGGGCTGGTCGCCGTCGCCGATGGGCAGGAAAATCTCATCGATGTGGCCGGCGACCACGCCGGCCGATCGTCCGGCGAGGTTCAACAGTCTCTTGTTGGCTTCCAGCACTTCGCCGTCGAGTGAGACAATCGCCGTACCCAGCGGGGAAGAAGCGAAGGCCGCCTCGAAACGTGCCCGGGCGGCGGCGGCGTCTTCCTCGGCGTTGCGGAGCGCGGTGATGTCGGTCACTGCACCCAGATGCCCGATCACGGAGGAAGAATGCTGGTCGTGGATCGGAGCGGTGCTGACCTGAACCCAATTCACTTCGCCCAGCGGCGTACGGAACCGCATGGCCGTCTCGTAGCCGGTCCCGGTGGCGACGGCCACAGCCCAGGCCCCCAACACCCGGTCGACGTCGTCGGGATGCATCGCCCGCGCCCACCCGTTTCCCTGCGACTCGGCCAGAGTCAGGCCGCTCAGGGTGAGCCATTGGTCATTCGCGGTCAGGAGCCCGCCCTCGACGTCCAGCTGCACGATACCGACCGGGGCGATTTTGATGAGTGTCTGCAACTTGTCGGCTACCTTGCCGAGCTCTGTGGTGCGGTCGCCGACAGCATCCTCCAGAGTTCGGTTGAGCTCGGCCAGTGACAGCATGGCTGCGTTGCGTTGACGGTCGAGGTCCCTGAGTTTCAGGGCGGCAACCCAGGTCAGAGCGATTCCGAGCACCGTCATGCTCGTGATCAGGAGGGCGACGCCGAATACCGTGTCGAACCAGCCCTGTCGCTGAGCCCAGAGCCTCACCAAGCCTAGGAAGAACGGGCCGAGAATGAGGAACGGCACAAATCGGCGCGTCGTTGCCGCAGCGCTTCCGTTATCAAGAAGCAGTCCGATCAGCCCGACTCTGGGATGCCTCAGCAGCACGGTTGCGGAAAGGATGGCGATGCCCAGTGCCGTGTGCAACGCGATGCTCGTGAATCCGACCACTGTGTACAGGGACGAGACGCCGTAGGCGTAGCCGAGCAGGGCGACCAGGCTGACCAGAAGGGAAGCGTAGGCGAGAACTTGCATCAACGTTTCGCGCATGAGCCGCCCGGCGACCGCAGCCGTTCCAACCAGCACCATGGCCACCCCGGTGCTGGGCGCCATTCGCGGCTCCTGACCGCCCAGATCGATTCCAGGCACCCAGGCGGCAATGCCGAGAGTGGACCCGATTGCGTATCCGACCAGGGTCACCGAGGCAAGCATCACGGTGGCAACGGCCAGGCTCAACCCCGCCCAGCGCCGAGGAACCAGGAGGGACAGCGCGAGCAGGATCAGCGCGACCGCAGTGGTCGGCTTCATCGGCACGAGCCCTGGAAACACGCTTGTGAGCGCGGAGGTCTGCGTGTACCAGCCGATCAGCACGAGGAGTCCTACAATCGCAACGAAGACCGCCCCGACCTTTCGTGCTACCTGCATACTGTTTCCCTTGTTCACCCCTGTCTGGGGTACAGACACTCCTCAGAAGCTTACGCGGAGTTCAGCCACGGATCACCACCATCACCGACATTGGCGGCCCGAGGGCGCCCGGTTGAGCCCCTCACCGGTCTTCAGGCTTCGTCCGGAAGGAAGCCGGGTACGAAAAAGGCCCCCATCGTATAATGGGGGCCTTTTTCGTATGCGGTGCTAGTTGTACGTACCTGGAGTCAGGTCGTCCGTCGAGAAGCTGTCGAAGTCAACAAAGCTCAGGTCACCCTCGGTGAACGTGGCATCTTCGGTGAAGATGCGGTTCGGGTAACGCTCAGCCTTGGCTTCTTCCGTGGCCTCGACGGTGACGTCGCGGTAACGGGCGAGGCCGGTGCCGGCGGGGATCAACTTGCCGATGATGACGTTCTCCTTGAGGCCCATCAGCGGGTCGCTCTTGCCTTCCATGGCCGCCTGGGTCAGAACCCGGGTGGTCTCCTGGAAGGAAGCGGCGCTCAGCCAGGACTCGGTCGCGAGGGAAGCCTTGGTGATACCCATGACTTCCTGTCGAGCGGATGCCGTCTTCCGGCCCTCGGTGAGCGCAGCGCGGTTGAGCTCGTTGTACTTCAACCGGTCAACGAGCTCGCCCGGAAGCAGCCCGGAGTCGCCGTGCTCAACGACAGTCACCTTGCGAAGCATCTGGCGAACGATGACCTCGATGTGCTTGTCGTGAATCGGTACACCCTGCGAACGATAGACCTCCTGCACACCGGAGACGAGGTGCTTCTGCACCGCGCGAACACCCTTGACGCGAAGAACTTCCTTCGGGTCGACGGCGCCGATGATGATCTGCTGTCCGAGCTCAACGTGCTGGCCGTCCTCAACGAGGAGGGTTGAACGCTTGAGCACCGGGTAGGCGATTGCTTCGTCGCCGCTGTCGGGGGTCAGGATGACCTTGCGGCCCTTGTCCGAATCCTCGATCGTGATGCGTCCGGCGGAGTCGACGATCGGCGATGCACCCTTGGGGGTACGTGCCTCGAAGAGCTCCTGAACACGCGGCAGACCCTGGGTGATGTCGTCAGCGGATGCCGACCCACCCGTGTGAAAGGTACGCATGGTCAGCTGAGTACCCGGCTCACCGATGGACTGTGCGGCGATGATACCGACGGCCTCACCGATGTCGACGAGCTGGCCAGTAGCGAGCGACCGGCCGTAGCAGACCGCACACACTCCGACGGCCGACTCGCAGGTCAGCACGGAACGCACCTTGATGGTTTCGACCCCAGCAGCGATGAGCTTGGCGATCATCACGTCTCCGACGTCGGCTCCGGCGTCGGCGACGACCTCACCGGCAGCGTTGACCGCGGCTGCGGCCAGGCT
>Ga0307486_1000436_pt1 | contig 38668 bp, 39 predicted proteins | sample CBIW02metaG_FD_203663 | JGI IMG/M metagenome (GOLD analysis project Ga0307486, IMG submission 203663) | Sea-ice brine microbial communities from Beaufort Sea near Barrow, Alaska, United States - CBIW 0.2 | ecosystem: Environmental > Aquatic > Marine > Coastal | place: USA: Alaska | collected... | reverse complement strand
TGAAGCGCGGAAATTGTCACGCGCTACGATGCGCAATATCCGCCAGAATCTGTTTTTCGCCTTCGTTTACAACGCTGCAGGAATACCGGTTGCGGCAGGACTTTTGTACCCATTTACCGGCATTCTGTTGTCGCCAATCATTGCGGCGGCGGCTATGTCGTTGTCTTCGGTCAGCGTGATTACTAATGCTTTGCGACTGAGGGTTATCAAGCTGTAAGCACGTAAACAAAGACCAGAGATGCCCCGTCAGTGGAACCTCGGAGAAAATTCATAACTCAGTTTTCCTTAGGTTCCACATTATCCAAAGACAACTCCAAGAAAAATCGGGTGACTCCCTGTACTGAAGAACACCAGGCTGTACCGCCATGGGCATTTGCAATCGAGAGGGTTATAGCCAAACCCAACCCAGCGCTGCCAGCACTTCCAGAACTGCCTTTAGTTCGAGACGGATCAGCTTGATAGAACCGATCAAATAAACGTTCTAGGTGTTCAGGTGCAATTGCCTCCCCCGGATTGGCTATCTCAATTCTTGCGAACTGCCCTAGTTTAGAAAGGCTGACCACTATCTGTTCATTATCTGACGTATAACGCAAGGCATTACTGATCACGTTAGAGATCGCCCTGCGTATCATTTGCTCATCGATATAGGCGTTAACTTTACCCGTTACGATAAACCTGATATCTCGTTCTTCCGCCTCAAATTGATAATACTCAAGCACGCTCGCACAAAGCTGCTCGAGCGCGATGAGCCGTTGTTGCGGAATAACCAAGCCATTACTGGCTTTGGCTAGGAACAACATGTCATCGATCATTCTGGACATGCGCCGCAAGTCTTCAAGATTCGCGTAGAGGTTTTCCTTATAATCGTCAGCCGTTCTCGCCCGGGTCAATACAACTTCGGTATGCGTAATTAGATTAGTCAACGGTGTACGCAGCTCATGTGCTATGTCAGCTGAAAAATGGCTGAGCTTTACAAAGGCACTCTCCAAGCGCGCGAGCATACCGTTGAATGCAGCGGTCATATCACGCAATTCAACAGGAATATTTTGGGTCGAAATACGATCTTCCAGTGACTTTTCCGAGATAGAAGAGAATACGTTGGTTACTTCTTTCAACGGCCTCAGCCCAGCCCGTGCTAGCAACCAACCCAGCAACGCGCCAACAAAAGCAAAAATAAATAATCCTGTCCACAACCAATTAGCCAGCGTGCTGAAGAAGGCTTTATGTGCGGTAATGTCGAGCATCAATAGAATCGTCACTGGCTCTTGGCCATTCATGTCGACACGTTTCTTGCTGGCACGCCAAACCTTTCCGGCTGCTTTTAACTCTTCGGCGCTTTGGTGCCGGAAAGGCTTCAGATGATCGTGTAAACCATTAAGCCCAGCTTCGCTGAACAGAATCTGCCCACTCAGGTCTTCGATCACCACATACAAGTCCTGATGGCCACCAAGCAAGGCTTTCAGCTCTGGGAAAGCAGCATTAAAAGACCCGCCCTGCCCCGCTGTTCGCAGAATTTGCTCAGCAGCAGTCATTTTTTCCTCTAAAATCTGTCTGTCTACTTCTTCAAAATGATGCAGGGTCAATTGCCTGAAGGACAGCCCAGCAACCGCCAGTACGCCAACAACAGCGAGCATAAACATGATACTCAGTCGCTTCGTGAGTGAGACCTGCACCTATTAGACCTCCGAGTCGTCTATTACGTAGCCCATGCCACGCACCGTCCTTATCAGTTTGGGTTCAAAGTTATCATCTATCTTTGCCCTTAATCGGCGCACCGCCACTTCAATGACGTTGGTTTCGCTATCAAAATTCATATCCCATACATGAGAAGCTATCAGTGACTTTGAAAGCACTTCTCCTCGCCGCCTGAGAAGTAATTCAAGCAACGCGAACTCCTTGGACGTCAACTCGATACGCTGACTGCCACGCGATACTCTCCGTTTCAAAAAGTCAGCGGAGAGGTTAGAAATACTTACATGGCTCTCAGTCGTCGTCGTTTGACCGCGTCGCAGAAGCGTGCGCACACGCGCCAACAGTTCCGAGAACGCAAAGGGTTTTAGCAAATAATCATCCGCACCCAACTCAAGTCCTTTTACCCGATCCTCGACCTGATCCCGCGCGCTCAGAAACAACACTGGCACCCCGCTTCCGGACGCTTTGAGGGCTTTCATTACTTCCCAGCCATCCATTCCAGGCATCATTACGTCAAGAATCAAAAGATCGTGGGGCGCAGTGAGCATTTGGTGGAGCGCGTCCGTGCCCGACGTAACCAGATCTACCACATACCCCGCTTCGATAAGGCCTTGGCGCAAATACATACCCGTTTTGGGTTCATCTTCAGCTATTAATATCTTCATGATTCCAACTTTATTGGCAAATCGAATGACATTTTGCAATTTATCATGCGTGATAAGCGAAGAAGATTACATTCCTGTAAGCCTTGGCAGCTGTAGTCGCTCGAAATGGATGAGGTTATACGTTAATTCGCAGATCCCGGCTGACGCCCTCATTACAAAACTGTAATCGGAGCGCCAGCTATGTGTAAGCCTTGTTGGCGTAATCTAGGACTACACAACAGGAGAAGATTATGAACGTTATCAAGAAAATGAGTCTCGCTGTAGCTCTCAGTGCCGTTGCAGCGTTCGCTGTAGCAGAAGACGGTAGCGATCGTGCCATCAGTGGTGTTCCAGATGCCCGGCAGCCACAGCACGTCAAACTCGATCAATTTCAAGGCGGGGCACATTTAGAGGAGAAGACATTGAGATTAGACGAGCAGCAAGCAAAGCGAAAGTAAAAGGTTGTCCTAGCAACCAGGCCCTCAAGAGCCCAATCAATCGATATTTTTGGGCTCTTATGCGTTAGTGTAATATAGCGCGAGCAACCTGCCCCGAGAGCTATATAAGTCACTGACATGGGATCGATGTAAAGAGATGGCCGCGCATAAACGCTTCACGTTGGCGACCGACATACAGGTTTATTTTTGTGATCCTCGTAACCCTTGACAGCGGGGACCGAATGAAAACATAAAGGGCCTATTGAGAAAGCACTTCCCAAAGGGCATCGATATTTCTAGCTATACGCAAGCTATGCTTGATGTGGTGGCAAAGGCCCTCAACGATCGGCCTCGGAAAATACTAAATTACGAAACACCTACTGAACGATTTAGCCAATGTGTTGCACCGACCGGTTGAACCCACCGTAGCCTTTTTTAATATAATTTTCCCATCTCAAGGCGCTTGCAGCGGGCCTCGAGCTCCTGGATCTTGCGCTGTTCTGGTGTCAGAGCTTTGCCCTTGGGCGTAACGCCTTCACGTTCTTGCGCCAACTGATCGACCCAGCGGCGAAGAGCATTTTCTCCAACACCGAGAGAGGTACAAGCCTGGGGAATGCTATACCCTTGATCAAGCACCAAGCTGGCTGCCTCCGGCTTGAACTCGGGAGAAAAAGTACGTCGTTTCCTGGTCATCTGACACCTCGTTTATGGTGACGATTTTACCACCTACGTTGATGTCCGGGATTAGTAGACCACTACACACTGACCTCTCATGAAAAGGTATTGCCTGCTTTCGTGAGGCCAGGTATTGATCACGTATTAACCTAGCCAGGGCGCCGGTCGTGCAAAGTAATATCCCTGCTGGAAAAATACGCCGGCTTCGTGCAACCAAGCCCGATCATCTTCTGTCTCAATGCACTCCGCGATCAACGTCATATCCAGAGTTTTTGTGAGTGGTAAAAGACCTGTCACTAGATTTTGGGCCCGTTGATCCAATGCTGCTGCACGGATGAAAGAACCATCGAGTTTGAGCTTATCCAGCGGATACTGCCAAAGGTAAGATAACGACGAATAGCCAACGCCGAAATCATCGGCAGCAATCTGAACTCCACGCTTGTGCACTGCTTTTAGCGGTCGTAGCACCAGTTCTGGGGAGCTGAATACGCGCTCTGTGAGCTCCAGGGTCAACCAGCTTGGTGGCAGTTTGCTCATGGTCAGGACTCTGTCCAGCTTTTCCAAAAAGTCCGGGGCCATGATGGTATTGGCTGTTATGTTTACCGCTACCGGCTTGCCCATAGACATTGCTTCATAGCACGCGCGCTCAAGTACCCACAGATCGAGATTGACGATAAGCCGCATTTCCTCGATCACCGGAATGAAGTGTCCGGGTAGGACCATCCCCCGCCACGGATGTTGCCAGCGGATCAGAGCCTCCACGGACACTGTATCTCCGGTACGCGTGTCCACGACAGGCTGGTAATGCAGTTCAAACTCACCCTCTAGAAGGGCACGCCTGGCTTCAACCGGCACCCAGCTATGGACTAATACATGCTCCTCTTGAGCTGGGCTGAAAAATGAGTAGTGGACGTCTGTGCCCCTAGTCCGTTCAAGCGCAATGATTGCCCTTCGATCTAGATCTATTGCAGTTTTGCCATCTTGAGGGTAGCGGACGATACCCATATTTAATTGAAGCATGAACTGAAGCAGGCCAACTTTCAGTGGTACATCGAACAACAAAGCCATGGTCTGAAGACGCTCAACGGTATCGCCGTCACTTTTATAGTCCATGAGCACAATAAACTCATTGCCATCTACTCGGCCAACGCACTCACCCACTGTCAGCGCGCTTAGGATATGTGCAACAGCTTGTTGAAGCGCCTGGTCTCCCGTATTTTGGCCCAGCGCTTGGTGAATACGCCTCATGCCTACGATTTGAAGCCGAACTATGGCGTATTGAGTGCCGGGCTGGCGGTTAAATGTTTCTTCAGCTTCTACTAATACTGCTTGCCGGGTTGGAATACCTGTGGTCCGGTCCATAATCCGGCGTTCTTGTGTGCCGCCTTCGTCAGGCTGGTCTTCGCTCAGTATGATGGCCAACGCCATCACTTCCCGACCCCTTTTTGTATTCACTGGGATCAGCTCCCAAGCTACATCCATATCATTAACCCGCTGGCGACAGCTCTGTGTGCCACCGTCTAAAGCGCTAGTATGGGCCTCTAGTAGTCCTCTGTTTCCGACCGTTTCGGGGAATAGGGTATCGATACATTGCCCGAGGACATGCTGATCAGGTTTAAGAATTTTGTCGATGCTTTCACCCCGGCCTGCGATGAGCACTCCGACGCTGTTAAAGAGCAGCTTTATGCCGGGTGTATCTTCTATTGGAAGGTCATCAAGGAATCTATCTGGATCCCATCGCATTGTACTATCCGGCATGTATTTACGTCCTGACTTAGGGTTTTAATGCATGGGTACAGTATGGACCAGTATCCGCGATAGTGTAGTGTCCGCTAAATCGACATACTTGCCCTTTACCAAGCAGCTAATCTATCGGCGGCTCAGAAAAGGATATCTTTTTCCCGCGATACATTATCGTGGCGGGCCCTTCAGCTTCCAGGGCATCAGTTTCAACCTTGATTTTTGTCTCTTGTCGAGGCTCGTTTTCATAGACTGAATCGCCCCTAATTTCGTAGACACCTCCAGGCCTTATAATTAAGGCCTCATTTGTGTGTGATAATACAAATACAAATAATTCATAAAAACACCAAGCACATTAGGCAAAAATAATGAAAATGAAAACGACCACTCTAGCACTCCCTGTCTGCCTACTACTAAGCAGCATCGTTAGTCTGGCACAGGCTGATAACAGCAATGAAAAGGTTCTTCCTGAGGCATATTTCAAGGCTGAACTCAGTGCGATCCAATTTGACCTACCTGCTTACAAGGATGGTTTTGGCGTGGTTGATCTTGCTCCTGTTAGTGGAGCTTATTTCTCAAAAGGCGAAAAGCAAGATGGCGAGGCCATCACCCTCACCGGCGGCGCCATTACCGATTACGCTATTAACGCGGTTGATGGCCTGTTGTTTTTTGAAGGTTCGTCCTTTTATAGCCAAAGCGACGAAAGTTACTCCGAGCTTCTGGGTTCCGATGGCGCTGGTAACCGCATTCGTTTTGCCCTTTTCGATGGCTCTGATGGCTACAACAGCAGTTCGGCTAACCCACTGCACTATCAACTGAAATCAGACCTTGAATATTTTGGTGCTAACCTTGCCGTAGGTATCGCCAATCAAGCCTTTGGCTGGAACATGCGCTATCAAGTCGGACCGCAATTTTTGTGGCTAAACCAGGATTACAAGCTGTACGGCAGCAGCCCAACCGACGCTTCCAGTAGGTATAACCGTCACGAAACCCTGGATACCAACTATTTTGGCTTGCGCATGGGCATTACCGCAGAGCACGCCATTAGCGAAAAAATGAACTTTGAAGGTGGTCTGGGGTTAGCTGCCTTGCGTATGAATACCGACTATAACGCGAGCGATGCTCGCCTCGCTGGCGGCGGTTCATCTCTATCACGCAGCTTGAACGAAGACACCTATGGTGCCGATCTCAAACTAGCCTTACGCTATGCGTTCACCCCTAGCGTTGAGTTGGGTCTGAACTTTGGCTTGAGCTATTTGGACAAGACCCCGGAAATCATTCACGCTACTGGCGCTACGGGCAACGGATCCTTTGTTCCAGCTCGACTGGATACGGATCAAGTGCTGGTAAAGCAAACCGGAATTGAATTTAAAACCGTGTTCTAGACTGGCGCAGCATAGAACTCAGCTCGGTTATCCTTGGCCCTTCATCCGGACAGAAAAATTCCCAGCCCCTGCCGGCAGTTTGTCCAGCGACCGCAATGGGTTGGCTCCAGTCGCTCTCGACGAAAGGCTAACCCCCCGCTGGATCGCCGTAGAGGTGGCCAAGGCCTGATTACAGACTTATTGAGCACAGAGTTTGAGATGGAAAAGGACCTCAATGTGAGCGCCAGCGCCTCCAAGAAGAGCACCCTCAAGCCCCACCCAACAAAAGATGAGATCGTCCTGCTACCTGCTTTTGAAGGACTGCAACTTGGGCAGATCGTCATCCTTGAATCACTTGATCAGTTTAAAGATGCCCTGACATTGATTCAGGCCGCTGGCGTGGTTGGCTTCGATACTGAGTCGAAACCAGTATTCACCAAGGAAGGAAAGAGCGACGGACCACACGTTGTGCAGATCGCCCTGAATGACCGGGCTTATATTATCCCTATCGGCACCAATCCACCCATTGAGTTCCTGACAGCCGTTCTTGGCTCAAAGTATATTATCAAGGTCGGATTTGGCTTGAAGTCGGATCGGGCTCACCTGAGGCGGAAGTTCGGGGTTTTGCTCCAAGGTGACGTAGAGCTGACTCAACCACTTCGCGCGCTCGGGTATCGACAACGTCTAGGCGCCAAAGCCGCTGTTGCCGTGGTGCTGGGTCAGAATCTGAGCAAATCTAAATCGGTGACTACTTCGAACTGGGCAATGCGTCCACTGCAGAAATCTCAGTTGCTGTATGCGGCCAATGATGCCTTTTCAGCGTTGAAGATATTCCGGGCACTTGGCTCACCACTTCAACTGACTCACACCAAAACCAAGGTTATTCAAGACCCGTTTTCGCAGTGATCAGCCCAAAGCTGACGTTGGCAAAAGCCGAATTCAGAAAAACAGCCCTTCAGCGAATTGAACTCGGAAGTACCTCCTATGCGTTTTGAGTTTAGGGCTTTTGCGCTTGTGTCAGGCCACCACCGTCGGCGTCGAAGCGCATTTGTTTGAGCTGCTCGATAAACCATTTCAGTCCCTTGCCGGTATTGTTGCGCTGCCAGGCTACGTAGATTTGTTCAGGAGGCCGAGGCGTAACCAGGGTTAGTAGCGCTAATCGACCTTCGGCCAGTTCTCGCGTAATCCGGTGGCGCGGCAGGTATCCGACGCCAAGCCCCCGGCATTGAGCAGCTATTTTGTGTTCGATGGTCGGTACGATAATGCGACTGCGGCCATCCAGTAGCCCTGAGGAGCGCACCGGTAGATGCCGTGAACTGTCGGCCACTATCACTGTCGGGTAGTCATGGATCACGTTCGCCGGCAGGGGCATCGGCAGCTCAGTCAGCGGATGGCTGACGGTTACCGCAAACTCGAATATCACCGCTCCTAGCGGGTGAAGGGCAAAGCCCTGAACAGGGGAGGCGCCATCGGCCCCAATCACCAGATCACAACGCCCGTCGTTCAGCGCATCCCAACTGCCACCGAGCACTTCTTCACTCAGGCGTATCTCGGTTTTGGGCTGTATGCGATGGAATGCCTCAATCAGGTCATAGACAGGATCGCAGTTGAGTATGCTGTCTACGCAGATGCGCAACTCTACTTCCCAACCGTCAGCCGCTCGTCGGGCCAGCGCGGTCAGCTCTTCAGTGGCCTTAAGAATCTGCCGACCCTGTTCCAGCACCAAGCGACCAATCGCAGTCAGTTCGGCTTTCCGCCGGCTGCGGTCAAATAGTGCGACGCCAAGATCCTCTTCCAGTTTGTTAATGGTGTAGGAGATCGCCGAAGGAACGCGGCACAGCTCTTCGGCAGCAGCGGCAAAGCTGTGACGGCGCTCGATCGCATCCAGAGTGCGCAATGCATCCAGGGTTATGGGAGAAATCATAGTTCAGTTTTCCTGATCATTGAGGTCAAATTGTTCCGCTATTATCTGCTTATGCCTTTCAATATAGTGGCCAGATCAAACAGAATCATTGATTAAATCTGGAGATAACATCATGAGCAATGCATTAATCAAACGTACACTGGCAACCGAAAGCAACTTGCTTGGTCTAGTACTGCGTATTCCAGCCGGGGCTATTTTTGTGGCGCACGGCGCGCAGAAACTGTTCGGCAGCTTTGGCGGCTACGGACTGGAAGGCACTGGCCAGTGGATGGCGTCCCTCGGCCTGGAGCCCGGCTATTGGATGGCGCTCGCAGCGGGCAGTGCAGAATTCTTTGGCGGCATCGCCCTACTGCTTGGGCTGCTGACCCGTCCTGCTGCATTCATACTAACGATTACCATGCTGGTCGCAATAATCACTGTTCACCTGTCCAATGGGCTGTTTATGAGCAACAACGGCTATGAGTTTGGCCTCGCCCTGATGACCATCGCAGTGGCGTTAGTATTTAACGGCGGCGGCAAGCTTTCACTGGATCGCACACTGAGCGAGGCGCTAAGCCAAGGGCTTTCCATCGGGTCCACGCGTAAAGGTGCATGACCCCATCTCGGACTTCACAGGCGCAGCAGGCGGGTAAATCTTCCCTGCTGCCTTACAGCCAAGCACAAAAGGAGACACCACCATGGGCTTACTTGTAAAAGGTCAATGGGTTGATCGCTGGTATGACACCGAATCCAACAAAGGCAGCTTCGCGCGCAGCGAGTCGCAATTTCGCAACTGGGTTACTGCAGATGGCAGTGCCGGCTCTACCGGTGATGCCGGGTTTAAAGCTGAAGCAGGTCGCTACCATTTATATGTTTCGCTGGCCTGCCCCTGGGCGCACAGAACGCTGATCTTGCGCAAGCTGAAAGGGCTGGAATCAATGATTTCAGTATCGGTGGTCAACCCGTTAATGCGCGAGCATGGCTGGACCTTCGAAGCAGCCGATGGCGTGGTGGCAGATCCGCTGCACCAGGCACACTGCATGCACCAGATCTATACCGCCGCCGACCCAGAGTACAGCGGGCGCGTGACGATACCGGTGCTCTGGGACAAACAGCAAAAGCGCCTGGTCAATAACGAGTCGGCCGAGATTATCCGCATGTTCAATTTGGCTTTCGACGGCGTTGGTGCCAAGCCTGGCGACTACTATCCACAAGCGCTACGTAGCGAAATTGACAACCTCAACGCGCATATCTATGACCGTGTAAATAACGGCGTTTACAAAGCAGGGTTCGCTACAACCCAGCAAGCCTATGAGCAGGCGGTAACTCCCCTGTTCACGGCACTGGATGAGCTGGATCAGCGCCTCTCAACGCGGCGTTACCTGCTCGGCGAGCAGATCACCGAAGCCGACTGGCGCTTGTTTACCACGCTGGTCCGCTTTGATGCCGTGTACCACGGGCACTTCAAATGCAACCTCAAGCGCATCGAAGATTATCCGCATCTAGCCGGTTACCTGCGCGAGCTGTACCAATGGCCCGGCATAGCCGAGACGGTCAACATGCAACACATCAAAGAACACTATTACCGCAGCCACGCCACCATTAACCCAACCGGCGTGGTACCAGCAGGCCCTGTGTTGGATCTCGCTAGCCCGCATGGACGTGAGCAATTAAAGCAGAGCCGGGCCGACTAAACCCATAGCCCATCAGCCGCCGCATGTGGCGTAGGTAAACCCGATTGTCGAGGTCGATCATGCTAGCTCTAAAGTGTTCCTCCACCGGCACATTCGACTCGCTGCCATTGCGTAAACTGGCCACGTCAGTACCTGCGGCCAACGAGATGCTGGAAGAGATAGGCGCGGCGTTTGCGGGCGGAATACCGACGCCAGACAGATTTATCGAGCTGCCGCTCTCGGAGGCTGTCGCTGTCTATCGCAAGGTGAATGCTGACAGCTCTGAAAAGATCGTGCTGACTCCATAAAACAGCAAACACTTATAGTTAGAACTCACATCAAACAAGAGGTTATGCAATGATCGAACTGCGGCCCTACCGCGAGCTGGGCGGCGCCCAGCATGGCTGGCTGGATACCCACCACCATTTCTCGTTCGCTGAATATTACGACCCCATGCGCATGCATTGGGGCCATCTCAGGGTCTGGAATGACGACACTATCGCCGCGCATTCGGGCTTTCCACGCCATGCACACAGCGACATGGAAATCATCACCTATGTGCGCAAGGGTGCCATTACCCATCAGGATAACCTCGGCAATCGCGGCCGAACCGAGGCTGGCGATGTTCAGGTGATGAGTGCCGGAACGGGCATCGCCCACAGCGAGATGAATGAAGAGGATCAAGCCACGCAGATCTTTCAGATATGGATCATGCCTGATGAAAAAGGCTTGCCACCGACCTGGGGCAGCAAACCTTTTCCCAAGGGCGAACGCCGCGGGTCATTTGTCACTCTAGCCAGCGGTCTGCCTGGCGATGCCGAAGCGTTGCCGATCCGTGCGAATGCACGGCTGGTCGCCGCAACCCTGAAGGCCGGACAGAGCGCCGACTATCAGATCGCGGCCGGACGCAAGGTCTATCTGGTTCCAGCCAGCGGTCAGATCGAAGTTAACGGCGTGATAGCTGCCGCCGGTGATGGCTTGGCGATTAGCGATGAGCTGCTGCTGCTGCAAGTCACTGCTCAGCAAGACAGCGAAATTGTCTTGGTAGATGTGGCATAGGCAATGCCTTGTAGATTTACCACTAGATTGAAGGGGACTGCTATCCCCTTCCAGATTGGACGCTTATTTGGCATTTCCCTGCGGGGGTTACCTGGCGGCCTGTTTGCCTGAACGACTAAAAGCACGTACACAAACCAAGCCACACTGAAAAGGACACAAGAATCACTAAGGTTCTGGTTATTTATCACTCCATATACGGTCATATAGAAACAATGGCCAATGCAGTCGCCGAAGGCGCTCGTAACGTTGCTGGCGTAGAAGTCACGATAAAGCGTGGTAGGACCGGGGTCAGATGAAAACTTCTAGCGAACGAGCAATCAGTCAGAGCAGGCTGACCAGTAAAGGACCAGAAGAATTACTGCTCATCTGACCCCAATTAACTCTTGTTTCCCTGACGGTAAGTCAGGCCGATCTCCGGATTCGATCAAGCATTACTGATTTCAATCATCGCCCGCTCTGGCTGATTTAGTGCTTGCTGTCATAAACCTCGCGCGCAGCATCGATCTTTGCAATATTTTCGAGTGCCCAATAGCCCAGAGCACTCACCGGTTCGCGAAACGACTGACCTATTTCGGTGAGGTTGTATTCAACTTTTGGCGGGATTGTTGGATGTTGAGTTCGGTTCACAAGGCCATCCCTTTCCAGTTGTTTCAGCGTCAAGCTCAGCATGCGCTGTGAAATCCCGAGATTCAGCTTGAGTTCATTGAAGCGCATAGTTCCGTGTTGCGCTAATGAGATGACGACCAAAACGCTCCAGCGATCACCCACTCGCGATAGGACTTTGTTGATACGTTTACAGTTAGGGCATTGCTCGTTATCCAGCATGGTGGTTCCTAATTTGTGACTAAGGTTCAAAAAAGTGCCTTCTTGTGGCGACTGCCGGTTGCCCATAAGCTCTCAGTCACAAATGTATACCGCTATTTGTAAGCCACAACAACAGGATTGAAAACATGACAACGAAGACACTCGCCGATCATCTGAAATGGCGCTACGCCACCAAAAAAATGGACCCAACAAAGGTGGTTCCAACGGAAAAAGTCGATGCCATCATTGAGGCGATCCGCATGGCCCCTACATCCAGTGGCACACAGCCGTTTGAGCTGATCGTCGTAACGAACCCTGAGCTGCGCAGCGAAATCGGCAAAGCGGCAGGTGGGCAAGCTCAGATTACCGACGGATCGCACCTTTTGGTTTTCGCGGCATGGGATAATTACACCTCCGAGCGGATTGATGAGGTTATCCAGCTTAATGTGGCGGCCCGAGGCGATCTGCCGATGCTGCATGCTTACTACGACAACCTTAAAGCCAAATACCTGCCCCGCGATCCGCAGATCAACCATGCACATGCTGCGCGCCAAGCCTACATCGGATTGGGCGTGGCATTAGTCGCAGCCGCCGAGCAGGAAGTCGACAGCACGCCAATGGAAGGCTTTGATCCAGATGCCGTAGACGCCATACTTGGCCTCAAAGAACGCGGATTAAAGTCGGTGGTAATCATGCCCTTGGGCTATCGCGATGAGGCCGGTGATTGGTTGCTGTCGATGAGCAAGGTACGCAAGTCTCGAGAGGCCATTGTCACCCAGCTCGCATAAATCCAAGGTAAATCGGATAGAACTTCCTTCAAAAGTTGTTCGGAGGAGCCCCAGTACCCACAAACGATGGAACATTCACACCCTCCCCACTGACTCCCAAGCTGGCGAGGTCCTATTGAATAAACTTCAACGACGTTGCCTATCTGGAGTCCTGCGTAGGAAGCGATAAAAGCGTACTCATGGTATGTACTGAAGAGCGCATCATGACCATGGCCAATGGCAAGTCCACTGGCCCTCGGTTTTAAAATCGATATATGCAAAATTGGGGTGGATGAACAATTCATCTGTGCAATCAAACACCATTTATCGTTCATGACCTCGCTGCACAATATGATGGTGGGGTAACTTGGCAAAACCAACCGACCCATCCTGGGCATCTGAAACCTACTGACAATAAGTCTGCCCCCTTATTTTTCAGGAGCAATAAAACGGCGATTATCCGTGTCACCACTCAGGATCATGCCGACGGCATCCATGCCAACCTGGAGGTAGAAGCTCTTTTATTAGAAGAGCTACAAATTCGAATGCCATGCGTTCAATTGGCGAGAGAGAAGGCATAGATCACTTCCATGCGAAAACCGGGGTCAGATGAAAATTTCTTGCGAACGAGCAATCAGGCTGAGCAGCAAAAGACCAGAAAAATTAATGTTCATCTGATCCAATTAACTCCTTTTTCTAACCGCATGAAGACAGGGGAATGTAGCCTGTTATTTCCAGCTCGCGATCTTCCAGCGCATCCCACCTAGGAAAGAGTTCCTGCCATGCTGCCACAACCTGATCGCGATGCCTGAGCAAAACTTCGATCTGCGGTCGATAGACCTTGACCAGATCGGTCAACCAACGGTTAGTTGGCCAGGACGGATAAGCATGATCAATTTCGAACAGATCCAGCATCGCGATGACCTGCTCGGCGGAATACCAGGTTTCACCTGTGACCCAGCGGTTACAGGCAAATAGGCCAAGGGGCAGGCCCTGTTTGTCCATTGATACGGCAATGATGTGGGCAATGGCATCACTGCCCGTTGGCCATAATGCCTGACTGATACTGTCGGCCACAGGGACTGTATCCACTGGCATTCCGGCGTGACGCATGAATAGATGAAAGTGCCCATGTTCCAGCTCGCTACCCCGATGAGCATGATAGTAATACTGCCCATGGCTGCTGCTATCGTACACGTCGCCCTCCGGATAATGCTGCATTTCATAGAAAGTCCCCTGTCCGCGAAGCATCTCCCCAACCAGATTCAAGCCGCCCTTTTCCAGGACGCGCAAAGACTCTTGCATGCGGTTGACTGCTTGCGAAATAACGTCTGCATCATCCAGCAGAGCTGAAGGCACAGGGAGCTGTGGCAAAGCACTGAAAATCTGATCTGGCTGCATATTGCGATCCAAAAAACGGGATAACCAAGGGCTAGATTATCCCGCAAAGAAATAGCCTTCAAATGGCCGCACAAGGCGCCTTTTTTGCTGCACAAGGGTTGGCTGCTGCACACGGCTTACTCGTGACATCTGGATTTTTGGCAGCACAGGGGTTACGTGCAGCGCAGGGATTGGCAGCACAAGGGTTAGGCTTGAATCCTGGTTGGATGCTGCCGACATAAGCGGTCAGCGCGGCCAACTCCTGTGACTCCCAAGGCAAGGGGGTTGACGCCATCGGACCAACCAAGCAGATCTGGATCATCTCATCGAGAAACACCTGATCCAGGCCATATTGATTCATTGCCATGGCAACAGGATGGGGATAAGGGTTAGCGAAGCCAGGCTGATACATTGTCATGCTCTGGTCGTTGCCATGGCAGGTTGAGCAGGACAGGTTGTTGCTGCTCAGCGCAGTCTCTTTGAATAGGGCTTCACCCATGCTGACCAGTTGAGCGACTTCACCGGTATAGGGTCGATAGTCGACGGGCCGGGTAACGGCTTTGGCCGCGCAAGGATTGCTGGCTGCACCCGGTTTTACTGCACCGCTTTTAGCGGCACACGGATTCGTGGCGGCACAGGGATTCTGACTAATCGGCGCGCACCGTGCAGCACAGGGTCTGCACGCAGCAGCTTGCAAACCAGGGCTTGCAAGCACCATCAACAGCAAGCCGGATGAAGCCATAGTAGCGATACTGGCGCTGGCCAAGGTGCGATTTGGGTCTATACGGAAAGGTTGCATGGTAACGTTCCTCAAGCAATGACGTTGCGAAGAGTGTTGCCCAGCGATGTCTTCAATGCGCATCGTTGTAATACTCAGATACCCTCGAGCTAGCGTTGTTACAATAGTTAACATCTTTTCGTTGTACCGTAACGAATACGTATCTGAACCATCCAACTGCTTTAGGGAAACACTCAACCCCATGATTGAAGAGTCAGCCTTAATTGAAGATCTGAGGAATCAGAAGCCCGGAGCAGCCGAAATCGCGGTATCTCTCCACCAGGGATTTCTATTGATGATGGTCAAACCGCTGGTAGGCGAAGACCTTGCAAATGACGTGATTCAGAACACATGGATCAAGGCGTTGGCTGCAATTAATACATTTGAAGGGCGCAGCCAGTTCAGAACGTGGTTAACACGCATTGCTTTGAATGAGGCCAAGGCGCTACTGCGCAAGCATCACCGGGAAACATCTCTCGAATCATGGGGTGAGGATATAGGGTCACCCATTGCAAACCGATTCAAGGAAAGTGGCGCCTGGCAGACGCTGCCCCATACCTGGCATCACGACACGCCCGACTCCTTCCTGACTGAAGCCGAATTGCAAGAATGTATCACCAAGCATTTGCATCGCCTCCCGCTAGCGCAGCGCGGAGTAATTATGCTTCGCGAACTGGGCGGGCTCGGCTTCGCTGAGATCGCTGATGAGTTAGCTATGAGCGAGGGTAATATCCGCGTTCTGCTTCATCGCGCCAGGCAGACCATGCACTCCATGCTGAATCATTTTGAGGAGGAAGGCACATGTTGAGCTGTTGGGAAATGTCGGAGATGGGTTCGGACATCATTGATCACAAGCTGAGTTTCAATTCGCGTATGGCGGTCATGATGCACATTGGCATGTGTCGGCATTGTCGCCGTTACATCAAGCAGTTGAGTCTGACGTCCGAGGTTCTCAAATCCCTACCTTTACCGGCGCAGCCACAGGACATAGCTCGTGTGCTTGCCGCGCTGGAAAAGGAAGAACGCAATTGATCAGCCCGCTGATTGGCTTTCGAGTCGCTTTGCGTCCACACAGAAGCGATCTTCGTTCATAAAGGCAATCAACAGAACACTGGCCGCGAATATGATCAATGACGGATAGAATAATGCGTTGCTGCCATCCAGATACCAACCCCAGGGATCGATGACTGACGTTGCCACTGCCAATAACGAAGCGGCATTGAACAGAAGCTGAATCGTATAAGCCCACCGACGCATCGCACCTAGCACCACGACTAATCCGATTATGACCTGCACTATCCCGGCAAAAGACAAAATAACCTCAGAAGCCATCAAACCAAAATAGTACTTTTCTGCCACGGCAATACCGTGTTCCGTATTGAAAATCTTATCCGCGCCCCACACAACGAGCAGCCAGCCCATTGATATTCGCAACCCCAGCAATGACCACGCTTTCATTGATTCGTCTCCTGATAGGCATATGCCTGCAATTAATGAGCGATCGCTCAAATACATCGCTAGACTAATGTGGATTGAGCAACCATTCAAGTAAATAGGCCAGCCCTATGGTCGGCTGCTAATACTCAAACACGATAATAGTTACCGCGGTGTTTGACGGGGGAGGCTTTACTGGGGATTCGATGCAAAAAAGATGCTCGGGATATTGCCTGCTGAAGAAGACACCAGCGTCAACCCGCTGGTGTCAAGCCTATCCCAATAGCTGTATATAATAGATCAGGCTTTATCGACACCGTCTTTCAACGCTTTTTTGGCATCGCCCTTGAGATTCTGTGCTTCGCCTTTGACTTCCTGAGCGATACCTTCACCTTGCAGACTCTCGTTGCCGACCGACTTGCCTACTGCCTGCTTGCCCTTGCCAATAATTTCGTTAGCGGTACCCTTGATCTTGTCTGTGGTGCTGGTCATGACGGTGCTCCTGACGACGATCGGAATTCGACCGTGTCTGATTGAGACATTCAAACTGTCTTTCGGTTCACCGCTAGCGCTTGCGCACCCGATCAGCTGCACATTGTCAGTTGCGCTGCAGAAACTCTACCTCGAACCCGCGCGCGTCCAGTTGCTTTACTTCCACTGGCCGACCATTGCTGTCAATCCGCAAGAAGAAACGCCGAGTTGAAGCGAATGAAATCGAAGAATATTACCTGACTGCTGAATGTGCCACTCTAATGCAAATCAAGCTGTAACTTATGATCAGTCAACACCATGGCGACTGTCCATTCCCAGACTGCGGCTGTGCAGCTAGCCTGCACTCCTTACTTCCCCGCTCAAGAGAGATCCAACTATGTTCGACCGCCACTATAGCGTCTGGCCCGACCAGGTTCCCCATCATCTCGAATTACCCCAGACCAGCCTGTACAGCAACCTGACCGTAGCGGCGTTACGCTATCCGCAGCACCCGGCGATTCTTTATTACGGTACCGCGCTGAGCTATGCCGAACTGGAGCGTCAGGCCGAGGCACTGGCGGGATACCTGCAGGAAGCTGGCGTAAAGGCTGGGGACCGGGTGTTGCTGTATATGCAGAACAGCCCACAATTTGTGATTGGTTTCTACGCCATCCTGCGCGCCAATGCCGTGGTGGTACCCGTCAACCCAATGAACCGCAAAGCCGAGCTGGAATACCTGATAGCCGATACCGAAGCCGCCGTGGCCTTGAGCGGGCTCGAGCTGCTGGACAATTTCGATGGGCTCATAGGGGTCGGCTCGCTACGCGAAGTGATTGCCACCGCCTACGGCGAATACATTGCTGAGCCCACCAATCTGGAGCTACCCGATGCAGTGCTGCTCCAGGGTCCAGCACCCGAACTGGCAGGTGTGACCCGTTGGCAGGATGCACTGACTGCAGCTTACTTCCCAGGCCCGCTGACCGCCGGGCCGAACGACAACTGCGTTATCCCCTATAGTTCCGGCACCACCGGCAACCCCAAAGGCTGCGTACATACGCACCACAGCGCAATGGCGACCACTGTGTACTGCTCCGTATGGGGCAACGCCCAACACAACAGCGTGCAACTGGTATCGGTACCGATGTTCCATGTGACCGGCATGCAGGTGTGCATGAACAGCGCCATTTATATTGGTGGCACTCAGGTGGTGATGACCCGCTGGGATCGTAAAGTCGCTGCGCAGCTGATTCAGGACCATGGCATCACCGGCTGGCGCAATATTTCAACTATGGTGGTCGACCTGCTGTCCGAGCCGACCATCGATGATTACGATCTGAGTAGCTTGCAAGGGATCGGCGGTGGCGGCGCGGCCATGCCTGCTGCTGTAGCAGCCAAGCTGCATAAAAAAACCGGCCTGCACTATGCCGAAGGCTATGGGTTGTCCGAAACCATCAGCGCCACCCACATGAACCCGCCAGAAGCCCCTAAGCCACAGTGTCTGGGCATTCCGATCATCGGGGTGGACTCACGTATTATTGATGTCGACAGTCTGCAGGAGGTTGGCGTGGGGGAAACGGGGGAGATCGTATTGCATGGTGAACAGGTATTTGGCGGCTACTGGCGCCGAGACGACGCCACCGCTGAAGCCTTTATCGAGCTTGAGGGCAAACGCTTCTTCCGCTCGGGTGATATTGGCTACTACGACGAGGACGGTTATTTCTTCCTCGTCGACCGAATCAAGAGAATGATCAATGCTTCCGGCTTCAAAGTCTGGCCAGCGGAAGTGGAATCACTGCTATACGGACACCCCGCAGTCCGGGAAGTATGCATCATCTCTACGCCAGATGAGCGCCGGGGCGAAACCGCCAAGGCGGTGGTCGTGCGCGCAGACGGTCACGAGAGCGTGACGCCGGAAGAGATCATGGACTGGTGCCAGACGAATATGTCTGCCTACAAGTGCCCAAAACAGATTACTTTCGCTGACAGCCTGCCCAAATCGCCTACCGGCAAGATTCTATGGCGCACACTGCAGGAGGAGGAATGGGCTGGCCGGACCTGAGTCGCCAGCAATAAACAGGGTGCATTGCTGGCAGTGACAGCATGCACCTCTTAGCCGCAACCATCTGACGGAGCTGCCATGAGCGAACAACCAACGATTTCGGTTCTTATACTGGGTGGGACCGGGCTGGTAGGCAGCCATCTGATTCAGCTGGCATTGGGGCATCCACGGATCAAGCATGTGATTGCACCAACCCGGCGCCCTTTAGCAATCCATGAGCGCTTACACAATCCCCTGATTGATTTTGATGCACTCCCGTCAGAGGCGCCCTGGTGGGAGGCTGACGCGGTGCTATGCGCACTGGGTACCACACGTCGACTGGCCGGGTCAGAGGAACAATTTCGTCGGGTCGATCACGATTACGTCCTTCAGACGGCCGCGCTAACCCGGCACTGTGGTGCACCGGTATTTGTCTTCAACTCCTCATTAGGCGCAGATGCGAACTCCCGATCGCTCTATCTGCGTACCAAGGGCGAAACCGAAATGGATCTGGAAGCACTCGGTTTCAGCGCTCTCACCCATGTGCGACCCTCACTGTTAGATGGCGAAAAACGCACCGATTTTCGCCCTGGGGAAAGTATTGGACTGTGGCTCGCCAGACGCTTTGAACCCCTTATACCTGCCCGTTACAAGGCGGTCAGCACACGCGATGTAGCCGTTGCAATGCTGAACGCAGCGCTGGAGCCCAAACAGGGTGTGCAGGTGATAGAGTCAGACCAAATCAGGCGCCCTCGCTGACAGGTGCGAGTATGGCGATTTGCCTTATCCCGACTGATCAGTTCGCCAGCTATACTGTCGCAATAAGCCCGAGGCTGAACGGATAGGAATATGATCGACTACAGCAAAAAACGCTTTCTGGTGGTAGATGACTTTTCCGAGTTTCGTACTTCTGTGACAGGAATGCTGCGCCTGATGGCAATAAAGGACGTCGACTCGGCCGCTCGCGGTGAGGATGCCATAGCCATGTGCCGGAACACCGCCTACGACGTAATCCTGCACGATTACAATCTGGGCGCCGGCAAGAACGGTCAGCAGGTGCTTGAAGAGCTGCATCATGCCAAATTGATCAGCCCGCACTGCATCTTTGTGATGTGCACCGCCGAAAGCAGTCAAGCCATGGTCATGAGTGCCCTGGAGTGTGAACCTGATGCATACCTGACCAAGCCCTTTAATCGCGCCAGCCTGCAACAAAGACTGGACAAGCTGGTGGAGCGCAAGCTGGCACTCAAGCCAATCCTTGATGCCTTGACCCGCCATGATCAAAAAGCAGTACTGGCAGCCTGCGGTCAAATAATGGAAGACAACAAGCGTTTTGTACCGCAGTGCCAGCGGTACAAGGCAGGCGCCCTTAAAGCACTCGGCAAGCATGCCGAACTGGAATCCATGTTGGCCGAGCTGATCGCTGATCGTCCCATGCCCTGGGCGCTGGTGCTACTTGGCAATCACTGGCTGGACCGTGGCGAACTGGACAAAGCAGAAGAACTGTTCACCTCCGCTATCAGTCAGTTTCCCATGCTACCGGCGTTGTTCGATGGCTTGGCAGCGGTTCATGCTGCCCGAGGGGCGACAGATAAAGCTCAGGACTACCTAGAGCAAGGTTTACGCATCTCGCCCCACAGCCTGCAGCGACAACATGAACTGGGCAAGATGGCAAAAGCCAATGGCGATTATGACAAGGCAGTACGAGCATTCAGACAAGCAGTTGATCTGGGGCGAAACTCGCAGTTTCGCAACCCCGAAAACCACCTGCAATTGGCATCCAGCCTAACCGAGCAGACAGGCGATGCATCGCCAGGATCCAAAGTTCTGCTCGAAATTCGCCAGACCCTGGGTGATCTAAGCAAGACCTGGAAAGATGATCAAGCGCTCGCAGTTCGCGCGCACCTCGTGCACGCTGGAGCTCTAGCCAAGTCAGGTGACCAGACGGCAGCCGACAAGCTGATAGCAGAAGCTAGCACCAAGATGGCAGACCTTCCGACGTTCTTTTCCGCCAATACCGCCCTTGAGATCGCGGCCCAGCTTCAAAAACTCGGTCATGCAGACAAGGCCGAGGATATTCTGGCGACTTGCGCCGAAATGTACGGCGACGACAAGAAGATAATGGATGCCATTGCCGGACAAACAAGCAATCCGGCCATCCTCAATGCCTGTGTTCAAGTGCAAGGACTGAACAGCAAAGGCATCCGGTCATATCAGCAAAAACAGTTTCCTCAAGCACTTGAGTTATTCCGACAGGCGCGTGAGTTGCAGCCGCGCAACATCAGTATTGCATTGAATACCGCTCAATCACTGCTGAGACTATTATTGATCGAACCCGCTACTGAGTTACAAACAGAGTGCCAGGAGTGCCTGACGCAGGTCAGCAATATACCGTCAACAGATCACCGCTACGCCCGTTACGAAAAACTCTGCGCAACAGTGGCCGGACTATGAGCGACAAGGAGCAGAGCGACTCATCCCATAGCCTGGACTTTTCAACGGTCATTGCCTCAACCGTGCACGACATGAAGAACTCTCTTGCCATGCTCATGCAGGCCTATGAGAAGTGGTCCGTTGAATTGCCACCAGAACTGAACAAGCCCGCCGAACGCGGGATGATCGAATACGAGTCCCTACGCCTTAATGGCATGCTGGTGCAGATGCTCGGTCTCTACAAACTTGGGGTCAACCAGTTGCCCATGCGCCCGAACTGGATCGAAGTAGAGGACTTTCTCCAGGAGCAATTGGCCCGACACGACGAGATTTTGCAATCGCGTGACATTATCGGCACCTACGAAGTCGAAGAGGATGGTTTGATGGCCTTTCTTGATACCGAACTGGTTGGCTCGGTGGTGAGTAACGTGATCAACAACTCCATCCGTTACGCGCAGTCAGCTATTCACTTGAAAGCGTGGAGCGAAGACGATCAATTGGTAATCGCTATTGGCGATGATGGTCAGGGCTACCCGCCAAGCATGATCGAGCACCAGTCCGATTATGTGCTGGGTATCAACATGAGCACCGGGAGCACGGGGTTAGGTTTGTACTTCGGTCAACGCATCGCCGAGCTGCATCAACGTAACGGCGTGCAGGGTCGTATTGAACTGCGCAACGACAGCACCCTGGGCGGCGGGGAATTCCGCATTTATTTGCCCTGATGGCGAGAGTGCTCAGCGCGGCATCATCCGCACTCCTTCGATGTCGGTCAATGGCTGCGGGCGACCCAGGTGATAGCCCTGGGCAAAATCAACCCCGAGTTCCTGCAGGCAGCGCAGAATACCTTCGCTTTCAACAAACTCGGCGACCGTCAGCAAGCCCATCTCATGCCCGATCGTATTAATTGCTGACACCATTGCCCGGGCAATCGGATCCGTTTCGATATCCTTGATAAACACACCGTCGATTTTCAGGAAATCCACCGGAAGCGTTTTCAAGTAAGCAAATGAAGATAACCCCGACCCGAAGTCATCGAGTGCGAATCGGCAACCAATCGACCTAAGCCTCTGCATGAAAACCACTGCACGACTGAGATTGGCTATGGCGCTGGTCTCGGTAATCTCGAAGCAAATACACTTTGGCGGCACGCTATGTCGTGCAAGCGTTACCAGCACGAATTCCAGGAAGCTATCCTCACCCAGAGACGCCGCTGACAAATTGATTGAAAAGCTGCCCTGATTATCCGGCTGACGCCGACAGTAATCCCCGACCCATGCTAAAAAATTGCCCACTACCCAGCGATCGATCGCGGTAGCGAGGGCGTATCGCTCGGCGGCAGGCATGAACGCGCCAGGGGGGATCACGCTACCGTCATCACCCAGCATTCTCACCAGGACTTCGAAGCTCGGGCTCGATGTAGTGCCGGCGACCGGCATGATCCGCTGTACATAGAGGCGTAGCAGATCTTCGTCCAGCGCTTGCCTGATGCGGTTGACCCATAACATCTCGCCTCGCCGCTCTAGCAGCTGCTCGTCGTCAGCCTGATAAATATGAATACGATTGCGGCCGGCGTCCTTGGCGGCGTAGCAGGCGCTGTCGGCAGCGCTCAACAGTCGGCCCAAGGTTTCCCCCGGAGCGATTTGTACAAGTCCTATGCTCACGCCGATGGCGAACGTTTTACCTTCCCAGCTGAAACGAAACTCCTCGACCTGGGCACGCATGCCGTCAACGATGGGCAGCGCCTCCTCCAGATGACAGCCAGTAAGCAACAGCCCAAATTCATCGCCGCCCAAGCGCGCGAGCACGTCAGTACTGCGGATGCGCGCCTGGAAAAGTTTGCTTAACTGCCGCAACAGTTCGTCTCCCGCCGCATGCCCACAGGTATCATTGACGATCTTGAACTGATCAAGGTCCATGTAACACAAAACCTGCTCACCCCGTTCGGCGAGGGGTAACGCCAGAATTGCGGCTACTCGCAGCTCGAATTCAGCCCGATTTGCCAGACCTGTCAGCGTGTCGTGAGCAGCCTGATGCGACAGTTCACGCGCCAGCCGACGATTGACGGTGACGTCACGGAATGTCAACACGGCCCCAATAATCCTGCTTTCATCATCCCGGATGGGGGCAACCGCATCCTGAATGGCTACGTCGCTGCCATCGCGGCGGCGCAGCGTGAGGCCCACACCCTCCTGTGTGGTCCGCGGTTGGCGATAACGGCGCAACAGCGCCGTCACTGGATTGCCCAAAGCGGCCCCGCTGATTTCGTCGAACAGGCGATAAACGTCATCAAGCGAACGGCCGGTGGCCTCGGCGCGCTCCCAGCCGGTGAGCTTTTCTGCTACCGGGTTGATATACCAGATGCGACTGTCCGGTCCGGTGGTGATCACACCATCGCCGATCGACGCCAGCGTCACCTGGGCCAGCATCTTTTCCTGATGCAGCTGCTGCTCGATGCGGCGGCGCTCGGTAATATCGCGAATCATGCAGGTCACCACCTGGTCATCGAATGCGCCGCGGCTGACGGTCAGCTCAGCCACGAACTGTTCGTGTCCATTACGGCTGAACAGTACTTCCTGTTTCAGCTCGCCTCCGCTGTCTGGACGCGGCAGACCGGTCCAGCCTTCCTCGGCTACCAACCGGTGCATTGGCCGACCCATCAACTCGGCTGAGGACAAACCAAACAAACGTTCAGCACCTGGATTACAACTGGCCAGAACACCCTCGGGTGAGCACGTGATAATTCCGTCACGTATATCCTGGATGATCGACTGAGTCATCCCGACGGCATTTTGCAGCGCACGAATAACCTTGTTGTACTGCCCCGCTATCTGGCCAACCTCGGTAAAAGGCTCGACCGGGACTTCCTGGGCAAAATGGCCATCGTGCTGGTGCGTCGCCATGGCTTCGAGCAATTCGATAAGCTCCGTGCGAGCGCCATGCTCAGACACATTGAGTCCCATACGCTCTTCGTCCGGCGTCACTCGCAGGGGCAAAACACGGTTGACCAGCTTCAGCACAATCCAGGTCAAACCGAATGCCCAAAGACCGGCAACTATCACACCTTCTCCCTGTACCAGGAGCTGCTCCCAGCGTCCCAATCCCGTTCCTAGCTGTTCCATGTCAGCAAACAGGGCCAGCGCCAGCGTTCCCCATATACCACTGGCCAAGTGCACTGGCACCGCACCCACTGCATCGTCTATGCGCAGCCGGAAAAGCAAACGATCGGCAAGATACATGATGAAACTGCCGACCAGGCCGATCAGCAGCGCCGCACCAGCGTCGACCACGTGGGCGCTTGCGGTAACGGCTACCATCCCGGCTATCAGCCCGTTGAGAGGATAGACTGGATCCACCAGCTGCCAGCGCAGCCAGGACAACAGCATTCCCCCAATGATACCCGCCATTCCAGCAAGGACTGTATTGGCAATGATCCCCGGAACACGGTTATCAAAACTGAAGGTACTGCCGCCATTGAAGCCGAACCACCCGAACAGCAACAGCAGTGCGCCGAGCATCGCCAGCGGTAAATTTGAGCCCGGTAGGCTGCGGCCGTTGCGATCCACATCAAAGCGACCTTCACGCGGGCCAAGAACCAAGATCACAGCCAGCGCAATCCACCCGCCTACGCTGTGAACAACGGTGGAACCGGCAAAATCAACGAAGCCCTTCTCAGCTAACCAGCCGACGCCCTCACTGAAGGTCCCCGCCCACGCCCAGTGACCGTAAAAAGGGTAAATGAGTCCGGCGGCAAGCATGGTGACCACCAGATACGCGCTAAAACGCATACGCTCAGCCGCTGCACCCGAAACAATGGTTGCCGCTGTAGTGCAGAACATGGCTTGAAAGAGGAAAAAGGCCGATTGCCAGGTGTCCGTAAAGGACAACATGACAAAACCACTACCAACCCAGCCGTTCTCGCTCGCCCCGAACATCAGGCCGAATCCGAACAACCAGTAAAGAATAATCGCCACACTCAGGTCGGTCATATTCTTGACCGCCACGTTGATAGCGTTCTTGCTGCGCGTCAATCCCGCCTCTAGACACAGAAAACCCAGCTGCATGTTGAAGACAAGTCCCGCGCAAAGCACGACCCAAAGTACGTCCAGCATGTCTAATGACATCGCGGCACCTGCAAGCCAAACCAGCTATGGCACTTTGATAGCGCGCGGTCATTGCTGAGGCACTATAAAAGCGCATGATTAATGCGCCAAAGGCGCATCAGCTCAATACAGTGCAGGATGATGCAGAATGTGTACCACTATTGGCCAGGCGGCAGAACGCCACCCGGCCGAGGAGCAATACCGCTAATCAGTCAGCGATATGCACCAGCTGCTTACCAAAGTTCTTGCCGTTCAGCATGCCCTTGAATGCTTCAACGGCGTTGTCCAGACCTTCGGCGACCGTCTCGCTGTACTTGAGCTTACCGGAGGCAATCTGTTCAGCCAGATGGGCAGTGACTTCCTGATGCTGGTCTTGCCATTCGGTCACCAGGAAAAAACGGTGCTCTGGCGGCTCTTCCATCGCGCCAAATACATGGAAAGGCGTCTCGACCTTGCTGGCATCTTCAGCGTTGTAGGCAGACACAAAACCACAAATCGGTACCCGCGAACCACTGTTGAGCAGTTTGGCAACAGCGCGAGTAACAGCTCCGCCAACGTTTTCGAAGTACACATCGATACCATCGGGGCAGGCCGCTTTCAGATCGGCTTCCAGATTGCCGCCCTTGTAGTCAATGCAGGCATCAAAGCCCAGCTCTTCGACGACATAACGGCACTTCTTCTCGCCGCCGGCCACACCCACTACCCGGCAACCCATCTGCTTCGCGGTCTGGCCGACCACGGTACCAACAGGGCCGGATGCAGCGGCGACCACTACGGTTTCGCCTGCTTTGGGCTTGCCCACGTGGGTCAAACCGCAGTAACCGGTACGTCCAGGCATGCCCGCGACGCCAAGGTATGCCTGCAGTGGTACGCCCTGATCCTTAATCTTGTAGACCATTGGCGCATCACCGGAAATGATCGAATACTCCTGCCAGCCAGAATAGCTGGTAACCACGTCGCCGACGCTATATTTGGGGGACTTGGATTCAACCACGCGACCAACACTCTCGCCCACAATGGTCGCACCTATCTCGATCGGATCCATGTAACCCTTGCTGTCGTTCATGCGCGGACGCATGTAGGGGTCCAGTGACAGCCACAATGTCTTGAGCAACACTTCCCCGTCTTTCAGGTCGCGCACAGGCTCTTCGCGAATGACCAGGTCGTCATTCGCGATTTCACCTTGCGGCCGTTTGTTAAGTACCACTTTGCGATTAGCGTTGTCAGACATGAAAAACCTCGAATTGACGGAAACAAAAAAGGGGGCTGAAAAGCCCCTGACCCAAGGATGATAGACCAGCGCGGGCGGATGTCACGATTGCGGCGGTACTATTCACCGGGCTGATTTCAAGACAATTGGCAGCGCGAAGCTGTTTTGCAACGCGTTCGCTCAAGCCTCATCCCGGCTGACTAGCTGGTTACGTCCTCGGGCTTTGCCTTGATACAGCCTGCGGTCCGCGCTGCGATACAGCATCGATGGGCTTTCACCATCAACTGGCCACTGGGCAAGACCGAAGGTGGCCGACAAAGCGATGTTGATTTGTTCATGGCTCAGACAGGTACTCGCAATAGATTCACGCAAGTCCTCTACCAATGGCATCGCGGCATCTCTATCGGTATTGGCCAGCAGGATGCCGAATTCCTCGCCACCCAATCTGCCAATAACATCCGTCTCCCGCAAACGCCCAAGCAGACAGCGACAGATATGCTGTAACGCGGCATCCCCCGCATCATGCCCCCATCGATCATTCACTTCCTTGAACAGATCCACATCCAGTATTACCAGCACAAAAGGCGACTGGGAGCGATTGGCTGCGTTGACACTACGTTCCAGAGAGGACTGGAAATACCCACGATTGGCCACCCCGGTCAGCGCATCGGTTTCCGCCATGTCCTGCAAAGCACGTTGAGCCCCGGCCCGGCGTACCTCATACAGATGCATGAAGACAATCACCAGCAAACCGCACAGCACCGCATTACCCAGATCAATCCACCCCGAGGGCCCTTCTGGAATACCGTAGCGCAACAGGTAAGACCCGGTCGCCACCGTGATGAACGGCGCGGCAAGGACGAATCCAGCCTTACGGCCCAGCAGCAAGTAGGACACCATTGGCACCAGATAGACCCAGACAAAAGCAGTAACCGATGCGCCTGGCATGCTCAATATGTAGATCAGGAAGCAAAACAATGGCAAGAGAAAGACATAGACCCACAAGGTCACGTTGCGCGCGACTGTAATCCGTCCGGACGCCCAGAGAAGCAACGCAGTGGCCCCTAACTCAAAAGTTGCCAGCAGGTATCGGCCCTCGAGAGCCTGCAAGACGCAAAAGAAGCCTAGGGTAATCCCTGTGGTAAGAAAAATCAGGCGCAGAAGAGAGCGCTGATCGGCATTAGCCAGACCACTGTTTTCCGAAGGCTGCTCCTCGGCACGGTTGCGGTCATTCAAACTTCGCATCTCTTTATTTGAGATCCCTGTTGCTGAATACCCGCTGAGTGTAGCAGCGCAGGGCATCCATCACATCAACATCAGTCGGTGCTGAGAGCAGCAATATGCTCATCTTTCAGTCGAACATAATTGTCCGCAGTGTAAGTAAAAAAGCCCAACTCCTTCTCGGTCAAAGGGCGTATCTGTCGAGCAGGGCTGCCCATATAAAGAAAACCCGTTTCAAGTGTCTGCCTGGCTGGCACCAGACTCCCCGCCCCCAGGATGACCTCATCCTCGATAATCGCGCCATCCATCACGATACTGCCCATGCCGATCAATACCCGGCTGCCAATCGTACAGCCATGCAACAAAACCTTGTGTCCGACGGTCACATCATCACCGACCTGTAACGGATAACCATCGGGATTATACGGCCCGGCATGGGTAATGTGCAGCACGCTGCCATCCTGCACACTGGTGCGGGCGCCTATGCGAATAGGATGCATGTCCCCGCGGATGACCGTGCTTGGCCACACCGAACAATCGTCGCCCAACTCGACGTCGCCAATCACTACCGCCGTAGGATCAAGAAATACAGCCTGGCCGAAAATCGGTTCCTTGCCACGGAAAGCGCGAATCTGCATGGTTTGTTCTCCATTGGGGAAAGCTCTTGATACCATTAATAAAAATGAGTAGCCGTGCGAAAGCGCGGGATGTTTCATATCATGCTGAACATTGACCCAGAATGCACCCAACAGGATACCCAACATAATGTCCAACCCTCTGCTGCAACCCTATGACCTGCCGCCCTTCAGCAGCATCCGTGCTGAGCATGTGAAGCCTGCCATTGAGCAGGTGCTGGCAGACAGCCGGACGCAACTAGCACACCTGCTCGATCATGCTCCGGAAAAATGGACCTGGGCCACCCTGATTGAGCCGCTGGATGATATGGGCGAAAAGTTGTCGCGCGCCTGGTCACCTGTCGGCCATCTTAATGGCGTCATGAATACCCCAGAGCTGAGAGAGGCTTATAACAGTTGTTTGCCGCTGTTGAGCGAGTTCAGTACCGAAAGGGGCCAGAATCAGAAACTTTTTGAAGCCTACCGACAACTGGCTGATAGCACAGAATTTGCCACGCTAGACCAGACTCAAAAAACCATTATCGAGCACGCCCTGCGTGACTTCCGGCTGTCCGGTATTGCATTGCCCCAGGCCCAGCAAAAGCGCTACGGCGATCTGAAACTGCGCTTATCAGACCTGCAGAGCCGCTTCTCCAATCAAGTGATGGACGCAACCCATGCCTGGAGCCGTCATATAACCGATTCAAGCATCCTTGACGGACTACCCGAGTCTTCCATGGCTCAAACGCGTCAAGCCGCAGAAGCACAACAACTAGAAGGTTGGGTGGTCAATCTGGAGTTTCCCAACTATTTTGCCGTGATGACCTATGCACACGACCGCGCACTGCGCGAAGAGGTCTATACCGCTTACAGTACCCGCGCCTCCGACCAGGGACCCCTTGCTGGCGAAAACGACAATGCGCCGCTGATCGACGAAATTCTGAGCCTACGCCAGGAGTTGGCAGAACTGCTCGGCTACGCCAACTATGCAGAACTGTCACTGGTAACCAAGATGGCTGACAGCACCGACCAGGTGGTCAGTTTTCTGCGTGACCTGGGCCAGCGCAGCAAGCCCTTTGCCGAGCAGGACCTACAGGCACTTCGGGTATTCGCGGCGGACAATGGCTGTGCGGACCTGCAAAGCTGGGACATGGGCTACTACAGCGAACAGCTGCGGCAGCATCACTACTCGATTTCGCAGGAAGAGCTCAAACCCTACTTTCCGATCGACCGGGTCCTGCAAGGCATGTTCGGCGTGGTTGAGAAGCTCTACGGCATACAGCTGCGCGAAACTCAGGAGTTCGATCGCTGGCATCCGGATGCACGGCTGTTCGAGGTCGTCGAGAACGGCGAGGTTACTGGCCAGTTCTTCCTCGATTTATACGCTCGCAGCCAGAAGAGAGGTGGGGCCTGGATGGACGGTTGTCGTGACCGTCGACAACTGCCCGGAGGCGAGCTGCAGCGGCCAATTGCCTATCTCGTCTGCAATTTCACCCCGGCCGTGGGCGGCAAGCCAGCGTTACTGACCCATGACGAGGTCACTACCTTATTTCATGAGTTCGGGCACGGCTTGCATCACTTGCTAACACAGGTCGACTACCCCGCCGCATCCGGTATAAACGGAGTAGCCTGGGATGCGGTAGAGCTACCGAGTCAGTTCATGGAAAACTGGTGCTGGGAGCCCGAGGGGTTGGCCCTGATTTCCGGCCACTTCGAGACCGGTGTTTCACTTCCGCAAGACCTGCTGGAAAAAATGCTTGCCGCACGCAACTTCCAGTCTGGGCTGGGCATGCTGCGTCAAATCGAGTTCTCGCTCTTTGACTTTTTGCTACACCGCCGCGAGGATCCAAGTCTGACCGTGCAGCAGGTGCTCGATACTGTACGCGATGAAGTGGCGGTCTTTCGTCCACCGGCATTCAATCGATTCCAGAATAGCTTCGGCCATATTTTTGCGGGCGGTTATGCCGCAGGTTATTACAGCTACAAATGGGCCGAGGTACTTTCGGCCGATGCCTTCTCGCGCTTTGAGGATGAAGGCGTACTCAATACCGATACCGGCAGAGCCTTCCGCGATAACATTCTCGCCAAGGGCGGTAGCCGCGAGCCAATGGAGCTCTTTGTCGCGTTCCGCGGCCGTGAGCCAAGTATCGATGCGCTCCTGCGTCACAGCGGTCTGACTGGAGAAGCAGCATGAGCGAAGAGACCGTTATCAAGCGATTTATCGCCGGCGCCGTCTGCCCTGCCTGTACCGCAATGGATACCATTCGGACATTCGACGAGGACGGCAGACCCGCGCGCGAGTGCGTTAGTTGCGGCTATGCCGATACACTGGACGAGCGCGGCAATGCGGTTCCGCGCGAAGTCCCCACACGGGTCAACAAGGCCAAATTAGCCCCGGAGAAAAAGTCCCAGACAGTGCAGTTTTTCCCTAATCCGAAACTGAAAAAGAAGCAGTAGACCTCAAAAACTGTCGCGCAGCTTGATTTCGATGCCAAGCTGTTGCGACATGCAAGGCCACTCCTCCCAGAGCGAGCGCTGACCTTCGACATGCATGCGCTGCTTGTACTCACTGAAATTCGGCCCTTGGAAAATGCTATCGGGTACCAAGCCATCAACCGTGACCTGCACCATTGCATCAAGCTTGTTGGCGAAAGAGTCTTCCAGCAGGTGATGGGCGATCAAACTGGCGCGGGTGGTATCCAACGGCACCAGCTGACCACCACCATGGCTCAGATAGCGGTCATTAACCTCTTCAAGCAGACGATGCGCAAGATAGGCCTCGTCCAGCAGAGACAGCAGTCCGCAATGATCCGACGGCAGATCTGGCGGTTGCACGAAGAAGGTTTCAGCCATCTTCAACACCGGCAGCAACTGCGGGCCTATTTGCGCCTGAATTGCCACTGCCTGAGCCGCCTCCAGAACATCTGGCACCTGGCAAATATAACCCCGCACAAAACCCATCAGCTTGTTGATGTCATGCTCACCAGCCGCTGCAATGGCCGGATGCAGAGTCGGCAGGCGCTCCTCAAGCCAGGAGCGCAAGGTGGATTCGGTCATCTCATGCTGTTCAGCCAGAGTGATGCGCTCGCGCAATGCGACAATATTCATCGATGACTCCGGTAACGCCGCTGCAAGGCGGCTGTAGGAATGTATCAAAATGTGGCAGTCAACCTAGCAGAGCTTATTGATATGGTCAAAGTGGCTCGATTCCGAGGCATTAGACCAGATTGGCGATCCACGGGCTCACCTTGCTGCAGAGGCCTGAATAACACATAGCGGTAACACAAACTCACGCACATAATATTGACAAACAACAAAAAAGAGACTGATAGGGGATTGCCTTAAGACCTGTCAGGTCTATACTCAACCGGTCTGGCAGTTATTTGGGGGGCCAGCCGCCTTATTTCGTTCCTGCCTTACGGCGGGGACAAATAAAGTGCGACATCCGTGTTTATCAAGTCCTGAAGACGACATAAATACCCTTCCCCCCACTCCAGAAATGATAAAAAAAACAAGGGGAACCGGGAATGTTGCGACATGCAAGCGCCTGGCTGGGTGGTCTGCTATTGCTGACTCTCAGTGGCACAGTAAGCGCCGGATGGGCATTCAATATGCACCAGGGCGTGACCGACATCAGTCGGTCGGTATTCGACCTCCACATGCTGATCTTCTGGATCTGTGTCGTTATCGGCGTCATCGTCTTTGGCGTGATGTTCTGGTCGATGTTCATGCACCGCAAGTCCCGGGGTGCAGTGCCCGCGACGTTTCACGAGAATATCTCGGTGGAGGTCCTCTGGACCGTGATTCCATTGCTGATTCTCATCGGCATGGCAGTGCCCGCGACGAAAACCCTGATCGATATATACGACACGGAAGAATCCGACGTCGATATCATGGTCACCGGCTACCAGTGGCGCTGGCAGTATAAATATCTTGGCGAGGATGTCAGCTTCCTCAGCAACCTCACTACTCCCCGCGAGCAGATCAATAACGAGGCTGAAAAGGGCGAAAACTACCTGCTGGAGGTAGACGAGCCTATGGTTGTACCCATCGGCAAGAAGATCCGTTTCCTGATCACTTCAGCAGACGTGATTCACTCCTGGTGGGTCCCTGCTCTGGCGGTCAAGAAAGATGCCATTCCGGGTTTCGTCAACGAAGCCTGGACCCGTATCGACGAGCCCGGCATCTATCGCGGTCAGTGCACCGAGCTATGCGGTCGCGATCACGGTTTCATGCCCATCGTTGTCGACGCCAGGACCCAGGAAGACTACGACACCTGGCTGGCCGATAAAAAAGTAGCTGCAGCAGCCGAATCGGAACTACGCGACAAGGACTGGTCACTGGCCGAGTTGATGGAGCGCGGTGAACGCGTTTACTCAACCAACTGCGCAGCATGCCACCAGCCAGATGGTAGCGGCATGCCGCCTGCCTTCCCTGCGCTCAAGGGCAGCAATATTGCACTTAACGATATTCCTGCTCACATCAATATAGTAGTCAATGGCAAACCCGGTACATCAATGGCTGCGTTCGGTGGCCAACTGTCTGAAGTTGATATCGCGGCGGTAATCACCTACGAGCGTAATGCGTGGGGAAATGACACTGGCGAGATCGTCAGTCCGCTGGATATTCTCAACTTCAAAGACGGCCAATAGGAGACCATCATGAGTGCAGTGATCGATCATCATCACGCCGACCATGCGCATGGTCCGGCCAAGGGCCCGATGCGTTGGGTACTGACCACCAACCACAAAGATATCGGTACGATGTACCTGTGGTTCAGCTTTGCCATGTTCCTGCTTGGCGGGACCATGGCAATGGTAATTCGCGCTGAACTCTTCCAGCCCGGCCTGCAGTTGGTCGTGCCTGAGTTTTTCAACCAGATGACCACAATGCATGGTCTGATCATGGTATTTGGCGCAGTTATGCCGGCGTTCGTAGGCTTGGCCAACTGGATGATCCCGATGATGATCGGGGCGCCGGACATGGCCTTGCCGCGCATGAACAATTTCAGCTTCTGGCTGTTGCCCGCTGCTTTTAGTCTGCTGGTTTCCACCCTCTTTATGGAAGGCGGCGGTCCCAACTTTGGCTGGACGTTCTACGCCCCTCTATCCACTACCTATGCGCCGCCGAGCGTGACCTACTTTATCTTTGCTATTCACCTGGCCGGCATTAGTTCGATCATGGGCGCGATCAACATTATCGCGACCATCATCAACTTGCGCGCGCCGGGCATGACGCTGATGAAGATGCCACTGTTCGTCTGGACCTGGCTGATTACTGCCTTCCTGCTGATTGCCGTCATGCCGGTACTGGCGGGCGTGGTGACCATGATGCTGATGGACATCAACTTCGGCACCAGTTTCTTCAGCGCTGCAGGTGGCGGTGACCCAGTGATGTTCCAGCATATTTTCTGGTTCTTTGGACACCCCGAGGTGTACATCATGATCCTGCCGGCTTTCGGTGCGGTCAGCCAGATTATTCCGGCCTTCGCGCGTAAGCCTCTGTTCGGTTATACATCGATGGTATACGCCACCGCCGCAATCGCGTTTCTGTCGTTCGTCGTCTGGGCTCACCACATGTTCACCGTCGGCATACCGCTGACCGGCGAGCTGTTCTTCATGTATGCCACCCTGCTGATCGCTGTGCCTACGGGCGTCAAGGTGTTCAACTGGGTCAGTACCATGTTCCGCGGATCACTGACCTTCGAGACGCCCATGCTGTTTGCCGTCGCCTTCGTGATCCTGTTCACCATTGGCGGCTTCTCGGGCTTGATGCTGGCGATTGCACCTGCTGATTTCCAGTATCACGACACCTATTTCGTCGTAGCTCACTTCCATTACGTACTGGTACCAGGCGCGATATTCGGCATCTTTGCTTCTGCCTACTACTGGTTGCCCAAATGGACCGGCCACATGTATGACGAAGTCCTGGGCAAGACGCATTTCTGGATGTCCTTTATTGGTATGAACCTGGCGTTCTTCCCAATGCACTTCATTGGTCTGGCAGGCATGCCGCGCCGAATTCCGGACTACAACATGATGTTTGCCAACTTCAACATGGTGTCGTCTATCGGCGCATTCATGTTCGGGGCGACTCAGTTGTTGTTCCTGTTCATCGTGATCAAGTGCATCAAGGGCGGACCTAAAGCGGCCGCCAAGCCATGGGATGGTGCCGAAGGTCTGGAGTGGACAGTGGCATCGCCTGCGCCATATCACACCTTCAGCACACCACCGGAAGTGAAGTAGGAGAATGCCTGCAATGCGTGAAGGAATGAGCACAAAGCGTCTGGTCAGCCGCCTATTGTTGTTGGTGGTCGGGATGTTCGGTTTCGGCTTCCTCTTGGTGCCGATCTATGACGTGATGTGCGACGCCTTCGGCATTAACGGTAAAACCAATAAAACAGCCTATGAAGACAGTGGTCAGACAGTGGACGAAGCCCGCTCAATACGCGTGCAGTTCCTGTCAACCAATGCTCAGGGCATGGTCTGGTCGTTCGGTCCACAGGGCAGTGAAATCATGCTGCATCCCGGTGAAACCCGTGAAATGCTCTTTACCGCGCACAATCCGACCAACAAAGAGATGGTAGCTCAAGCCGTTCCAAGCGTGTCCCCATCCAAAGCTGCTGCTTACTTCCACAAAACCGAATGCTTCTGCTTTACCCAGCAGACATTGCAGGCCGGTGAGACCGTGGAAATGCCAGTACGCTTTATTGTTGACCCGGAGTTACCGCAGGACGTTCATCGACTGACCCTGTCCTACACACTATTCGATATCACTGAACGCATGGCCGGTCCCGACGTGGCGGCGGTGCACAGCAACTGAATTTGACTGCCTGACAAGGAGAACAAGAGATGGCGAGTCACGAAACACACGAAACACACGAAGCTTATTACGTACCGGCGCAGAGCAAATGGCCGATAGTGGGTTCGATTGGTCTGCTGACATCGGTATACGGTGCCGGCACCTTGATGATCAGTGACGGGGAAAGCGGTCAGCTGATAATGATCGCCGGCCTGCTCATACTTACCTGGATGATGTTTGGCTGGTTTGGCAATGTCATCAAGGAAAGTCACGACGGCCTTTACAGCGCGCAAATGGACCGTTCCTTTCGCATGGGTATGGGTTGGTTCATATTTTCCGAAGTCATGTTCTTCGCTGCGTTTTTTGGCGCGTTGTTCTACGCTCGCACCTTTGCTGGCCCCTGGCTAGGCGGCGACGGAGACAAGGGCGTCGCCAATATGCTCTGGCCAAACTTCGAATATGTCTGGCCATTGATGACCAACCCTGATCCAAGCCTGTTTCCGGGACCGGCGGAAATTATCAGTCCCTGGCAGTTGCCGTTGATCAATACCATCATCCTGATCACCTCAAGCGTGACGGTGACCTTTGCTCACCATGCGCTGCGGGCTAACAAGCGCACCGCGCTGAAAGCATGGCTAGGACTGACCGTGGCACTCGCCCTGGTCTTCCTGGGGCTGCAAATTGCCGAGTACTTCCATGCTTACAACGATCTGGGCCTTACCCTTGATTCCGGCATCTACGGATCTACCTTCTTCATGCTTACCGGCTTTCACGGCGCCCACGTATTCATGGGTACCCTGATTTTGTCGGTCATGTTGGTTCGTATTTTCAAGGGTCACTTCACACCGGAGCAGCATTTCGGCTTTGAAGCAGCCAGCTGGTACTGGCACTTTGTCGATGTGGTCTGGGTGGGTCTGTTTATTTTCGTCTACATTTTCTGACCGCAATTGTGGCTCGGACTCCGGGCCACAATTCATAGCAGCGTGGTTAATGTAGCCAGGGCGTGTTCCAGACGAATTGACCTGACCAGAATCCGTAGGCTATCAGCAGCATCAGCGCGACGGTGAGCGAAATACGCACGCTCAATGCCGTTATCAGACGCCGCTCTGCCCCCGTATCCTTGACCAGAAAGAACAATCCGCTGAACAAACTGACGAGAATAGCCAGCAGCAAGGCCACGATGACCAGTTTTAACCACATAATAGAAGATCCATGAATGTGAAGGGTTTTGCCATTATAGACCCTGCAGTTCTTCAAGGTTGCCATGTCTGACATCTCCTCCACCACAACGCGATTTGCACCCGGCTGGGCCATGACTGTATTTGTTGCATTCTTTTTACCTGCGCTCATCGCCCTTGGCTTTTGGCAGCTCGATCGTGGCGAAGAAAAACGTCAGATGCAGGCGCAGATGGACGCAAGTCGCAGCGCCCTAGCCGTATCAGTCCAAACCCTCCAAAATGCGGACGATCGCGCATGGAGGCCGCTTCAGATCCAGGGGGTGTTTGATCCCGAGCACATCTGGCTACTGGATAACCGCACCCGCAACGGCCAGGCTGGCTTGGAAGTCCTGCAGCGTTTCAAAGACATCGACTCTGACCTTGAACTTGTGGTCAATCGAGGCTGGCTTGCCTGGCCTGACCGCCGTGACACCCCGCGAGTCGTTACTCCTGAGGGGATCCAGCGGTTGGACGCCGAGGCACTGCCAGAGGCCGAGACGGGCTTCACCCTCGGCGATACCAACGCTCAATCCGGCTGGCCCAAGCTGATTACCGGCGTGGACCTGAAAGCAATGAACGCGGCCAGCAGCCAATCACTGCTGCCCTGGATGGCGCGCCTGCGAACCGGCAGTGACGCGGCGCTGACGCTAGACTGGCCGGCGCTACCCATGACTTCCAGCAAGCACGTTGCTTATGCGGTGCAATGGTTTGCATTGGCACTGGCCCTGCTGGCACTCTTTGTCTGGGCCGGTTTTCGGCCCGAATCCCCGGAGAACGAAACGAATGCATGACAGGGAACAATCACCTCCGCCAGAGCGAAAACCTCACGGTCAGCTCAAGCTGCTGGCCATCTTCGCCGTCGTACTGGGACCCATATTCCTCGCAGGCCTTATGGCCAAACTGGGCGTGGGTATTCCCGATAGCCAGACTAATCGTTCGGACCTGATCGAGCCGGCAATTGTAATTGATGACTGGCAACTGGCGCTCGAACCCGTTGGCTACGGCTCCCCCTGGAGACTGGTGGTGACAGCCACTGGAGAATGCGGCCAAACATGTCTGAAACTGCTTAACGAGGCCCGGCAAATTAACGTCGCACTGGGGCGTGAAGCTGGCCGCGTTGAACATCTGGTTGCATTGGGTGAGCCGGCGCCAGATGCGCTGCGCGAGCGCCTGGATCGAGAGTATCCGCGGATGCAGCAGACCGAACTTGACGCGGATGCCTATCGCCGCAGTCTAACATCCCACCCTCCGGAATGGCGCGAAGGCGCGCAGCTATGGCTCATAGACCCCCTCGGTCGAGTAGTATTGCATCAAGCTGTAGACGAGCCCGGCAAACAACTGCTGGATGACCTTAAACACTTGTTGAAAGTTTCCAAGGTAGGTTAATGAGCATGCGTAAACCTGGTTACGTTTTGGCCCTGTGCGCACTGGCCCTAGGCTTCGTCGTTGTCATTCTTGGCGCTTATACCCGGCTGGTACATGCCGGGCTAGGCTGCCCTGATTGGCCCGGTTGCTATGGTTTTCTCGGCGTACCTCAATCGGCGGATGCAATCCAGCTTGCCGAAACACGCTTTCCCAACGAGCCGGTGGAAGTATTCAAGGCCTGGGCAGAAATGATTCATCGCTATGTCGCCGGCGCCCTGGGTTTGCTTATCCTCGGTCTGGCGCTTAACAGTCTGCGTCACCGGCGACTTCCAGGATATCCTGTTGGCTTGAGCTTCGGTTTGCTGCTGCTAGTCATCTGTCAGGCGGCCTTTGGCATGTGGACGGTGACCTTGAAATTATGGCCGCAGATTGTAACGGGCCATCTGCTGGGTGGCTTCGCTACCCTGAGTCTCTTACTACTGCTTTCGCTGCGTCTGTCAGGGCGGTACAACGCGGTATCACCACGCAAATCGATCGTGCGTGTGCGCTATTTTGCCCGTTTCGCGTTGGTGGTCGTGATCGGACAGATCATGCTCGGGGGCTGGACCAGTACCAATTATGCAGCACTGGCCTGCGTGGACCTGCCAACCTGCCACGGCGTATGGTGGCCCGAGATGGATTTTGCGGCGGGATTTCATCTGTTCCACGAAATAGGCCCAAATTACCTCGGTGGCATACTCGAAGGCGAAGGCCGCACGGCAATCCATTTAACCCATCGTATCGGAGCTCTGGTAACCAGTATGGTCTTGCTATTGCTAGCCTGGCGGTTGACAGAGATACGACTT
>Ga0307486_1000435_pt1 | contig 38675 bp, 27 predicted proteins | sample CBIW02metaG_FD_203663 | JGI IMG/M metagenome (GOLD analysis project Ga0307486, IMG submission 203663) | Sea-ice brine microbial communities from Beaufort Sea near Barrow, Alaska, United States - CBIW 0.2 | ecosystem: Environmental > Aquatic > Marine > Coastal | place: USA: Alaska | collected... | reverse complement strand
CAAAGCGCTAAATTATAAAAATGAAGCGTTCCAAAGGAAAAATATTGTTTGCCCCGAAACGTAAAATTAATTAATTAATAGACTGAATTACAGTGGATTAACTTTTAAAAACTGCAAGTTGGGTTAAGATTTAAATCTCAGTTTATAATAATAATATCCAATAGTTACTAAGCAGATGGAAAGCAAAAATGAAATCCATTGAAATGTTCTGTTTTCCGAAACATTTTTTGCCCCAGCAGATTCCATATTATCAATTTTTCTTTGCAGCTTTTGGATATCTTGCTCTTGTTTTAACGCAATAGCCTTATAGCTGTCTCCGGTCTGCACCGCAGCGGTAGAACCAATACTATTTATCATCCTGAGTTCGTCCATGATAAGGTTGTCCTTCTTAAGGATACGCTCGAACCAGTTATTGGTCTCTATCATATCTTTTTTCGTCCGATTGCCAAAGATCCCTGATTTTTTGCTTTCTGACTCTTTCCATTCTTGAGTGAGAACATCACGTTCTTCCACCATTCTTTGGAGTTTGGCTTGACCCACCTCTGTAAGCTGTAAGGGGGAAAAATTGAGTAGTACTAGAAAAATTCCTAACATCATTTATTGTAACCGTGTAGAGTGTTCAAAGTAAATTCTTTTCCATTTTCTCAAGATGTCTTACTCCTGATGAAGAGGATAGCAAATACCAGCGTACCTAGGAAGAATATAATAGCAGCGGACTTAAATTTCCACTGGTCTAAATCATGGTTTAACAGTTCGTTTTTTTTAAGAGACAAGTCACTCTTTAGTCTCTGAATATCAGTTTCTCTTGAAGTGACTATAGCTTGAAAATTATTTTCATTCAGAGACATTTCATCTTTATTGGAAATATGGTTCGATTACCAGCGTAGATTTCATGGTTGCTTTGCTGCTGATCGATAATCAAAATTAGAGATGTGTTTTTAGTGTAAATTTGGAAGGGCAATACTAGTAATAAAATCAATAAAGTAGTTTTCATAATCGGGGTGGTTTTGCCCAAAATTATCCAAACAATATTCCAGTATTTAAATTATCTCTTCCAAGCTCTGGTCATTTCCTTTTTGCCAAGTGGTCCAGCCAGGGTTTCTACCTCAAGCCCTAATTCTTTAAGCTCTATTTTTAATTTTCCTGTAGCGCAATAGGTAGTAAATAATCCGCCTGGCCTCAAAGACTCACAAGCTTTCCCTAATGCTTCGCTCGTCCACATTTCAGGTTGTTTGCTGGGCGCAAATGCATCGTAAAAGATAATATCTGCGGGGTAAAGTTTAACATCCTGTAATGAAATATGGTCTTTTTTCATGTTGAAATATTCTGACATGATTACCCCTTCGTCCCACTTGGCTTTATGCAACCTTTGTAGATATGGCTTATAATGAAAGATGGCGTCATCCATATCGCCATAATTCAGCTGGGAATATATTTCCTCAGAAAGTGGACGAGTTTCAATACTGTGATATAATAGCGGAATCTGATTTTGCTCAGCCCACACCAGGCTTAGCCATGCATTCAGTCCAGTGCCAAAACCTACCTCTAAAATTCGAATAGGCTTTTTATTCGGGTTTTCCGCAACCCAGGAATCCAATCCATAAATCATAAAGACGTGAATAGACTCCTTGAAGGCTCCGTTGAAACTATGATACGATTCTTTTAGCTCCTCATCATATAGAGAATGTGAACCGTCATCGGTGGTGATCAGTTTTAGTTTGGGAAGGATCATACGTGATATATTAATACAGTACAATAAGCTGATACTCCCTCTTCTCTACCTACAAAACCTAGTTTTTCAGAAGTGGTCGCTTTGATAGAAATATCCTGCTCAGAGACATTCATAACTTCAGATAAGCAGGTTTTCATAGCTGGAATGGAAGGATTTACCTTAGGGAGCTGAAGGCAAATGGTGGTATCCATATTTCCTATTTCAAAACCTGCTTCCCGTATCAGTACCATCACTTCTTTAAGGAGTATTTTACTGTCTATTCCTTTAAATTTAGGGTCTTGATCAGAAAAGTGATACCCAATATCACGGAGATTGGCGGCGCCCAAAAGAGCATCGCAAATCACATGAATAAGAACGTCAGCATCAGAGTGCCCAACAGCTCCTTTATCATGGGCAAGCTTAATACCGCCGAGGTAGAAGTCATATCCTTCTTTTAGTTGGTGTACATCGTATCCGAAGCCAATTCTAAATTTGTTCATCAAGGGGTTGCTTTATAATAAAGAACAGATGAATTTTCTTCTCTAAACAAGCTATTTGCCCATTTGGAGATTGAATCTGATTTTAAATTAGATTTATTTTCGTACTCTTCCCAGTAGAAATCAGGATGTCCCAGATGGGCATAATACGCTAAGTTCATAGCCCGGTTCAACACTTGAATAGATTCATAAGTTTTCATTGCCTCACCTTGGTTTTTAACTTTTTGTAGGGAATGATCGGTAATTTCTTCCTTCAGAAACTTTTGGAGCTCAGCATCAAGTGCCTTTTCTGCTACTTCACAGGATACACCTTCCTCCATTTTTCCAGAGATAATCATAAGACCGGGATCTACGGAGCCCAATACATAGGCGCCAATTGAGGCAAAGAGTTTTCCCTTTTTGACCAGTTCCTGTTCTAAAAGGGAAGATTTTCCAAAACCCAACAGGTCAGTGATTAGGTCTGCTTCCAGGTATCCCTTCTGAATTCTGCCCGGCATTTTGTATGCTTTATACAATGCATCGGTAGGTACAGCTGCATTGATAGATTTCGTTTTTTTGCGAGTTTGTGCAGGTTCAACTGAGATTTGTGATAGTGGAAGGGGATGATTTGGGATAGGCTCAAACCATTTTTTAGCCAGTTGCTCTACTTCTAGTGGACTTACAGATCCCGCTACGACCAGGATAGCATTGTCTGGTCTATAATATGAATGGTAAAAGTCCCACACATCCTCTTGAGTATAGCCTATAATATCATCTAAATTTTGACCAATCGTAGGCCATCTATACGGATGCACCTCGAAAGCTAAGTCTCTCAGATGATGGAATACATCGCCATAAGGCTGATTTAGATAACGTTGCTTATATTCTTCAATCACAACTTTTCGTTGCGTCTCCACGGTTTTTTCGCTGAGAGTAAGTTGAAGCATTCTATCGGATTCCAACCAAAAAGCAGTTTCTAGATTGGCGGATGGGAGAGTGATATAATAGTTAGTGATATCAGGACTTGTAAATGCATTGCAAGCTCCTCCTACTCGCTCCAGTTCACGGTCAAATACCGGCACATTGCGTGAGCTACCAAACATAAGGTGTTCAAAAAAGTGGGCAAGGCCAGTTTTGCCTACCTTTTCATTTTTGGAACCTACTTTATAAAGGAGATTGAAAACGGCGATCTTACTGCCTTGGTCTGGATGGACAATTACTTCAAGTCCATTTTTTAAGAAAAATCTAGTATAGGGTAGCATCATTGTATGAATGCAAAGCTAAGGTATTTGCTAATGGGTCATTTTCTTTTTCCCATCAAAGTTTTTATATAAGTTGAAAGTAAGGCTAATTATCTTCCACTGATGTAAGCTAGTCAGGTTATTTAAGATAAAATACGAACTTTGGATAACTTGGCTAAGTTAGACAACCAAATAGACCCTTATTCATTCCACTATGAGAAAACATTGCGTAGAGCTCCAAAAAACAGGACAGTTTTCACAATTTTTTTTGGATTATATAGAGGGCAAAAAGGAGTTAGCGCCATTTTATAGTCACGCTCCGACTCTCGACAGTTTTGCAAAAGCAATAGATGAAAAAGACTTTTCGTCAAAGAATCGAATGACCCTAGTAAAGATGCTTGACAGGCAATATGCCACCCATGAGCTGAGTTATTCAGTCTCGGAAAATATCAAATCTTTAGTATCAAGCGACACTTTTACAGTTACTACGGGTCATCAGCTAAATCTTTTTACCGGACCTTTATATTTTATTTATAAGATCGTCTCTACAATCAACCTTGCAAAGCAGCTTAACGAACGATTTACTGAGTCACATTTTGTTCCCGTGTACTGGATGGCAACAGAGGATCACGATTTTGATGAAATCAACTATTTCAAAATGGATGGGAAGAAATTCCAATGGAAGAGTAGTCAATCTGGCGCGGTGGGTAATTTCAAATTAGATGATAGTTTCAAAAGATTTTTGAAAGAGGTGCCATTTGCTGCCAACGTGTTTTATGATGCTTATTCCTCTTCCAAGACACTTGGTGAAGCAGTCCGAAAATATGTGAATAACCTTTTCGGTGATGAGGGATTAGTGATCGTGGATGGAAATGAGCCTGAATTCAAACGTGAATTCCAATCGGTCATTCTTTCTGATTTATTTGATCATCAACCGTTCAAAAAAGCTACTGCCACTTCCGAGCAGTTAGAAAATATTGGGTACAAAAGCCAGATTTTTCCTAGAGAGATTAATCTATTTTACTTAGATAAGGGGTTACGGGAGCGCATAGAACGGGTAGAAAATGGTTTTGCTGTAATACACACGGCTATTCGATTTACTGAAAAGGAGATACGGGAGAAAGTGGATACAAATCCGGAGATGTTTAGTCCTAATGTTGTATTGAGACCACTTTATCAAGAAATGATTCTTCCAAATTTAGCGTATTTAGGAGGGCCCTCTGAGGTGGTGTACTGGCTACAGCTTAAAGGTATTTTTGATCTGTTCAAGGTGCCTTTCCCGATAATTTTGCCACGCAATTTTGCTTTGATAATTAATCCTACAGTGCGGCGTAAAATGAAACAGCTAGATTGGGAAGCTGTTGATTTGTTTAGAGATTATGATAAATGGAAAAATTTATATGTTCATTCTCAGTCAAGTTTAGATATTGACTTGGTCAAGCAGAAAGAGATCATGGCTTCACTATTTGATAAAAAGGGTGAAGAAGCTGCCTATCTTGAAAAAACACTAAAAAATGCTTTTAAAGCTGGCAAAATAAGGTCTATGAAGATCTGGGATCAAATGTCGCGCAAATTGCAAAAGGCGGAAGAGCGCCGTCTTCATATTCAATTGGAGAGAGCTTTAGCTATCCAGGATTTTGTGCTGCCCGGAGGAAGTCCCCAAGAGCGAGTGGTAAATATGCAGCAATTCTATTTGAATGATCCAGATCTGATTAATCAGTTGCTTCAATGTTTCGATCCACTTGATTTTTGTATGATGGTCTTGGAAAATGGAGAATGATAAAGAACAGCTTAGGTCTTTTTATAAAAAACGTAGAGCCAATTTAACGGAGAAAGAACGTTTTGAGATGTCTCTCAAAATTGCTGAAAACGCACGTTTGTTTCTCTCAGAAAGAAAGGAGCTCGGACATTTTCATATTTTTTTCCCCATCAAATCTCATTTTGAGGTAAATACATTTTTGATATTCGACTACTTGCAAGCGATCAGAGCTACAGTTTATACCTCGAAAGTAGATCCCGCATCCCATAAATTACAAACTTTGAAAGTGCTGGATAAAACTGATTTCCAACTTGATAAATGGGGTATTCCGCTGCCTAGTCAGTTTGCAATAGCGCAAAATGAGTTTCTAGAAGTTATATTCATACCCTTATTGGCATATGATAGACAAGGAAACAGAGTTGGTTTTGGGAAAGGATATTATGATTATTTTTTACAAGATCTTGACCCTAATGTTCTTAAAATCGGTCTCAGTTTTTTTTCTCCTGAATTCAAAATCCAAGCCGAATTACATGATATTCCGTTAGACTTTTGTATTACCCCAGAAGAAGTATTTAGCTTTTAGCTCACCTTCACTCATTTTATCGAGAACCTAAATCGTGTATTTTCTACAAGTGACCTTATGTTTTGGGTAAATATTGATTTTGAATGGGTTTAGGCATTTCAACTAAATCCTCATTGATTAAATGTAATTTGAATTGGCGCAATGATGCTAGCAAAGAAACCTCTTTGATTTGTCCATGTTAGGGCAGTTACCGCTGGCTCAGAAGACCAATCATCCAAAGAATCTAACTAAGAGCTTACAAAACTATTTCTCACTAATTAGTTTAGCATCAAGAAAGTGTAAGAGCGAAAATTAATAGTAAAGTCGATTGCTACCCTTGAACCTGCCCATCATTAGTTAATTATATGATTACTTCGGCGCGCTGGCCAATTTGACTGAGACTTCTTGGTATGCATAATAGTGACTTTGGGGGAACAGGAGCGTGTGCGGGGAAGCCAATAAGGCATTCCTTTCTCTCAGAAATGTAAAGCTTTAATACTCCTACTTCACGAGGTCGAGTAGTAGGTAAGATCCTTATTTCAAGAAAGTAGATATTCGGATAATTCCATTGAAGAAAATTAGTTGTGCCGAGGTCGAGATTGTCACTATTGAAATCAGAAACAACTCCAAATATTATTTCTCCTAAAATTTGATCCTATTCTTTTAAAATTAAACCATTATTTCAGTAAAGATACTTTTTTGTGAATGACAAAGTTTGGTTTCAAACCGTTTTTTCACTTGATCACGTGTCTATCTCGAATTTTGGCTTTTGTAGCGTCACTTCTGCACTATTTTTCATTATTAAAAGGCTGTTATACGCTTTAAAGTAGGATTTAGAATATAATTTGGTTATATTAGTTCATAGGGTGGTTATATTTTACCTGAAATGAATATGAAGACAGTTAATTTTTTTTAAAAATAAATGTCCGTATTTAGAATATTTTTTAGAGTGTACGTTTTCGGCTATAATCAGAATATTATTTGGCGCTAAGTTAATTCAGCTTTTTTTAACGTTAAAATGTGTTAATAATAACTACAATACCAAATAATCATCCTTTTGACCACTTATGCGTAATTTTTAACCGCTAACAGACAATGAATAAGTAAAGTTAAATTTTACTATGAAATCATGGTGTTTAAAGTTTATTTTATCTTAATTAACATAATTATAAATTTAATAAATATAATTTTATCAATTAATTTCAAATCAAGATCGTGTATTTTGAATTTCAGTAGAAAGGCATATTATTTACATATCAACTAAACAAAATACCTTATGAGAAAAGCATTACTATTTGTTGTTGCGCTTTTCGCCATGACCCTCAGTTTTGAGGTGTCTGCCCAACAGCGGGTGATTACCGGTACGGTGATTTCCGAAGAAGATGGGCTTGGCTTACCTGGCGCAACAATCCTTGTTAAAGGGACCACAGTTGGAACTACCACCGATCTGGATGGTAATTACTCTATTACTGTGCCCGCGGGTTCTGATGTTTTGATGTACTCTTTTGTGGGCTTGTTATCCCAGGAAGCAACCATCGGCAACAGAACTGTAATTAAAATAATTCTCAAGACTGATGCTTCCCAACTATCTGAGGTGGTAGTGACAGCAGTAGGAGTAGAGAGAGAGAAAAAAGCACTGGGTTACGCAGTGTCTACTGTCGGAAGTGACCAGCTTGAAAATCGCCCAGAGCAAGATGTGTCTCGTGTATTACAAGGCAAAGTACCCGGTGTGAATATCACCTCCACCAATGGTATGTCTGGTTCTGGTACTAACATGGTAATCAGAGGGTATTCTTCTGCTACTGGCTCCAATCAACCTTTGTTTGTGGTTGATGGTGTCCCATTTAACACCAGCACTAACAATACCAACGGATTTACTACCGGTGGTGCTGCTACCTCTTCCCGTTTTCTGGATATAGACCCAAACAATATTGAGACAATCTCAGTCTTGAAAGGTCTTTCTGCTACCGTGTTGTATGGAGATCAGGGTAGAAATGGAGTGGTATTGATCACTACCAAATCAGGTTCGTCCAAGAGAAGTGCCGCAGAGGTGACTATCAATCAGTCATTCTTCTCCAATAAGGCCGCCTCTCTGCCTACTTATGGAACAGATTATGGAAATGGTTTTCAACAAGCGCCGGGATTCTTCTTCTCGAATTTTGGTCCTAGAATGGATCAGGGATTAGTAATACCCAACCCTATTGCCAAATCTTCAGTTGCTTCAATCAGAAATGCTTTCCCTGAATATTGGGTAGACGGTATCGTCGGTGGTACTCCAACGGATTATGAGTATAAGGCGTATGAAGATCCTTCTACTGCGTTTTTCAGAACAGGTTTAATAGCGAATACTTCGGTACAGATTTCCGGTGGTTCTGACAAGACTGGTTTCAACGCTAGTTTTGGATATACAGATGACGAAGGCTTTACTCCTGGAAATGAGTTGACTAAATATAATTTTGGTCTTGGAGTTAATTCTGCCATTTCCGATAAGTTCTCTATTAATTCCTCTTTTACTTTTGCAATCACTGATTTGCAAACTCCTCCTGTAAATGCTGCGTCTGGTTCAGGCCCATCTGGAGGTATTCCTTCCGTATTTGCACACGTTTTATACACGCCTAGATCTGTTGATTTGGCTGGTCTGCCATGGAATAATCCAGTGGATAACAGTTCTGTATATTATAGATCAGGAAACGATATTGTCAATCCGATTTGGTTGGTCAATAATTATAAGAATACTTCAGACGTAAAGCGTTTTTTCAACGCAACTTCCTTGATTTATGATTTTACGGACAACCTTTCTGTTACTTACAGATTTGGTCTTGATACGTATACTGAAAAGCAGGAACTCAGATATAACAAAGGAGGACCTTCTGAAAGTCTTGCCACTCAGTCTGGATATTACAGAACTATAAATATTACAAATACGATCTGGAATCAGGATTTGATTTTCAACTGGAAAAAAGAATTCTCAGAAAAATTTGGGATGAATGTGTTATTAGGTGGTAACTCCAGATATGATAGCTATATCCAAGACGGTGTAGCCTCACAGGGCCAGCTTGCTTACAACCTTTTCCGTCACTCTAACTTCACCAACTCTTCATCAAACGATGCCTATTCTGGAACTACAATGAATAGAACAGAAGAGCAGAGAAGGCTGGGTATATACACTAACGTAACCTTGGATTATGACAGCTTTCTATTTCTAAATTTAGTAGCAAGAAATGACTGGACCTCTACGGTAGAAAAAGATAACAGAAGAATTCTTTATCCTGGAGCATCAGTTTCTTTTATTCCGACTACTGCGTTTAACTGGAATTCATCTACTTTGAATAATCTTAAATTTAGAGTAGGTTATGGTACATCTGCAGGCTTCCCTTCTCCTTATAGAACAAGAAATATTTTGTCTCAAAGCGCAAGGGCATTTGTCAGAGATGGATCAGTAACACAAACTCACTCAGTTTCTAATAATCTTGGCAACCCTAACCTAAAGCCGGAGCTAATTGAAGAATTGGAGTTTGGAGTGGAGGGAGCTATGTTCAATAATAAACTAACATTCGACCTTTCCCTCTATGAGAAAAATACCAATGACTTAATAACCGATGCTCCAATCGATCCTGCCACAGGTTTTACCGGAACGTTAATCAACATCGGTAAGATCAGAACTCGTGGAATAGAGTTTCAAGCTACAGTGACACCGATTTCAACAGCATCAGGATTTAGATGGAATTCTACCATCAACTGGGGATTATATAGATCCGAAACTATGGAATTGGGATTTGGACTAACAGAAGTATTAGTTGCGGGTTATACTACACTTGGAAACTTTGCAATACCAGGAGAGCCTTTTAATGTGATTAAAGGAACAGGTTTCGCAAGAGACACTGATGGTAATCCAATAATTCTCTCTGACGGTGTATATCAGGCAGATCCTGAACTAAAGATTATAGGTGACCCTAATCCAAAATGGAATAGCTCTTGGATTAACTCTTTTTCTTACAAAGGTTTTACTTTATCAGCTATGCTAGAGTATAGACATAAAGGGGATATATTTTCTAATACAGTAACTGCAACCCTTGCGAGAGGTGTGACCAAAGATCCAGTTGCAGATAGAGAATTATCCTATATCATGCCAGGTGTGAGACAGGACGGTATCAACGAAGACGGAACTCCAAAGTATGTGAAGAACGATATACAGATCTCCGCATCTGATTACTTCTTCTCAGGATATCAGGGTAGAACAGATGAGCCAAATGTTTTTGACGGTTCTATGATTCGACTTCGTGAATTATCACTTTCCTATTCACTACCATCGAGCTTAATGGCCAAATCGCCATTCAAAAGAGCTTCTGTTGCTGTCAGCGGTACAAACCTTTGGTTTAAAGCCTTAAATTTCCCTCCAAACATGAATTATGATGTAGATGTATTGGGAACTGGTGTGGGTAACGGTCTCGGTTTCGATTTTGTGACAGGTCCTAGCTCTAAGAGATTTGGTGGTACGGTAACCCTTACATTCTAATTCTAAAACTGAACTAAAATGAAAAGAATAATATATAGTTTGCTAGCGGCTTCTACATTGTGTTTTGCAACATCCTGCGAACTTGATTTGCTGGAAAATCCAAATGCAGTGACAGCTTCTACAGCTTCTCCAGATTTCCTTCTAAATAGCATACAGCTAGATTACAAGGATTTTTATAATGATGTCAGTAATGACGGAATGCAGCTCACCCGAATGATCAATCAAGGAAGTGCGCAGTACGAAAGCTCGTACACCGTTTCTTCTACAAATATTTATTGGTCTAATTCCTATGCTAATATCTTGGCAGATATCAAGTTTCTTGAACCACTCGCAGAAGAGGCAAATTATCAAAGACACCTAGGGATAGCTAAAACGATAAAGGCACTTGTACTCTTCCATTTGGTGGATTCCTACGGTGATGTTCCGTTTGTTGAAGCGCTCGATCCATTAAACTATTTTCCAAAAGTAGATTCTGGTGCTTCAGTTTACGAAGAAGCATTTAAAGCTTTGAATGAAGCATCTGTGCATTTTACGGCAACTACTTTAAGTGGCACCACCCCTTTAAATGATTATTTCTATGCAAGAAATTACACTAAATGGATCAGATTGGTCAACACTATGAAACTTCGGTATTATCTAAATCTCAAGTTGGTAGATCCTGCAGGTTCTAAAACTGCTATAAATGCATTAGTTGCTGAAGGAAATCTACTTAAAGAAGGGGATGATTTTGCTTTTAAATTCGGAACCAACTCTGCAGATCCCGATGCTAGGCATCCAGGGTACGCTGGTTCTTACACTTCAGGTGGAGGCACCTATCATTCTACATTTTATATGTGGCACATGACCGAAGCTAAGGGCTTTGATGATCCTCGCTCTAGGTTTTACTGGTACAGACAAGTGACAGCTAATCCTAAGGATCCTGCTTTAATCGAATGTCTTACCATAATCGCACCTCCACAATATTTGGTTCGTAATTTTGTTTATTGCCTTCCAGGAGACCGTGGATATTGGGGACGTGATCACTTAGATCCAGACGGTGTTCCACCAGATGGATTGCTAAGAACGGTGTGGGGACTTTATCCTGCAGGTGGAAGATTTGATAATGATTCTGCTACTCCTGTTAATAATCCAACTTTAGGTGCTCAAGGCGCAGGTTTATTCCCAATTATGCTTTCATCTTACGTGGACTTCATGCTTGCAGAGGCAGCATTGACCTTGAATGATGATCCTGCTATGGCAAAAACCTATATGCTTTCAGGCATAAGAAAACATATGAATTATGTAATCAATTTTGGCAATAGCTCTCAAGAATCAGGAACTATTGCTACTTTCCTAAAAGACCAGAGTATTGAACTTGATAAAGAGGTTAATGATTATGTGGCTTATGTAGATGCGGAATATGACATGATGCCTGCCGGCAAAAAAATGTATGTAATCGGCCGTGAATATTGGTTGTCCTTATTCGGAAATGGAGTTGAGGCACTTAACTTATATAAAAGAACGGGTCAGCCTGCTGGTATGCAGCCAGGATTAGAGCCAGAAGCTGGATTATTCCCACGTACCTTCCTCTACCCAAATAATTACATGGTGACCAATATCAATGCGGTCCAAAAGCCAAACTTAAGCGTTCAGGTGTTTTGGGATAAAAATCCTGCAGGTAATGATTGGATTTATTAAACCAAAAATTTGAGATACTATGAAAATGATAAAATATAGTTTTGGATTGCTCTTAGGGACTCTGGTTTTCCTGAGTTCTTGTAGAGACTTCGTAGAACCTAATATACCGTACTCTGAGTTTGATTCTGCAGCCTATCTGAGAACAATCGCAAAAACAAGTACCTCCTTTGACTTCTTCGATTTGGCAACTTCCAAATTCGCATTGACACTGGAAGCAGTTGATATAGAAGATGGAGCTACTGTGGAAACGGTTGAAATTCAAGTGCAGCACCGCAGATTGATCGCTGGAGTAGGATTAGATTATTCCCCGGAGAAACCAGTTTTGATAAAGACGCTTCAGCTTTCTGATTTTGCGCCTAATGACAAATCCAGGTTTCTTAGAACTTCATTTGAAATTTCAGCAACTGAAGCAATTTCAGCAGTAGGATTGACGGCTGCTGATATTCAAGGTGGCGATGTGTTTGAATTTAGCCTGATTCTGAATGATAAGTTCGGAAGATCATTCAATCGGGAAAATGTCTCTAATAATATTGCAGGTGCACCATTTTATAGCTCGCCCTTCCAATATTTTGTAAGTGTAGTTTGTCCTTCTGACTTGGCGGGAACTTATACATACACAACTACCAATGGTTCCTCTTATGGTACATCAGATTCATTACAAGAAAATGTGTGTCCAGGACCGCTTTCTGGTGAAGTTACTTTTAAAGCTGTAAGTGGTAAGTCAGGTTCTTATTCCATTACTGATGCCACATTTGGTGTTTGGAAATGTGCGCTTGATCCTAATGGTTTATCCGCATCTATCGTGCTGAATGATGCGTGTGGAAAATTAAGCTTTAGTGGGAAAGATGCATATGATGCGACTTATACTTTTACCTTTATCAGTAATGATGGTAATAATTTGAAATTTACATGGGAAAATGAATTTGGCGAAAAAGGTGACGTTTCACTAAAGTCAAACGACGGCAAACCTTGGCCTTCCAATCTTAATTAACTTTAAATTTTAGTAAATTAAAGCGGCGTGAATTCACGCCGCTTTTTTTGGCTATTTATTATATTTGCTAAAGCACATAAGCGATTTTTAAATATAAATTTAAGAGCTTAGCTTTGAGTCACTCTAAGTATTAACTATGGATAAGTACTCTTATATCGCAAATGCTCATGTGTCCTATATCGATGAGCTTTACAATTCGTACAAAAACGACCCGAAATCAATAGACGAGAGTTGGAAAGAATTTTTCGAAGGCTTTGATTTCGCTTTAGCAAACTATGATACACAGACTGCGGACAGCAGTATTGGTGAAACAGCTATCCCTGCTAAAAATGGCTCCCTTGCTACTCCAGGTACAATCATGGACATGGAGCAGCTTCCAAAAGAAATTAAAGTAAGGGCACTGATCCATGCCCACAGGTCACGTGCTCACCTCAGGTCCAAGACCAATCCAGTAAGGGAACGTAGAGACAGAAAAGCATTGATTGATCTGACCGATTTTGGATTAGGAGAAGTTGATCTGAATACTGAATTTCAAGCCGGAAATGAGATTGGTATTGGTACAGCCAAGCTATCAAAAATCATGGAAGCCTTAAAATCGATCTATGAGGGTTCATTAGGATTCGAATACCTATATATCCGTGATCCGGAAAGATTGGATTGGTTTAAGACAAAAGTTGAAAAGGAAGCGCTTGATTTTAAACCTTCTCATGAAGAAAAGAAGAGAATACTTTCTAAGCTGAATCAAGCAGTAGTATTCGAGAATTTCCTCCATACCAAATATCTTGGACAGAAGCGTTTTTCCTTGGAAGGTGGCGAGAGTACCATTCCCTTTTTGGATGTAGCAATCAATGTTGCTGCAAACCTTGGTGTGAAAGAAGTGATGATTGGAATGGCACATCGTGGACGACTCAATGTGCTGGCCAATATCATGGGCAAAACCTATGAGCAGATTTTTTCTGAATTCGAAGGTACAGCAAAGCCAGATCTCACCATGGGAGACGGCGATGTGAAGTACCACATGGGCTATGCAAGTGACATCATTACTCACGATAACAATAAAGTCCATTTAAAATTGGCTCCAAACCCATCACACCTAGAGGCAGTCAACCCGGTAGTAGAAGGATTTCTGCGTGCCAAAATAGACTCTGAATACAAAGGTGACTTTACAAAAGCATTGCCTATTCTGATTCATGGAGATTCAGCAGTTGCGGGTCAAGGTATCGTTTACGAAGTGACCCAAATGGCAAATTTAAAAGGGTATAGTAGCGGAGGAACTATCCATTTTGTGATTAATAATCAAATCGGATTTACCACAGATTTTGATGACGCCAGATCTTCTATTTATTGTACGGATGTAGCAAAAATTATAGACGCACCGGTTATCCACGTGAATGGAGACGATGCTGAATCGGTCGTGTTTGCTGCGAAAATTGCTGCTGAGTTCAGACAGAAATTCAACAGCGATATCTTTGTAGATATGGTGTGCTACAGAAGACACGGGCACAATGAATCTGATGAACCGAAATTTACCCAGCCCGAACTTTACAACATCATTTCAAAGCATCCAAATCCAAGAGAAATCTATGTGAAGCGACTCACGGATAGAGGAGATGTGGAATCTAAACTGGCTTCTCAGATGGATGATGAGTTTAGACAATTGCTACAGGATAGGTTAAATCTGGTAAAAGAGAAACCTCTTCCTTATCAGGCTACTAAGTTTGAAGAAGAATGGAGCAGTCTTCGTCGATCTACCCCGGAAGATTTTGACCAGAGTCCTGAAACAGGAATCAGTCAGGAGCAAATAGATCAAGTAGCCAAAGCATTGACCATTCTTCCAAAGGGATTTAAAGCAATCAAGCAGATCGATATTCAGCTGAAGCAGCGAAAAGACATGTTTTTCCAAGCCAAAACACTCAACTGGGCTGCGGCTGAATTACTAGCCTATGGTTCATTGCTTTTGGATGGCAAAGCTGTCAGGTTGACTGGCCAGGATGTGCAGAGAGGCACCTTCTCTCATAGGCATGCGGTTTTGCACGACGCGCAAACTAATGAGTCTTATAATTCTCTCAAAGAAATGAAAGATAGAAAGGGCAAATTCTCTATTTACAACTCGTTACTTTCTGAGTATGCAGTTCTTGGTTTTGAATATGGTTATGCCATGGCAAACCCAAATGCGCTGACCATTTGGGAGGCGCAATTCGGAGATTTTGCAAATGGCGCTCAGACTATGATTGATCAATTTATTACCTCTGGTGAAACCAAGTGGCAGAAAATGAACGGGTTGGTCATGTTACTTCCCCACGGATACGAAGGTCAGGGACCAGAGCATTCCAATGCTCGCCCTGAGCGATTCCTTCAATTGTGTGCTGAATACAATATCATTGTCGCTAATGTGACAGAGCCCTCAAATTTCTTTCATTTGTTGAGAAGGCAATTGGCTTGGGAATTTAGAAAACCATGTATCGTAATGTCTCCAAAATCACTTTTGAGACATCCTAAAGTAATATCTCCTCTCAGTGAATTTACCAATGGGAGATTCAGAGAGATTTTGCCAGATACTACTTTGAATTCCAATGAGGTGGAAAGAGTAGTACTTTGTTCAGGAAAAATATACTACGATCTCGAAGAAACCCGAGAAAAAGAAAAAGTTAAAAATGTAGCTATCGTAAGAATTGAGCAGCTGCATCCATTTCCTAAAAAACAACTAGCAGAAATATTGAAAAGCTATACTAATGCAGAAGTAGTTTGGGTACAGGAAGAGCCTGAGAATATGGGATATTGGACTTACCTTCTTCGCATGCTATACAAAGAATTCCCTATGGAATTAATTTCAAGAAAAGTAAGCGCTTCCCCAGCGACCGGATACAATAAGGTTCATGTGGAAGAGCAGAGAAATATTGTATCCAAGGCTCTTAAATTGAATTAATCTCCTTTCTAATCATAGACCACCAAAATAGTCGTATCATTTTGTTCCTCTCTTTTTGACCACAAAAGAGATAAAAAGAAAAACTCATGAGCAAAGAAATTAAAGTTCCAGCAGTTGGCGAATCAATCACAGAGGTGACCATTGGCCAATGGTTTAAAAAAGATGGTGACCAAGTTCAGATGGACGAAGTGCTATGTGAATTAGAATCTGACAAAGCCACCTTCGAGCTTCCCGCTGAAGCCGCTGGAATTCTTAGAATCATAGCTGAGGAAGGTGATACCTTAGAAATAGGAGCTGTAATCTGCTCTATTGAAGAGGGAGCAACATCTGATTCATCTTCCAAAAAAGTTGAATCCAAGTCTAAGGAAGAACAACCCAAACCAGCTTCTTCCTCATCCACTGGTGAAATAAAGGAGATGGTAGTTCCGACGGTGGGCGAATCAATCACAGAAGTGACATTAGCCTCTTGGTTGAAGAAAGAGGGGGATTACGTAAAGCTTGATGAAATTATCGCAGAAGTTGACTCCGATAAGGCAACTTTTGAATTACCGGCTGAAGCTTCCGGCATCTTAAAGCATGTAGCTCAAGAAGGTGATGTGTTGGAAATCGGAGGGCTTATCTGCAAAATAGAGGTTACTGAGGGAGCGCCTGAAGCATCTGCTGAATCTGACAATGAAGGATCCACTTCTCCCTCATCAGATTCGTATGCCAGTGGACACCCTTCGCCTGCAGCATCAAAAATTTTGGCTGAAAAAGGAATCTCTGTTGATGTAGTAAAAGGCAGCGGCAAAGACGGTAGAATTACTAAAGAAGATGCTCAAGGAGCTCAAAAGTCTGCCGAAGCACCTAAGAGATCTGAAGCAAAAACTTCTGTTCCAGAAAAATCAGAAGCTCCAGCTCCAGCAGTTGGATCAAGAAATGAGCGTAGAGAGAAAATGTCCTCACTGCGAAAGACAGTAGCCAGGCGATTGGTAACGGTGAAAAATGAAACCGCCATGCTTACCACATTTAATGAGGTAAACATGAAGCCAATCATGGACCTGAGAGCCAAATTCAAAGAGCAATTCAAAGAGAAGCATGGGGTAGGACTCGGGTTCATGTCCTTCTTCACCAAAGCAGTTTGCGTTGCGCTTCAGGAATGGCCATCAGTAAATGCTAAAATCGATGGAAATGAGATGGTTTTCAATGATTTCTGCGACATCTCTATTGCTGTCTCTGCTCCAAAAGGATTGGTCGTTCCAGTGATCAGGAATGCTGAAGGCTTGAGCTTTGAGCAGATTGAAAAAGAAGTAGTTAGACTGGCTGGAAAAGCGAGAGATAATAAACTTTCCATTGAAGAAATGACTGGAGGTACGTTCACCTTGACTAACGGTGGAATCTTTGGATCTATGATGTCCACACCAATCATCAACGCCCCACAATCTGCGATCTTAGGTATGCACAATATCGTAGAGCGTCCTATGGCTGTAAATGGGGAAGTAAAAATTCTTCCAATGATGTACTTGGCGCTTTCTTATGATCATAGAATCATTGACGGCAGAGAATCGGTAAGCTTCTTAGTTCGAGTGAAGCAGTTGCTCGAAGATCCTACAAGATTGATGTTTGGAGTGTAATGTTGTACAAAGTAAAATGTGCTAAGTACAAAGTGTTGGCGCATAGGTGATGATGTTGTTTTGAATTAAATTGGTTAGAAAAATTTTAACCTAAAACTCATCATTATAAAGAATTGCTAGTATGGCAAAAGTCTATTGATCTTGTAATTGAAGTTTATCAGATTACAGCAAAATTCCCAATGGAAGAACGCTATGGTTTGACAAGTAAAATTAATAGATGTGTAGTATCTATTCCTTCTAATATTGCAGAAGGAGCGACGCGCAACACATATAAAGAGTTTAATAATTTCTTGGCAACAGCTCAAGGATCATCTTTTGAATTGGATACACAGTTGATTATTTCTAATCGGCTGAATTTCACTTCAAGAGAGGATAATTAAAAAGTAGAATCAGAGCTTGAGCATATTCAAAATAGGATAGCCAAGCTGAAGAAAAGTCTAAATGTTTAATTTCTGGTTACTTTGTACGTTGTACTTAGTACCTAGTACAAAGAGATAATTATGTACGACGTTATTGTAATCGGTTCTGGTCCAGGTGGATATGTAGCAGCTATTCGCTGTGCGCAATTGGGGTTGAAAACCGCTATTATCGAAAAATACCCAACTTTGGGAGGGACCTGTCTCAATGTAGGTTGTATTCCTTCTAAAGCACTTCTAGACTCCTCTGAGCATTACCATAATGCTGCCCATACGTTCAAAACTCATGGGATTAATCTCGACAACTTAAAAGTTGATCTCAATCAAATGATTGGTAGAAAGGACGATGTAGTGAAGCAAAATACGGATGGGATTACCTATTTAATGAAGAAAAATAAAATCGAAGTACTTCGGGGTCTTGGCTCATTTGTCAGCTCCACCAAGGTGAAAGTGGCTAAAGATGACGGTTCGTCTTCGGAGATTGAGGGGAAAAACATCATTATTGCTACCGGTTCAAAACCATCTTCGTTGCCATTTATCAAGCTCGATAAAGATCGGGTGATCACCTCTACTGAGATTTTGAATTTGAAAGAAATTCCTAAGCACTTGGTCGTAATTGGTGGTGGAGTAATCGGTTTGGAATTAGGCTCTGTGTATGCTAGAATGGGATCGAAAGTTTCTGTAATAGAATATATGGACTCGTTAATTCCTACGATGGATCGCACGATGGGCAAAGAATTGCAGAAGTCCTTGAAGAAACTGGGTTTTGAGTTTTTCCTAAAGCATAAGGTCACAGGAGTTGAAAGTAAGGGCAACGAAGTAACTGTAAAAGCTGAAAACGGCAAAGGAGAAACTATCGAAGTAAAAGGAGATTATGTCCTGGTTTCTATTGGTAGAAAACCATACACTGAAGGCTTAAATGCGGAAGCTGCAGGAGTGAAAATGACTGAACGGGGTCAAGTTGAAGTGAATGATCATTTGCAAACCAATGTGCCAAATATCTATGCAATTGGTGACGTGGTGCGAGGCGCTATGCTTGCACACAAAGCCGAAGAAGAAGGGGTATTTGTAGCAGAAACTATTTTGGGACAAAAGCCTCATATCAATTACAACCTGATTCCAGGGGTGGTTTATACCTGGCCGGAAGTGGCTGCTGTAGGATATACCGAAGAGCAGTTGAAGGAAAAAGGTGTCAAATATAAGACTGGGAAATTCCCGTTTATGGCTTCTGGTCGTGCGAGAGCTTCTATGGATACCGATGGGTTGGTGAAAGTCTTGGCAGACGCTGAGACAGACGAAATTCTAGGGGTGCACATGATCGGTCCGAGAACTGCAGATATGATCGCTGAAGCAGTAGTTGCGATGGAATATAGAGCATCTGCAGAAGATATAGCAAGAATGTCTCATGCGCACCCGACTTACACAGAAGCTTTCAAAGAAGCTTGTCTAGCAGCTACAGACAATAGAGCGTTACATATTTAAGTCGGAAGATAACTTAAAGAGAAGCCATTCAGAGAGATCTGGATGGCTTTTCCGTTTAAGAACACTCCTTGGGTGCTTATTTTTCTTTCACGGCGATGGAAATCCTATTCATCAGGTGGCCAAGTGACCTTGATATCAAATGTATGTTTTTTCCCGGGAGTGAAATTATAACAACTGTTATAAGGAGAACAGTCTGTGGGACCTAACTTGGGAAGTTCGCCAGCTTCGGTTTGTCTTGCCACCACCAAAATGCCAATTGAAATTATTCCTTCATGATCGGTAATCACAGTCCAGTCAAACTTGCCTTCAGTATCTAAATAAACAGTATCTCAACTCACTTCATATTTATAAATCCCGGTATGCCTTTCTGCCAGAAAGATAAGACAGCCATCACTGATGGGGGAATTTCGCCTAAGGTCAATTATCTTAGCTATAAATCGGGTTGGTTTAGATGTATTATTAAAACAACTTGGTATGGTAACTAGAAGATTAAGAGGGATACTTATTGAGGTTATTGCTAAGCGTGCTAACATGGCTAGTTATTTGATGATCAGTCTTTCGGTTAATCCTTGATATCTCTCTGATTGGCTATACTTAAACCTTACTATATAATTTTCATAAGATATTCAAAATCAGCATAAAGGGTTAGTGCTTATTACTCTTTATTTTGTTAAAAATATCCTCCCAGTTAAGTAGGGAATTTCTAATTTGTGATCCAGAAACATTTAGGAGTTCTGAAAATTTCAAGTTTTATAATCCCTGAATCTATTGATATTTTGGAAAGGAGCTATCAGTACATCATAAACAGTAAAGGTTAATAAGAAGGTTTTTAAATCTACATCTTGGATAAAAGCTCGAAGATAGCTAGGAAAGAAAATGTATTTTGAGAAGGAGAGATTCAAAGGCTTTTTTCTTTTTGGGGAAAAATAGGTTACTTCAATTATGAAGTTTAAAATTGCCATTTTAGGTGCCGGGAATGTTGTTTGGCATTTAGCTCCAGCCTTGGAAAATGCCGGACACATAATCACAGAAGTATATGCCCGCGACTTATCTAAAGCCGAGTCAATTATTTCTCGGCTTTACGCTGCCGAAGCTAAAGATGAGCTAGATTTCTCGGGAAGCGAAGCTGAGATTTTTATTTTAGCGGTGAATGACTCCGCTATTGCCGAACTGGCAGATGAGGTTATTCTTCCCGACAATTCCATTTTGTTGCATACCTCTGGTTCGGTTTCTATTACCGCACTTTCCTACAGCTCTGCTACATTTCACGGGATATTTTATCCTCTTCAGTCCTTTAGCGCAGGTAGAAAAATTGATTTTTCAGAAGTGCCATTTCTCTTGGAATCAGAAGAGGAGGAGACCTTAGAGAAATTGAAGAAATTAGCCAAGAGTCTTTCCCCCTTAATTTATAATGTGAACTCCCTGGACAGGAAAGCGCTGCATATTGCAGCTGTTTTTGCGAGTAACTTCTCCAATCACATGATACGAATTTCAGAAAAGATAATGCTGAGACAAAATCTTGATTTTGATATGCTGAAGCCATTGATTATCGAAACCATTTCGAAAAGTCTGCAACTAGGGGCTAAAGCTGCGCAAACGGGACCTGCGATCCGGGAAGATTATGAAACTCTGGAAGACCATCATCAATTTTTGAATTACAATGAAGGAATTGCTGAAATCTACCGATTGATCTCCCAGGATATTGTAGATAGTTGATTAGTGTGTCCAAGTGCCGAACTTCCCTGCCTCGTAGTCATCGTAAGCTTGGTGAATCTGCTCCTCAGTATTCATGACGAAAGGTCCTTGAGCGACCATAGGTTCATTGAAAGGCAGCGCATTACCCAAAATCAAAATAGCATCTTCAGAGGCTTCCACACGAATTTCTCCAGCTTGATTTTCAAATTCAATCAAGTTTCTGAAAGTCACTTCCTCACCGTTGACTTTTAGAGTTCCTCTGACGATGTAAAAGAAAACGTTTTCATCTGCAGGAATTGACTTTTCAAATTTCCCGCCCTTTTCTAAGTAAATTGTACTCATTGAAATCGGGAAATTCCCTTTAAAAGCAACCTCTGTTCCGTTCCAGTCTCCGAATAATTGTTGAATCCGTACTTTTCCACCATCCACTTCGAGCGTAGGGATTTCCGCTTTTTGAAGACCCTCGTAGTTAGGGGAAATCATTTTTTTATTCGCAGGAAGATTTAGCCAAAGCTGAAGAATTTCTAGATCACCGCCATTTTTCTTGAATTCAGAGCTACTAACTTCTGAATGAATCACGCCACTGCCAGCTGTCATGTACTGCACTCCTCCAGAACCGATCACCGACTCATGTCCTGATGAATCCTTGTGAACAATATCTCCAGCTATAATAAAAGTAACCGTTTCCATTCCGCGGTGGGGATGTGGCCCAAATGGCAAGCCTTGATTATTTGCTGGGTAGGTCTGAAAACCGTGATGATTTAAAAAAATGAACGGATCCAGGTGGTTGAGCGAACGCGTCGGCATAGGACTAAAAGTTACCAAATCGGCTATCGGTCTATATTCTGATTCATGTTTCTTCTTGATTGTTTTCATATCTATTCAAATTGATGTATATACATTAAATGGAATAGAATGAAATATGATTCACTTATTTCTTAATTATTTTGCCCTATCCTTTAATCTAAGTTCGAAGAGGTCAGTACGGCGATCTTTCAGATTTCTTACACTTCCAAACTGATTCAACTCCCTTAATAGGGAAAGATCAACATCGGCAATGAGAGTCATTTCTGTATTTGGGGTGGCTTCAGCTTTAATCCCGTTGCTGGGGAAGGGGAAATCACAAGGAGTAATTACCATTGACTGTGCATATTGCATATCCATATTGTGGACTTTCGGTAAATTACCCACACTTCCGGCCATAGCTACGTAGCATTCATTTTCAATTGCCCTTGCCATAGCACAATTCCTAACCCTAGAGTATCCATTTTGGGTATCGGTAAGAAATGGGATAAACAAAATATCCATTCCCTGATCAGCAAGTAGTCTACTTACTTCTGGAAATTCCGCATCGTAGCAGATTAGAATACCAATTTTGCCACAGTCCGTATCAAAAGCTTTCAGTTTGTTGCCACCCTGCATTCCCCAGACTCTGGACTCCAAGGGTGTGATGTGAAGCTTTTCATAGCTTTCTATCGAACCGTCACGCTTGCAGAGATAGCCTACATTATACAATTTGTCATCGTTAATTTTAGGCATTGAGCCAGTGATGATATTGATATTATAAGACACAGAGAGCTGACTAAAACGTTTCACGATTTCGTCTGTATATTTTGCAAGGCCTCTGACCGCTTCTGCCTCACTTAGATGGTTGAATTCTGCCATCAATGGTGCATTGAACATTTCTGGGAAAAGCGCAAAGTCCGATCTATAGGCCGAAACCGCATCCACGAAATACTCCGCCTGCTGCATGAGTTCATCGAGACTTTCATACAGCCTCATTTGCCATTGAATCAATCCTAATCGTACGATGGTTTTATTTGAGGTAGCTTTCTTTGAAGGCTTTTCATAAAAAATATTATTCCATTCTAGCAGGACTGCAAATTCACTGGAGTTTTTATCCCCTTCCAGGTAATTGGTCATTATTCTGACGGGGTGAAAATCATTTGCAAGCTGAAAATTCAACACTGGATCATATATTTCCTTGCGTTTCACTTTTTCCAGATATTCTTTTGGTCCGATTTTATCCGCATATTTATGGTAATTTGGAATACGTCCACCAAATACAATCCCTTTAAGATTTAATTTTTCACATAGCTCTTTACGATAATCATATAGACGACGCCCTAATCTTAACCCACGAAATTCCGGTTTGATGAATACGTCAATGCCATACAGTAAGTCTCCTGTGTTGCTATGATTATCAAAGGTGAAATTCGTTGTAATGTCTTTATAAGTATGCTCACCCTCCAGTTGATCTTCATTTACAATTATAGAAAGCGCACAACCTGCTAATTTATCTTTGATTTTAATTACCACCTGTCCGGCTGGGAATTTATTGATTAATGTTTCAATCTGACTTTCTGCCCAATAAGATCCTGGCATACTTCTGTATGCTTCGATCATTGCAGCTTTTAGATCCGTGTAATCGGATGGCTGAAGGTAGGATAGAGAAATATTCTCTACTTGGGTATTGTCCATGGAGTGGATACTTAATTAACGGTATTTTTAAAGACTGGAATTTTGGGAAACAAATACTAATTAGGGCAATTCCTCATCGAGTTGGAGAATGGTTTGGAGCAATACATTTGCGCCGTTAGCAATGTCGGTGGAAGAGGAGAATTCCTTTGGCGCATGACTAATTCCATTTTTACTTGGGATAAAAATCATTCCTATTGGAGCTATTCTTGCCATCTCCTGAGAATCATGACCGGCACCGCTAGGAAGATACATCGTAGAAAATCCAAGCTCAGTAGCCGATCGTTCAATCGCTTTTTGTATCACTGGATCTGCTAGTGCAGGAGTGCTGGCTACTTCTTGATGAACAATATGCAACTCAGTTCCGCTAGCCTCTGCAAACTCATTGGCCTTAGTCTCAAGCTCATCATATATCTTCCAGATCTTTTCAGAAGACAAATCTCGCAATTCCAGATTTAGCGTCACTTCGCCGGGAATGACATTTCCAGCCCCTGGAAAGGCTTCAATTTTTCCTACAGTTCCTACTTGAGCTCCTTCGTAAGAAAGAATAGTTTCGTTTACAGCAATAATGAATCTAGCAGCAGGGATCATGGGATCTTTCCTCATCTTCATTGGGGTGGTACCAGCATGATTGGCGAATCCCTTAAAGGTAAACTGCCACCATTCAATAGCCACGATGCCTTCAACAACTCCTATTTGTATTTGCTCACGCTCTAAATTTCCACCCTGCTCGATATGTAGTTCGAGAAATGCGGCGTAGTCTCCTTTGTCTTTTTTTACGTCGAAGATTCTTTCAGGATCGCCACCTACTGCTTTTATACCTTCAGCCTGAGTCAATCCACTACTACTTTTCATCTCTAGCGCTTCCTTCGACAGCTGACCTGCGAGCGCTCTACTTCCAATTACGCCACCTTCTTCGTTGGTAAAAATAATGACTTCCAGCGGATGCTTGGTGGTTGTCTCACTTTCCCGTAATGTTTGTATGATCTCTATCGCGCTCATCGATCCAACAGGCCCATCAAAGTCACCTCCATTGGGAACTTCATCTATGTGAGAGCCAAAGGCAATTGGTTTGAGGGAAGGTTGTGTTCCTGCTTTTTTTCCAATAATATTTCCTGCGTAATCTACCGAAACTTCCAAGCCAACCGCCTTCATCTTATCAATTACAAACTTCCTTGCATCGACATCATGTGAACTGTAGGCGACTCTGTCTGACCCTCCCTCTTTATTTTTGCCGTAGGAAGATAAATCCTTGATAAGAGCAGCCAGTCTATCTTGGTTTACTTGAAGAGTCTGCGAAGAAGCATGAAATGATACAACGAAAAGAAACAGAAAAAAGAAGCTGAACTTGGGCATAAAAGTGATTTTCATAAAATCGAATTTTTTCGATGCGTTAATTATATGGTATAAAAGCAAAAAATCCTTTCCATGTAGGAAAGGATTTTTCAGTTAAATATTTTGAGTTATTTCAACCAAGCTAATTTCACCTCTTCAGGAGCTTTCATTCGGTCGGCAAGTCTCATGTATCTATCAGAAAGATTTGCAAGGTAACTTTGTGCCTTAGATGCTACGTCATTCAGTCCTGTAAGATTCTCTACGTTCCACAATTTTACGAGATGATCTATGATCCTGGCGTAGTCCCATCCTGTGTAAATTCCGACTTTCTGAGTTACCTCAGAGAATTGGGAAAATAATGAAGGATTGTCTCCCCCGGTACCCATCAAAACAGCTGGCATTACAATTTGTTTTCGCATCAACTTTTCAAAAGCTAATACAGCTCCATTAGGATCGATTTGGAAGATAGCAGACATAAAGCTTTTGTATGCTTTTTCGTGTCTTGCTTCGTCTCCTGCGATTTGCTTACAAATTTTACCTAGAACTGTATCACCTGCAATTTCGGCAAGTTTACCCGTATTTACATGGGATACTTTAGTTGCTCTTTCTTGAAAAGAAGTATATACAATAGCCTGATAAGGATCGCCTCCTGAGTTAGGATCAAAACCATTCATAAGAAGCCTGTGAATAGTTTGCTCAACTGCTTTCATGTCTACTCTGCCGGTCATGTAGAGATACTTATTAAGTAGATCTCCGTGACGATTTTCTTCAGCAGTCCATGATTTAGACCATCTTACCCATCCTGAAGGGGAGAGAAGACTTCTATCGGGATTGATTCCTTCAAGAAGATTAAAGTATGTTTGATAACTCGGGAGTGCTTCCTCTGTAATCATGTTGCCTATCAGTGAAGTCAATACAGTATCTGGGATACCGTCAGATCTCTGTTGAAGCAACTTTATTTCTTCATGGATGTTTGGATCTCCAAAATCCGGTAGAAAATCACTTGGTTGCCAACATTTGTCAGGATCCATGAGAATATTATCTACAGCATCGCCGACAAGGCCGTCCAATTGAGAAATTACCTCAATGTTCTTTTCTAGTTCGTAGTCTATATTTCCTGATTTCATTTAGGTTTTTATTTTGGCCCGGCAAAGACTCCTGATCGGGTGGGTTAATGAATGGACAAATTTACTTACAATTGGAGAAATTAATAAATGAAATTTAATTTTCAAACCAGTTAAAACCGATTTTATTTGCAAGTTAAATTGAAAGGCATTGGTAGCTAGGTGGTTGAGTTTTTTTGTATGATATAACTCATTTTGTAGATTACTAAATTATCAATCCTTTAGCTGTTTTTACTTAGCCTCATAATGTAATTTAAACGTATTCGGTTCAATAAACTAAAAAAAGCCTCACTGTAGAGGCTTTTGTGCTAGTAAAATAGTGCTACGAATTAATAATCAAGGGTATAGGCTACCACTTTATTTTTAAAGAAAGTAGGAACAAGAATAATCTTATCTTCTGGGATATATCCAATGTCCGCCGTATTTGATTCAGCTGCCTCGGTATCAAGAAGAAGTGTTTCACCGTCTCCACTAATGAAATAAATTTTTCCTGCCCATTTTGACGCTAAAAAGTTGTCGTTCCCTAAAATTACCAGTCCATCTCCTCCAGTTACATTTTTGTTCATGACCATAGAAGATCCGTCTTCATGAATCATTTTCATACCAGACTTATCTAATCCATACATCTTCCCATCTTCGGCAATTGCTATTCCGTTTATGGATTCATTGCCTTCAGATATAGTGGAGATTTTTCCTTCTGAAAGCATGTGCACCATTCCCGTACCCATATCAGTAAAATATACCTTACTGTCATAAGTGGCGAGATCATTCAAAAATTTTGCTCCTTCCAATTTATATCTATTGATGATTTCTGCAGACTCGAGGTTTATTTCAACCACCTGGTCTATATCGGTTACATATAAGTTACCGTTAGTTATTCCCATGCCTTTGGGAGCGTCAAGACCAGTGACCCAATTCTGGTCAACGATTTTACCCTTTTTGTCGATGATTGAAATTGATCCCTTTCCGTCTTTTTCGGAAGATTCTCCCTCTATATTGGCAACGTAAATTTTTCCGCTTGATTGGTCATAAAGCACAGACTCATTGGTCATCAGAGTCTCTGGGGTTTCCCAAAGCATGGTTAGCGTTGGAGTTTTTACATCTTCCACCATTGACATTTCTTCTGTAGCGATTTCAGGCTTATTGGCCGAGCAATTGGCAAAAAGAAATGCGGTCGAAAGACCGAGTAATCCAAGTTTAATTGTTTTTGAATGCATATTATTTTTTAGTTAGTGTCCAATTTTGTTGATCAAACCCAGTTGGGGCAGTTTCACGTAGGCTCTGAGCTATTTGGTCCAGATAGAGCGTGTTGTATCGCAATCGTGAGATATAGTTAGGTATAGTAGGATCTCCATTCCAGCAATGTTCGGCTCGGTCACCATAGGCAACTGTTCCGTTATAATAAGGGTTTTCTGTCTGTTCTAAAAATTCTTCAGTTAGGTAAACCGCGTTATTTAGGTAGTAATTATCCATATTTCCACAGAAAATATTGATTTTGCCTTCCAATTTCGGACCTAAAGTCGCCCAATCACGGGCCATTATGTATCGAAGATCGTAATTTTCTTTCCAGTATGAAGCTACTTCTTTATCAATTTCTCCCGAATATTTATTCCAAATGGGTTTTGGATAGCCGTCTGATCCTGTGGGTGAAAACACCGCTTGCCAAATGTCAAACTGATTTCCTGACCTACTTTTGCTGCCGCCAATCGCTAACTCCTTATAATTCATGTCCTTCACAGTAGCTGCTATGTGTCCTAAATAATCTCTATGACCAGGTCGTAAAGTAGTGCGGAACTCCCCTTCTTGCATATATGCATTTTGGTCTTCATAAAGGTTAATAGTAGTATAGGCGCGAAAATCTATTGGGTCTGGACAAGCTGCAAAACAACCGTTGTATTCATCCGGGTAAAAAATCTGTACCGCTAAGGCTTCCCATCCTCCAGTGGAACCGCCATATAGAAATCTTGACCAGCCTTCTCCGATTCCACGGAATTTCTCTTCAATATGAGGAATCAATTCATAGGTAATTGCGTCTCCATATGGGCCAAGATTAGCGGAATTTACAGCATAACTGTCGTCGTAATAGGGATTGGCATGTTGGATTTCTATAATTATGAAACGTTGAAAATCTGGTGATGTCCACTTCGTGTAAAAATCATACGCTTCCTGTTGTTGCATTTTTTCATATCCATAAACTCCAAATCTTTCACTATAATCATCCTCATTCAGATCAGCGTCAGGTGGAATTGTTCTGAATCCTGTAAAATCTGCAGGGAAATGATCATGAAATATCATCAATGGGTAAAACTTGGAAGGGTTTTCATCAAAAGCTTCCGGAAGGAGGATGTTAGCTCCCAAATACATGTCTTTGCCCCAAAACTCAGATAACTTGTCGGATTTAAACTTGATATGCTTAATGTATTTTGTGTCCTCTGGTTGTTTGACTTCTGGTATTATGTTTTCTACGACCAAGCTCAGATCAGCTCCCTTCTTCCAATGGAATTTTATTGGAGTACTATACAGATTTTTGGGAGCTCGGGCCCACTGACGTCCTTCCCCCTGATCCATAGGAAGCTTTAGCCTGTGTCCATCAGCCCGGTTAAATACATCATGTTTTTGAATGAATGCCTGTACATAATAATTACCTTCCTTCATTGAGTCAAGCCGTTCGACAGGGTATCCAAAGCTCTCGGTATCAAATTTCAATCCTTTCCCTTTTTCATAGTTTTCAAAATCCATCCCGAAAACTTGATCTGTATTCACATTGTCACTCACGCCAAATCTTGGTTGGGAAGCGCTATCTGTTGAAAAAATTAAAAGTACCCGGCCGTCTACAAGCTCATTATCAAGTGATTGATCAACGCGTATTTCAACCTTTGGAGTGTGATCAGTTGCACAAGACCAACAGAATAAGACTAAAATGGAGATGTAAATTAGATGTTTCATTTGGGTTTTTACTGTACTTAAATCTACAAATTATTCAATGATTCCTTAAACTTCAGAATTTTTAAATAATTTGGAACAAAGTAAGGTGTGGAAATAAATGCCTTTGATGTATTAATTATATGATTATCCGCAGTTATGTTACTAGCCGTAGTTTATTTGATTAACTGGCTGGAAGACCGATGCTTCAGCAAGCTCAGTACCGGTAAGGAAAGACCGGAGTGGACTCATTCACTGAGTTCACTAAATCTTTTGATGCTTTTGACTCCTTAGTGGCAGAAAAGCGGATATACGCAATTAATTAAGATTCAATTGATAAAACCATGTATCTTTAAATGTATCCAAAACCACTCTCTGTCACAATGAAAAACTATTTATACTTAGCTTTTTGCGCATGTTTACTATTTGCCTGTTCCCCTAAGCAAACAGAAACAACTGTAGACTACACCACACTTTCAGACGCAGAACGTCTTGACGCGGCCACTCAATTAGCCCATCAAACTATCATAGTTGATGGACATGTGGACCTTCCTTATCGCATGAAATCAGGTGGATTCACTCCGGACAAGGATATTTTGAATGTGTCTGTCAGTACCGAAGACGGAGATTTTGATTTTCCCAGAGCAAAATCTGGGGGTCTGGATGCTCCTTTTATGTCTATTTATATTCCTGCTGGATTGCAAGATACTCCCGGCGCATCCAAAGCACTGGCGGATACGTTAATCATGATGACAGAGCGGGTGGCACAGACCTATCCTGACAAATTTGCCATGGCACTTAGCCCAAGCGACGTAGAGGCTAATTTTAAAGCAGGAAAGATCTCTCTTCCTATGGGTATGGAAAATGGTTCTGCATTAGAGGGCGATATTAATAATGTAGCTTATTTTCAGAAGAAAGGAATAAGATATATCACCCTGACTCATGGGAAAGCAAACTTGATCGGCGACAGTAGCTACGATTCTCTCCGACCAAGTGGAGGCCTGAGCGAATATGGTGAGCAAGTGGTGAAGGAAATGAATCGCGTTGGGATTATGGTGGATCTTTCTCATGTTTCCGACGATACCTTTAAGGATGCTCTGGCCATCACCAAAGTGCCGGCAATCGCCTCTCATTCTTCGGTTAGGAAATTTACTCCTGATTTTGAAAGAAATATGAGTGATGAGCTGATCAAAGCCCTGGCTGCAAACGGTGGAGTGATGATGATTAATTTTGGTGGGAGTTTTATTGACTCGGCTTATGCTGCTGGAGGAACTAAAGTTGGTGAGCATGTAATGGAATATATGAGAGAGAACGATCTCACCATGGAGGACTCAGCTCTTCAGGCTTATGCTAAAGAATATTCTATCGCTAATAATCCTTTCCCTACCGTGCAAAATGTAGCTGATCATATTGACCATGTAGTAAAATTGGTGGGAATTGATTACGTTGGGTTAGGTTCTGATTATGATGGAGTAGGCGATTCATTGCCTACTGGATTGAAAGATGTGTCTTCCTATCCCAATTTGATTGCAGAATTGCTTAAAAGAGGATATTCCAAAGAAGACATTCAGCAAATTTGCTACAAAAATATCTTTAGAGTGTGGCAAGCAGCTGAAGATTATGCTGATAAAAATTCATGAGGAAAAGCATAGCCATTAAACATCACTTTTATGCCCGTCAATTAATTTTGATGGGTTTTTTTAACACTGTTGCCTAACTAGAACTTCAGAAAAGTAATTCCGAAAGTCGAAAGGAAATTAGCTAGTAATCGTACTGTCATTTTTTCCTTTTTCATATATAAAATGAATGAATTCAAGACATAATGACCGAAAGTTTTGGTTTGGATATAGTTTTGATGAATTAAGCAAAATGACAGTATTTTATTTATATCCGAAATTGCAGCAGTAAAATACAAAAGCGACTTAATTAATGGTAAATACCAGCATCACCGGTACTTCGGTCACCCGTCACTGGTCTTTCCGCCAAGTAACCAAAGAAAATTAGGTTACTAGCATAATTGCAAATAATCAGAATTTTTTTAATGGTGCACCTATTTAATAGAATTTCATTTACTCAAAACGTAACCTAACCACTACAAATACATGGACTTTAAACAATTCACTATCAAATCCCAAGAGGCGATCCAGAAGGGGTTGGAGTTAGCATCCTCTGCTGGTCAGCCCAATATTGAGCCACTCCATTTATTCAAAGGAATTATTTCTGAAGATGAAAATGTGACTGAATTTTTGTTCAAAAAACTCGGTACGAGCAAGCAACTTATTTTGCAGAAAATTGATGAGCAATTGGATAGACTTCCCAAGGTAAGCGGAGGTCAACAGCCATATCTTTCCAATTCGGCAAATCAAGTGATGACAAAAGCCAAAGGTTACCTGAAAACCTTTGGAGATGAATATGTCGCCATTGAGCACTTGCTGTTAGGAATATTGGCTGGTAATGATTCGGCAGCTCAAATAATGAAAGATCAGGGGATCTCTGAGCGATCTTTAACTGAAGCAATCAAGGAACTTCGCCAGGGTAATAAAGTGACTGACCAAAACGCCGAGAGTAAATATCAGGCGTTGGAGAAATATTCAAAGAACTTAAATGAAATGGCAAAGAAGGGCAAGATTGACCCTGTAATTGGCCGTGATGAGGAAATAAGAAGAGTATTGCAAATCCTTGCGAGAAGAACCAAGAATAACCCAATTCTGATTGGTGAGCCTGGTGTAGGTAAAACTGCAATCGTAGAAGGGCTCGCCCAGAGAATTGTTTCTGGCGATGTGCCCGAAAACTTGAAATCCAAAACATTGATCTCTCTTGATATGGGCTTGCTTGTCGCAGGTGCCAAATACAAAGGAGAATTTGAAGAGCGATTGAAAGCGGTCATCAAAGAAGTAACGGATGCTGAAGGCGAGATTATTCTTTTCATCGATGAGATCCACACGCTGATTGGTGCAGGTGGAGGAGGGGAAGGCGCTATGGATGCTGCTAACTTGCTTAAACCTGCTTTGGCACGTGGAGAACTTCATGCAATCGGAGCAACCACCCTTAAAGAATATCAAAAGTACATCGAGAAAGACAAGGCGCTGGAGCGAAGATTCCAAACAGTAATTGTGGACGAGCCAGATGCTGCGGATGCAATATCTATTCTTCGGGGAATTAAAGATAAATATGAATTGCACCATGGAGTGCGCATCAAAGACGACGCAGTAATTGCAGCCGTTGAGCTTTCGCAGCGATACATTTCTGATCGTTTCTTGCCTGACAAGGCAATTGACCTGATGGACGAGGCGGCTGCCAAACTGAGAATGGAAATTGACTCATTGCCGCAGGAATTGGACGAGCTAAATCGTCGAATCATGCAGCTGGAGATTGAGCGAGAGGCTATTCGTAGAGAGAAAAATAAGGATAAGGAAACTGTTTTGAGCAAGGAACTCGCTGAGCTGGCCGAGAAGCGTGATAGCGTCAAAGCCAAGTGGGAATCTGAGAAAGCGGTGATTATGGGTATTCGCCGGGAAAAAGAGAATATCGATAAATTCAAAGTAGAAGGTGAGCAGGCTGAGCGGGCTGGAGATTTTGGAAAAGTAGCAGAGATCCGATACGGTAAAATCGTGGAGGCTGAGAAAAAACTGGAATCTTTCAAATCCCAATTATCTGACATGCAAGCTGGATCTCCCCTTCTTAAAGAGGAAGTGGACCAAGAGGACATTGCAGCTGTGGTCTCCAAGTGGACTGGTATTCCAATGAATAAAATGATCCAGTCTGAGCGCGAGAAGCTTTTGCACTTGGAGTTGGAATTAGGACATAGAGTTGCTGGACAGAAAGAAGCAATTACCGCTTTATCAGATGCGGTGAGAAGGAGTCGCGCAGGTCTTCAGGATCCCAAGCGTCCCATCGGTAGCTTTATATTTATGGGTACCACCGGTGTGGGAAAGACCGAGCTCGCAAAAGCGCTGGCAGAATATCTCTTCAATGATGAGAATTCCATGGTGCGTATAGACATGTCGGAATATCAGGAGAGGCATTCGGTCAGCCGTTTGGTGGGAGCACCTCCTGGCTATGTGGGGTATGATGAAGGAGGACAACTGACAGAAGCGGTACGGAGGAAGCCTTATTCAGTGATTTTGCTTGACGAGATCGAAAAAGCTCACCCGGATGTGTTCAATATCCTGCTTCAGGTATTGGACGATGGCCGCTTGACTGACAATAAAGGTCGAGTAGCCAATTTCAAGAATACCATCATCATTTTGACAACCAATATTGGTTCTCATTTGATTCAGGAGCGATTTGCGGAGATGCAGGATTGGAACAGGGAAGAAATACTGGAACAAACAAAAACGGATGTCTATGAATTGCTCAAGAAAGCAGTGAGACCTGAGTTCCTGAATAGAATAGATGAGACGATCATGTTTGAGCCTCTCAGTAAGCCAATTATTCGTAAGATTGTTGACATACAGTGGAAGGAGATTCAGCAAAGACTTTCTGAAGCCAATATTGAAATAGAAGCGACCAAGGACGTGCTTGACTATTTGGGGGAAGTGGGGTTTGATGCCAATTTTGGTGCCAGACCGTTGAAGCGAACTATGCAGAGATTGGTTTTGAATGAGTTGTCCAAGCAGATCTTGTCAGGATATATCAAAAATGATTCTGCGGTCTTGGTAGATTTAGATGCAGATAATCAGGTTTACTTCAAAAATGTAGGGACAGATATAGAAATATAAATAGTAGGTTGATAGCATGTTAAAAGCTCCTGGAGATATTCTTTTCGGGAGCTTTTTATTTTTGGAATTAGGGGCTAATCCAATCCGGATAATTTCCAGCGTGAATCATTTTGAAGCCTGAAGATCCCGAACAAACGCTGATTCTGTCAGTTGAGAAGTTGAATTTCTATTCTTAACTTTCAAAATGGTTGAACATTTCTTTCAATGTCCCTATTGTCTTGCAGAGATATCTATGCTGCTAGACCCTTCTGTTCGCTCTCAGCAATACATTGAAGACTGTGAGGTTTGTTGTAATCCGATCCAGATTAAGCCAGAATTTGAAGACGGAGAACTTATTAGCTTTGAGGCTCAATCAATCGATCAATAATGCTATTCACTGGAAAGGATTCTTTTGAAGGGATTCTAGAAAAGGTAACACGAGAGTTGTCCAATGGAGCAAAGGAACCCTCTCATCAGTTTCATTTTGCAAATTTTGCAACGACGGGATTAGAATATCCAGAAGTCAGAACGGTAGTCGCTCGGAGATTTGACCCAGCTATTTCATGTTATTTTTTCACAGATTTTCGTTCAGAAAAAATAGCTGAATTACAAAATAACTCCAATTCCGCCTTGCACTTTTATCACGATTCAGATAGAGTGCAAATCAGAATTAAAGGCAAAGCTATGATCCACTATCAAAATGAGGTGTCGAAGGAATTTTGGGAGCACATAGAAGGTAAAGCGAAGAATGCCTACACGTCCAAGTTAAATCCAGGTGACGAAATTAAAATTCCCGAAGCAGCATTTGAGTGGGATGAGGAGTTCGACGATGCTTATTTTGCGGTGGTTCAATTAGTTGCCTCTGAACTGGAGGTGCTACAATTAACTGGAGGAGAGCAGCTACGAGTTAGCTTCTGTAAGTCAAATGAGAAATGGAAGGGGACATGGTTGGTTCCTTGAATCTAGTTGCTAAAAGAAACGTCCTTTCAAATCTATCTGAAAGGACATTTTTGAGTTTAATTCACAGGCGTATGTTGCATCAGATAATTCGTCAGCAGCGTGTATAAATGAAGTGTAGTGCCAGGTCCTTCGTAGATTCCATGAGAACGATTTGGATAAGGCATGATCTGAAATTGTTTGTTGTACTTGATGAGTTCATTGGAAAGCATTTCTGCACCCTGATAGTGCACATTGTCGTCTCCAGTACCATGGACAACCAAGAGATTTCCTTCTAGGTTTTTAGCATAAGTTATAGGCGAACCTCTCACGAAATCGGCCATATTTTCCTGCGGAAGTCCCATATAGCGCTCCTGATAGATATTATCGTAGGTTAATTGATTTGAAACTGCAGCCACTGACATTCCTGTTTGGTAAATTTCAGGATATTTAAACATCAGGTTGAGTGTCATCGACCCGCCGCCACTCCATCCCCAGACCGCTACGCGAGTTTCGTCTAAATACGGTTTTTTCAACATCTCTTTGGCTGCCAAAGCTTGATCATTGGCATTGATCACACCGATTTTTCTATAGATGATTTTTCTCCATGCAGATCCTTTCAGTGTTGGCGTGCCGCGGTTATCCATGTCAATAATGAAATATCCTTTTTGCGCCAGTAATATATTATATAGCCCCACTTGAGTATCAGTGGCTACCACGCCCCAAGGCTCGCCATACACATGAAAGAGCACTGGATATTTTTTGCTCTCGTCAAAATCCATCGGATAAATTACTCGCGCATCCATAGTCACCCCCTCTGATGTAGTGACGGTGGTGAATTTGATTTCTGGCAAAGTCAGACTCTCAAGTTTAGCTTTGTATTCTTTATTCTCCACCAGGTTTTTGATCAACTTATGGTCAGGAAGAGAGACCAACTCCACGGTCATAGGGTCATAGACGCTTTGGTGAGAATGAATACCAATCTTTCCATTCGGTGCAATGTCATAGGTATTTACTCCTTGATCAGAAGCTGGAGTTACTCTTTGAGGCTTTCCCTTTCCACTAAGTGTTGCTGAGAATAAGTAGCGCTGCGTAGGATTAGTTGGTGAAGCAATAAAATAAACGAGTTGGTCGGTCACTCCCGCGAAGGAAGCCACGTCATAATCACCCGGAGTGATCAGGGTTTTTTCACCCGTTATGATTTCGATTTTATAGATATGCCTCCACTTATCCTTTTCTGTCATTCGAAGAAAAGCGGTTCCTTCGTCCACAATTTTCAAGTCATTATTACCCCAGCCATTGGCAGAGATATCTGGATAAGAAAGATCCACCCAAGTCTCTTCTCTTTCCTCATAACTCATTTTCAGCTTCTTGCTTGAAGGTTTATAAGACCAAACAATCAGATGATTTTGCTTACGGTTCATCTGCTGAATCAATATCAAATCGTCATTGACCCATTGCATTCCGGGGATATAATTTTCTTTTTCGCCTCCCGGAATGGGAATCCACAACTTTTCCTTGCTAGCCATATCAATCAATCCGATTTTGGCTCCGGCTGGTTCTTGACCGACTTTTGGATATTGCAGCGCAATAGGTTTGGAGTACACCGAATCGGTATTATTGATCATATAGAAGGTGCCAATCTCGGTTGCATCCACTTGCCAAAAAGCCAGGTACTTTGAATCCGGACTCCAGGAAAAGCCATCTCTCTTGCCAAATTCCTCTTCGTAAACCCAGTCAAAAGTACCGTTGATGATTTTATCCGTGCCGTCAAAGGTGAGTTGGGTGATTTCTCCGGTTTGGAAGTTCTCCTGATAGATGTTGAATTTCTGGACGTAAGCCACGTATTTATTGCTTGAAGAAAATTTGGCAAACATCAATGATGAAGATTCAAATTTGGCTCCCAACTTCTTCAATTGTTTCGAATCCAGTTCATATACATAGTAATCTCCTTTAGTATTAGATCTCCAAACACGACTTGAGTTGGAGAAAATCAGCACTTTTGATTCGTCATCAGAAAGTGTGAATGATTCAATGGAAATTGGTTTTCCGTTTAATTGCAAAGCTGATCCAGAAACAAAGATTGATTTCTCCTGGGTCTTGCTATCCCAGCGTGCCAGCTCGTTTTGATTTTCTACAGTGACATAAGCTGCTCCTTCTTCAATCCATTGTATAGGTTGAAGCCTTTCTTCCCTAAATTCTCCTGAATTATAAATTCTATCGAGGGTTAATAAAGTGGGACTTTGAGCAAAAATTTTCCCTGTGAAAATTGTGAGTAAAATTCCGATGAATAATAACCTTGATAGAAAACCCATAAATTGACCAGTGTAAGTTTAGAGTCTAAAATTAATTAATATCTCCAAATTAATGTTTTTATGTCCATCCGAAAGGATGATACCTCAATACCTTATCTGATTTATCCGCTTTTCTGCCAGTAACGATATAAACCCATTATAAATGCGAATCAAGGGTTAAAATATGAGGTAAATATAAGCTGCGGCAATTTTACCAAAGACATGGACAAGTAGCCCTTTTGTAGCGCGCACTTTACTAGCTCTTTGAATGTCGGTTTTGGCAATGAGCCAGTTAAATAGAGACTCGATTGGTCGCCTGATAGTGGAGACAGCTTTAGAGAACAGGTCATCAGCGGTTTTATTTCGTCGTTTAGTGAGCTGGTGCTGTCCTTTCACGCCTTTGACCAAGAGTAAGCATAAAAGAATTGGCATTGATGGCTAGGTCTTCAAAGAACTTGGAATCAATGTATATTTTATCACCATAGAAGGTTCGGTTCGGGATGTTACCCCACTCTTGTTTAAAGACATTCAGATCATTTTCGGATGCGGGGGTAAGGACGATTTTCTCGAGGAAAGGCATTTTTTTCGGTGTTGAAAAGGCCAAAGCATGTAATTTAAGCCCATAATAGAATAGGGATTTGGTAGAACAATATCCTTTGTCGGTAACTTCAGTGGCTCCTTGCCTTTCCTTTTTCCAGAACAGGTTATGATAGGGAAAGAATCTGCAAGGCTTACGTCCATAGTACATTCCGCTGGCAGACAAGAGTCAAAGGAATGAGCAGCTACTGCCTTGAAACCTTCGCTCAGACGGTTCAGCCTATTGTTGAAAGCTTGGTAGGAAGGCAGGGCAGCAAACCATGAGCGCAGGACTGGTCTGCAAAATCATACATCTGTCGTACGCTGAAACGTTGTTCCTGCTGAACGACAAAGAGATATAATGTCATGATTTCTTGGTCTGTAAATTTTGGTTCATCGTTATTGGTGTATCTTAGAGAAAGGTATTTAAGCTCTTGGTTATACAACCTGCAGATATGCGTATAAATAGCAATTAGTTTGAGTGCTTTTTCCTTGGGAATCATTCTTAAAGATTGAAGTAAATATCTTCTTTATGATACTGATTTACAAGGTTTTAACCAAGTTTTTTACTGTTTAATTTACTCAAAATCAACGATTTAAATCGAAAATTTAATAACACTTTTTGACCCTTGATTCGCAGTATAAAGGAAGCTCCGCTCTAGGGTGGAGGCCGCATCCCTGTGTGCAAGCAGGCAGGGGTCACCCGTCATTTATGCTGAACTTGCCCAAGTACTAGTCTTCCAGCCTTTAAACCAAAGAGTATATGGCTACTGGTATCGTTGCGGATACACATAAGTGTGCCTTGAAGCGGAGGAATAAGTCCAACTCATGCTGTTGAAAAGATGATGGAAGGCCCATCGTGGAAGCTGTCAGCCAGATTTCACAAACCACTTTATGGTGCGTTTCACCGAAAGGTATTCGTATTGAGCGATAAAGAAAAGGCGGAAGTTATCCGTCAAATGAGTAACGGGGAGTTGAACGAAAGTGAACCTCCATAGTAAAACATCGATATATCCATAGACCACACTGAAACTGAGGGGGTATATGTGTTCTCAGGAACTGAGTTCGGCAGAAGTAAGCTGTTACCGGCCGGACAGTGTGCGGTGTAAAGGAGGCAGGAACCCGTTACAGGCTTTTCAACGGAACAAGGGAACTCTTTCGGCGGAGTTAAGGGAAAGTACAAGCAGCGAACCTGCAAGGCGAATACTGTAATGCTGAAAGGGGGCGGATTCCATCGTAGTAGTG